>VOFE01001811.1_pt1 | contig 61573 bp, 75 predicted proteins | sample 5384071 | NCBI WGS metagenome assembly VOFE01 (sample SAMN12384724, study PRJNA508395) | human gut metagenome | isolation source: healthy gut D | host: Homo sapiens
TCGGAAAGAGTCTGGCCCTTCAGGTGGCTGAAACTCCTCATAAGTACTACGTCATCGAGCTGAGCAGTTTCCAGCTCGACAATATGTATGAGTTCCGTGCCAATGTGGCCATCCTGCTCAACATCACTCCAGACCATCTGGACCGGTATGAGTTTAAGATGCAGAACTATACCGATGCCAAGATGCGCATTACCCAGAACCAGACAGAAGAAGACAGTTTCATCTTCTGGAACGATGATCCTATCGTTACAAAGGAGCTGGCTAAGTACAACCTCAAGTCACACCTCTGCCCATTCTCAGAATTCAAGGAGGAAGGATGCGTGGGCTACATAGAGGACGGCAAGTACAAGCTCAACTTCCCATCAGCCTTCGAGATGCCACAGGCAGACATGAGCCTGCGCGGCAAGCACAACATCTACAACAGCCTGGCAGCAGGACTCGCCTGCAACATCGTAGGCATCGACCACGAGACCCTGCACAAAGGCTTGAGCGACTTCCCTGGTGTAGAGCACCGTCTGGAGAAAGTGGGCAAGTTCCAGGGCGTTTACTATGTGAACGATTCAAAGGCTACCAACGTAGATGCCTGCTGGTATGCGCTGGAGAGTATGACCACCCCTACCATCCTTATCATCGGCGGTAAGGATAAGGGAAATGACTATAACCAGATCAAGGACCTGGTAAAGGAGAAGTGTGCTGGTATCGTATATCTCGGAGCCGACAACCAGAAGTTGCACGACAACTTTGACGCCCTGGGCATTCCTGTTCGCGACACTCACAGCATGAAGGATTGCGTGGCAGCCTGCCAGGAATTGGCAAAGCCGGGCGATACCGTACTCCTCAGCCCATGCTGCGCAAGTTTCGATCTCTTCAAGAACATGGAAGCTGGTCATTCTGGTGATGATGTTCATAGGCGGGATACCTTGGAAACAGTTAGGCACCTTATTGGGGATTATCGTTATTGCCGGAGCCAGTTTGTTTTCATTTTGCGTTTTGCACCGGATTCTACGATAGAATCCATGAGCGACTGGCCCGGCCTGCACCGTTTGCCGACGTGGGCCAGTCGTGTGCGTGGGCATGGGAATATACCGGAGAATGCGGCGGACTACGATTTGACTAAGAATCCGCAGGTGACGCATGCCAAGATAGCCATTGCCACGTGTAATGTGATAGGCCGGGGGCCGGGGAATTCCGTGGAACGCGATTTCCTGCCACAGTCGTTTTCCGACTTCATTTATGCCATCGTCATAGAGGAACTCGGATTGGGCGGTGGTGCCTTCGTCATGTTCCTGTATATCGTGTTGCTTTTCCGGTCGGCCAGGATAGCCAGCCGGTGCGAGCGAAACTTCCCGGCTTTCCTTGTGATGGGGCTATCGCTGATGCTCGTCACGCAAGCCATGATTAATATGGCCGTGGCAGTCGGGTCTTTCCGGTGACGGACAACCCTTGCCGTTAATCAGTAAAGGAGGTACGTCCACTTTGATTAATTGTGTGTATATGGGAGTCATCCTGAGCGTAAGCCGTTCGGCCAAGAAAAAGCCTCAGGTAACGGAAGAAACTGAAGATTGAAGAAAGATTCGCATGAGGGGCGGTGATGTTCCCAGGGAAGGGAACGGACTTACCCTTGTGTCATGATTTATGATTCGCCATCCGCAGCTTGCCCTTTGGGTGAGGCCTGTGGATGGTTTTGTTTATAGGAGTTTTATTTTCAATAACTTATGTCTTGTGAATCTCTTGCCGCAGATTGGAAAATTTTTCTCAGGCGAACGAAAAATCATTCGGCTGAAATTGAAAAAATCGTTCGGCTGAGAATGATTTGTCATCTTCCGTAAGGGCGTAGAATGACAGGCTGTGAAGGTCTGAAATGTAAGAAATAATTCATTTTCAGAATAAAATAAGGAAGAAAAAAGGGTAGAAATACCGGATTTATTATTATTTTTGCTGATAAAATTCAGTTTCATGAGAGAAGAGTTAAGGATTATCGTGAGCGGAGGAGGAACGGGCGGACATATATTCCCGGCCGTGTCCATTGCGAATGCCATCAAATCGCAGCATCCGGAAGCCGAGATATTGTTCGTCGGAGCCGAAGGGCGGATGGAGATGCAGCGTGTTCCGGCTGCCGGTTATCCTATCAAGGCATTGCCGATTTGCGGTTTCGACCGCAAGCATTTGCTGAAGAATATTGCCGTGCTTTTCAAGATTTGGAAAAGCCGCAGGATGGCGAGGAAGATTATCCGTGATTTCAGGCCGATGGCAGCCGTGGGAGTAGGAGGCTATGCCAGCGGTCCCACGTTGAATATGGCCGAGGCGATGGGAATCCCCACATTGATACAGGAGCAGAACTCGTATGCCGGAGTGACCAATAAATTGCTGGCCAAGCGGGCCGATAAGATTTGTGTGGCTTACGACGGAATGGAGCGTTTTTTCCCGAAAGAGAAAATCATCCTGACGGGAAACCCTGTCCGTCAAGGTTTGCTGGAGAACACCAAAAGTCGTGAAGAGGCTTTGGCCGACTTCGGTCTGTTGCCGGGGCTGAAAACGGTGCTCCTGATAGGCGGTAGCCTGGGAGCGCGTACTTTGAACGAGAGTGTGCTCGCTAATCTTACGGCCATTTCGGCTTCCGGTGTGCAGTTTATCTGGCAGACGGGAGGTTATTATTTTGCCCATATACAGGAACAGTTGAAACTGAAGGGACAGCCCGACAATCTGTTTGTGACGGATTTCATCGCCAAGATGGAAGACGCATACGCGGCTGCCGATTTGGTTATTTCAAAGGGCCGGGGCCAGCAGCATTTCGGAATTGTGCCTGTTGGGTAAGCCGGCCATATTAGTGCCTTCGCCGAACGTGGCCGAGGACCACCAGACTAAAATGCGTTGGCCCTGGTCGACAAACAGGCCGCTCTTTACGTCAAAGATGCCGAGGCCGTGAACAAATTAGTCGGTCTGGCTCTGAATGTCATCCGGGATGCGGACAAGTTGTCCGCATTGAGCCGGAATATCAAAGCCATGGCCTTCACGGACTCTGCCGACCGCATTGCGGAAGAGGTTTGTAAACTCGCTGTGGCATATAGGGACAACCGCGATTAAGCGAGCGCGGAGGCAAGCTCGCTTGCCTCTGCCGAGCGGGAGCGGTTTATTTAAAGGAAGAAGTAGAAGATGGAAATGAACGCGATAAAAGCAGTGTATTTCGTAGGGATAGGCGGAATCGGCATGAGTGCCATTGCCCGTTATTTCCTGCAGAAAGGGCTTTGTGTGGGAGGTTACGACCGCACGCCTTCGAACTCACGCGGAAGTTGCAGGAAGAGGGTGCCCGGATTCACTATGAAGAGGATGTGGAACAAATCCCTTCCGCCTGTCGGGACAAAGACACTTGCCTGGTGGTTTATACACCGGCCATCCCCGGCGAGCATGCCGAGCTGGCCTATTTCAAGGCGAACGGATTCGAGATAGAGAAACGTGCGCAGGTGTTGGGTACGTTGACGCGTGCCCATAAAGGGCTTTGTGTGGCCGGGACGCATGGGAAAACCACTACATCGTCCATGGCGGCTCATATCCTGCATCAGAGTCACGTGGACTGCAATGCCTTTTTGGGCGGCATCACCAAGAATTACGGTACGAATTACATTCTTTCTCCGAAGAGCGATTACGTGGTCATCGAAGCCGACGAGTTCGACCGTTCTTTTCATTGGCTGACGCCATACGCGTCTGTGATTACAGCCACCGACCCCGACCACTTGGATATCTACGGGACGAAAGAGGCCTATTTGGAAAGTTTCAGAAAATATACTTCCTTGATTCGTCCGGGAGGTTTCCTGGTCTTGCACGAGGGACTGGAAATGCAGCCGGATGTACAAGAGGGGGTGACGACCTATTCCTATAGCCGGGGACACGGGGATTTCCATGCGGAGAACATCCGTATCGGTGACGGTGAAATATATTTTGATTTAATCTCTCCGTTAGGGCATATCAAGGATGTGCAGTTGGGAGTTCCTGTAAGCATTAATATCGAGAACGGATAGCGGCTATGGCCTTGGCGCAAATCAGCGGCGTGACACCGGAAGAGATAAAGCGGGGTATGGCTTCGTTCAGAGGAGTGGACCGCCGTTTCGACTTCCGGTTGAAAGACGATAAGGCCGTTTTCCTGACAGACTATGCCCATCATCCGGCCGAGATACGCCAAAGCGTGATATCCATCCGCGAACTGTATCGGGGAAAGAAGATTGCAGCGATATTCCAACCCCATCTTTATACGCGTACGCGTGATTTTTATAAAGAGTTTGCCGAGAGCCTCTCGCTGTTGGACGAGGTGATTCTTACGGATATTTATCCTGCCCGTGAAACGCCTATCCCGGGCGTGACGAGCCGGTTGATATATGACCGTCTGGCTCCTACGGTGAAGAAATGCCTGTGCCGGAAGGAAGACGTGCCGGAGATAGTGCGGCAGTCGGATGCGGATGTATTTATATTGTTAGGAGCCGGGGATTTGGAATCTATGCTCCGCAGATTACGGAGATATTGAAAGAGAGATGATTAAGAAGCTGGCCATTATATTGTTGTTGGTGGGACTGTTTTGCTATTTTATCGCAGCAGTCACGGTGTTGAACAAACCCAAAGGAAGGGCTTGTGTGCAATGGCGTGGAGGTTGTGGTCGAAGACAGTCTGCAGACCGGTTTTATCCAGTCGGGAGAAGTGTTGAGGCTGTTGGAAAGCCGCAAATGCAACCCGACGGGACAAAAATGGACCAGGTGATGTTGAGCCGGATAGAAGAGGGTTTGCGGAAGAATCCTTATATCGAGGACGTAACAAGCTATAAGACGCCCGGCGGGAAGGTGTGTGCGCGTCAAGCAGCGTCTGCCTATATTGCATGTCATGTCTTCCGACGGACAGAACTACTATCTGGACCGTGCGGGCCGGCAGATGCCGAAATCGTCCTATTACGCCGACTTGGTCGTGGCGACCGGAGATATCACACCGCAGTATGCCCGGCAGAATCTGACTCGTCTGGGGAGGTTGATACAAGATAACCCGTTCTGGAACCACCAAATCCAGCAGATTCATGTGCTGGAGAATGGCGAGGTGGAATTAGTGCCCCGAGTAGGGGAACATACGATCCTTTTGGGGCGTCCCACAAATGTGGAAGACAAACTGGGCAGGATGAAAGAATTTTATACGGAAGGACTGAACAAGGTGGGGTGGAATAAGTACTCCCAGATCAGCCTGAAGTATAACAATCAAATTATTTGCAAGAAAAAATAAGAAATGATATGGCTGTAGAGAAAGAAATCATTGTAGCGGTAGAATTCGGCTCCTCGAAGATACGAGGTGTGGCCGGGTGCAAGAATATAGACGGCAGTGTGCAGGTGCTGGATATCGAACAGGTAGATGCACGGCACTGTATCCGAAAGGGTGTGGTTTATAATATAGACAAGACCGTGATGTGTTTGAAACACATTGTCGACAAGATGGAGAATGCACTGGATATGCGTGTGCGTAAGGTTTTTGTCGGAATAGGAGGCCAGTCGTTACGGGCAAAGAAGAACACGGTGTCACGTCAGTTTGCCACAAAAACCGTGGTTTCGCAAGAGTTGGTGGATTCTTTGCTCAAAACCAACAGGAATACGGTATATGCCGGCTATGAAATACTGGAAGTAGTTCCGCAGGAATATCATGTGGGTTTGGATACTACGGTAGACCCAGACGGGGTCTTGAGCAGCCAGATAGACGGAACCTATCTGAATATCATCGCTAAAACGGAAATCAAAGAATATATTCTGAAATGTGTGGAGGCGGTCGGGCTTGACGTGGCCGGCATGTTTGTGGCACCGATGGCTTTAGCCGGCTGCGTGCTGACGGATACGGAGAAGCGTTCGGGCTGTGCTCTTGTGGATTTCGGTTACGGAACGACTACTGTCGCAGTATATAAGGGCAACTTGTTGCGTCATCTGGCAGTGATACCGTTAGGAGGAAATAATATCACTCAGGATCTTTGCAGCCTGCAAATTGATGAGGATGAAGCGGAAGGGCTGAAAATGAAATACGGTTCGGCTTATTCCGATCTGAGCAGTGAAGAACTGGCCAAGAATCTTTTGGTGAACAACGGTCGTACGATTGAGGAGCGTTTGTTGGTGGACATTGTAGAGGCTCGTGAGGAAGAAATCTTGAGCAATGTGGCAGCGCAGATTCGTAATAGCGGCTATCAGGATAAGTTGTTGGCCGGAATTGTCATTTCGGGTGCGGCATCCAATGTGAAGAATCTCGATAAAGCGGCTTCAGTCCGTCTTCATCCGGATAAAACGCGTTTTGCACGTATCGTACCTTTTGCGTTACAAGCTGTTCATGCCGAGCAGGTGGTGAAGGACGGTTCTTTAAATACTTTGTTGGCGTTGATGAACGAAGGAAACCAGAATTGTGTGGAACCCAAGGTCGTAGTGAAGGAGGAAGTGCCCGAGGAGGTTGTAGAAGAAAAAGGATATACCGCAGACTGCTCCCAGTTTTGTTCCGGTAGAGGAAACGCATAAGGAAGTCTACGAAAGAGAGGAACCGAAGAATAAAGGGGGAATTTGGAAGAAGTTTAAGGAGAAGCTTGTGGATTTGACTAAAACGGTAACTGAAGAATAACATAGAAAAACAAAATAGATTATGCAAGAAGAAACAGATATTCGGTTTAACTTCAAAACGAACAGCCCGAGCATCATTAAGGTGATCGGAGTGGGAGGTGGCGGCGGCAACGCCGTAAATCACATGTATAAAGAAGGTATTCATGATGTGAGTTTTGTGCTGTGTAATACTGACAATCAGGCTTTGAGCGACTCTCCTATCCCGACACGTCTGCAATTGGGGACAGAAGGCTTGGGAGCCGGAAACCGCCCCGAGCGTGCACGTCAGGCGGCCATGGAGAGTCTGGACGGTATAAAAGAAATGCTGAACGACGGAACCCGTATGGTTTTCATTACGGCCGGAATGGGAGGAGGTACCGGAACCGGTGCGGCTCCCGTGATAGCGCAATGTGCCAAGGAAATGGGTATCCTGACGGTCGGTATCGTGACTATACCGTTCCGTTTTGAGGGGTTGAAGAAAATAGACCAGGCATTGGACGGGGTGGAGGAAATATCAAGCATGTCGATGCGTTGTTGGTTATCAATAATGAACGCTTGCGCGAGATTTATCCGGAGCTTACTGTACTGAATGCTTTTGCCAAGGCAGACGATACGTTGTCCGTTGCCGCCAAGAGCATAGCCGAAATTATTACGGTACATGGTATTGTAAACCTCGACTTCCAGGATGTGACCACGGTGTTGAAAGACGGTGGTGTGGCCATCATGAGTACTGGATTCGGAGAGGGTGAAGGACGTGTGCGCCAAGCTATCGAAAGTGCGCTTCATTCTCCGTTGCTCAATAACAACGACATATTCAACTCCAAGAAGGTGTTGCTGAGCATTTCGTTCTGTGATCAGGAAGAGAGCGACCAGTTGACCATGGAAGAGATGAACGAAGTGCATGAATTCATGAGTAAGTTCGGTGATGATGTGGAGACGAAGTTCGGATTGGCCACGGATGCCACGTTGGAGAAGAAGGTGAAGATCACGGTGCTGGCTACCGGATTCGGTCTGAAGAACGTGCCGGGTATGGATAATGTGATGGCCAAGCATGGCATTGAAGACGAAGAGGCGCGGGCTCAGAAAGAGGAAATAGCCGTAAAGAAGGCCGAACGTCGGCGTGAGTTTTACACGCATGACATGAATCAAAGAGAAATCAAGCGTCCGCATCATCTTTATATTTTCGGAGAAGACGATTTGGATAATGACGATGTGATTTCCATGGTGGAAGATACGCCTACCTACAAGCGTAGCAAGGAAGTGTTGGCCAGCATCAAGAGCAAGACGGCCGGGATGGATAACGCGGCCGATAGCATGGCGGCAGGAACTAATGGAGAGGAAAAGTCGATGATAGTTTTTAGTATATAATAAAAGGAATAAGATATGGCACTTTTGAACAAATCAGCAAGGATATCGTAGTGGCCATGAAGGCCAAGGATAAAGTCGCGTTGGAAGCGTTGCGGAACATCAAGAAGTTCGTCCTGGAAGCCAAAACCGCTCCGGGGCAAACGATGAGTTGACGGATGATGCGGCTATGAAGATTTTAGCTAAACTGGCCAAGCAGGGTAAGGACACTGCGGCTTTATACGTAGAGCAGGGACGCCAGGACTTGGCCGATGAAGAGCTGGCCCAGGTGGAAGTCATCAGCCGTTACCTGCCCAAACAGCTCTCGGCAGAAGAACTGGAACAGGAAATCAAAGCCATCATAGCTGCCGTGGGCGCTACGAGTGCCAAGGATATGGGCAAAGTGATGGGTACGGCCACGAAACAGTTGGCGGGCAAAGCTGACGGTAAGGCTATCAGTGCCTTAGTAAAGCAATTATTGGCCTGACGGTTGGGCATAAAATTAACGAAGGCCGGATGTAACGATACGAAATGAAAGTAGAGTGACATCCGGCTTTTGTTGGTTCTTATCCGGTTTTGAAGGGCGGGATATTGAAACGGAAATGAGAGCGGAACGGGGATTTCAAACCTTATATGTCTAATATTTCTTAAAATATTCGGCCTTTATCTTGGATACTGATAGTTTCATTCTATTTTTGCAAAATAGAAGTTAATTTTAAACGTAATGTGTAGGTATAGTTGGAAAAAGGTTAGTTTGTGGGCGCTATTGACGTTCTTTAGTACCGTAAGCGCTTCGGCTGTAGACCGCGTGTCCATCCGGGCCAAAGCCGATTCGGTAGGACGTGATGTGTCTTTTTTTCCGAATATACTCATATTTACAGAACGAAAAGGGTCTCTTCGACTTATCCGATTAAGATTAAGATGAAGGGAGGTTCGTTGTTGGTTACGAGCCAACATTCCCAGATGCTTCCGGTGTATAAGGGTAATGGTGTATTTTACGGGTTGTTCCGACTGAACAAAGGGACAAACTGGATTAGTGGATTGCCGAAGGGTACTTATATCATTAACAACTCTAAAGTGACGGTATCGTGAGACATCTTTACGAATATGGGAGATTAAGTTAAAGATGGAGGTTTGATGTTGCAATGGAGACAAAGGAAAGAATCATGCCGGATAAAGCTGTGACATTAATCGATCTTGATGACATCATACGGACGCGTGCCGGAAAGAAAGCCAAATATATTCCCGGTTTTCTGATTAACGGGCTCAAACGTCTCATTCATCAGGATTTCATTAATGAGTATCTGCGTCAAGGTTATGTCGGTGTTGACTTTTGTGAACACACATTGGCTTATTTGGATGTGAAGGTAAAGGTGGACGGTTTGGAAAACATTTCCGATTTATCCCGAAAATATACTTTTTGTGTCTAACCATCCGTTGGGAGCCATAGACGGGGTGACTTTTGGGAATGGTGCTCGGCCGTCATTACGACGGGAAGATTAAGTATTTGGTGAATGACCTTCTGATGAACCTGAAAGGATTGGCTCCCCTATGTATACCTATCAATAAGTTGGGGAAACAGGCGCGTAATTTCCCTCAAATGGTAGAGAATACTTTTCGTTCCGACGACCAGGTCATCATGTTTCCGGCCGGCATTTGTTCGCGGCGTATGAAAGACGGCAGCATAAGGGACTTGGCATGGAACAAGACGTTTATCGTGAAAAGTGTGGCTACCCGGCGGGATGTGGTGCCTATACATTTTATAGGGCAGAATTCCGACCGCTTTTATTCCATCGCGGAATGGTGCAAACGGTTGCATCTCAAGTTTAACCTGGCCATGCTGTTTTTTACCCGATGAGATGTACCGCAGCAGGCATGGCGAGTATCGGGTCGTAATCGGGAAACCGATACCATGGAGCACGTTCGACAAATCCAAAAGCCCCCAACAGTGGGCGCAGGAAGTGAAGGAACAAGTGTATAAGTTATAAAGAGAAGAAAACAGATTGATGATATGGAAGAAATCATAGCTCCGGTGAGTAAAGAACTGCTGAAGGCAGAACTGACCGCGGATAAGAGGTTGCGTTATACGAACAAAAGCCACAATGAGATATACGTGGTGACGTGGCAGGATTCACCGAATGTGCTTCGTGAAATCGGCCGTTTGCGTGAAATCGCTTTCCGGGCTGCCGGTGGAGGTACGGGGATGTCGCTCGATTTGGATGACTTCGACATGATGGAAGAACCCTATAAGCAGTTGATCGTGTGGGACCCCGATGTAGAAGCCATTTTAGGCGGTTATCGTTACCTGTTGGGGGCAAAGGTGAAGCTGAGGGAGGACGGGCAACCTATTTTGGCCACTTCCCACATGTTCCACTTCTCGGAAAACTTTATGAGAAACTATATGCCTTATACGATAGAACTCGGACGTTCGTTCGTGACGTTGGAATACCAGAGTACGCGTCAAGGTTCAAAAGGCCTGTTCACTTTGGACAACTTGTGGGATGGTCTGGGGGCATTGACGGTTTTAGTGCCTGACGTACGCTATTATTTCGGCAAGATGACCATGTACCCGTCTTATAACCGTTATGGGCGTGATATGATTCTGTATTTTCTGAAAAAGCATTTCGAGGATAAGGACAGGCTGATAGTGCCGATTCATCCCTTGCAACTGGAAGCCGATACGGAAGAATTGCGTAAATTGTTCGTTTACGAGGATTTCAAGGAAGACTATAAGATATTGAATTCGGAAGTTCGCAAGCTGGGTTATAATATCCCGCCTTTGGTGAACGCTTACATGGGGTTGTCGCCCACGATGAAGATGTTCGGTACGGCCATCAACGACGAATTCGGCGACGTGGAGGAGACCGGCATCCTGATTGCCGTGGACGAGATTCGGGAGGAAAAGCGCAGGCGGCACATTGAAACCTTCTCCGGACGCGGATAACGGAGGAGGGCGGCCTGATCCTCTCGGTTATACGAAAGGCAGGCTCATGCCATTGATTTTACGATATAAATCCAACGCATATACGTCCGTCATGCCGGAGATGTAATCCAATACGGCCATGATGCGGTCGTAGAGCCGTTCGGCGCCGATGTCGTACTGTTGCGACACGCGGTTGATAAGTAACTGCGAATACGCTTTTTCTGGGTGGCATACCGCTTCTGTCATGAGTTCCAACAGCGTGGTGATAACCTGAAAACCGGCCAGTTCGATATCCACGACATCCTTGCTCCGGTAAATCTTGGCGTATGCCATGCTTTCGCAAGCTTTGTAAGCCCTTCGCGGCGTTTCGGAAATGTGGTCGATGAGGCAACCTTCAAAGGTACCGGCCAGGATTTCTTCTTCATTGTCCAAAAAGACCTTTACGCATTCACTTTCCAGGCAACCGATGACACAGGAACGCAGGTAGACGATTTGTTCGTTGATGTCGCTGACGTATTGCAGGTTTTTTCGGATACTTTTTTGGCGTTCTTCCTCGAAGAAGCCCAGCAATAAGCTTTGAGTCTCGTCCGTACTGAGGATTTTCAGTTTATGCGCATCCTCGATGTCCATAATCTCATAACAAATGTCATCGGCCGCTTCTACCAAATATACGAAGGGATGGCGCACATATCGCAGGCTGCCTTCTACGCTGGCCTGACGAGGAATGCCCAGTTCTTCAGCTATCCGTTGGTAGACGGGGATTTCGCTTTGAAAGAAACCGAATTTGGCATGTCCGCCAGCCAGATTGGACGAAAAGGGATATTTGACGATGGAAGCCAAGGTGGTGTAAGTCATGACAAACCCTCCGTCGCGCCGGCCTTTGAAGTGGTGGGTCAGCAACCTGAATGCGTTGGCGTTTCCTTCGAAATGAATCAGGTCGTTCCATTCCCGTTCGCTGAGCCGGTCCCCGTTCGTGGGGTCGCAGTAGGTCCTCAGCCAGTTGCCTTTGCCTTCGCTGAAGAACGTCCCGATGGCTCTCTCGCCCGAATGTCCGAAGGGCGGATTTCCTAAATCATGTGCCAGGCAGGCGGCCGATACGATGGCACCAGCTTCGCTCAGGTGGCTTCCGGACAGCTCCGGATGCTTTTGCAGGAGTGCCCGAGAAATATCGTTGCCCAAGGAACGTCCTACGCTGGACACCTCCAGACTGTGGGTCAGCCGGTTGTGGACGAATACGCTTCCCGGGAGCGGGAACACCTGCGTTTTGTTCTGCAGACGGCGGAAGGGGGCAGAGAAGATAAGGCGGTCATAATCGCGTTGGAATTCCGAGCGGTCGTCTTTCCGGACCTGGTGATATTTTTCCAATCCCAGCCGTTTGTTGGATATCAGTTGCTGCCAATTCATATTCATTCCTGTAGATTCTTCACAAAAGTAATTAAAAAGGTTGACATTCGCTCTTTTATCTAAAATCAATGGCTGTGTTCAGAGAATTGGTTATTTTTGTACCTCAAAAACAATCATTTCTACATATAATGGAAGTACGTGTTATTAATAAATCCCATCATCCGTTACCTCAATATGCCACTTCGGACTCTGCAGGAATGGATCTTCGTGCCAATCTGGACAGACCCATCGTGTTGAAACCTCTGGAGCGTTGCCTGGTGCCGACGGGACTCTATATCGCCTTGCCGCACGGGACGGAGGCACAAATCCGGCCGAGGAGCGGACTGGCCTTGAAAAAAGGGATTACCGTGTTGAACTCACCGGGGACGATTGATGCAGACTACCGGGGGGAGATTTGTATCATTCTGGTCAATTTGTCGTCCGAGCCGTTCGAGATACGGGACGGAGAGCGGATTGCGCAGATGGTCGTGGCAAGTTATGAGCAGGCCGGATGGAAGCCTGTGGAGAGTTTGGATGAGACGGAAAGAGGTGCGGGTGGTTTCGGCCATTCGGGAGAAAAATAAAGTCAGTGAAGAAGATTACAGTTTTGATATGCGGAGTCTGGGCCATGTGGTCTGCCTGTTTCACGTCTTGTGCGACGGGAGAAGACGCAAGGTATATCGGCCGAGGCACAACGCCGCTTCGATTATTATTATGCCGAGGCCGTGAAGAGCAAGTTGGCCGGGCGTTACGATGATTCTTTCGAGTTGTATAAACATTGTTTGGACATCAAGCCCGATGCGGCCGAGGCGTTATACAATCTCGGATTGTATTATCTGGGGATGGACGACTCTGCCCGATGCGCGTCGCATCTGTCCCGTGCGGTGGCTTTGGAGCCAGAGAATATATATTATAAGGAAGCCCTTGCGTCTTTTTATTTGCGCAACCGGGATGATGTGAAGGCCGTGCCTGTACTCGAAGATATGGTGCGGTGCAATCCGACCCGTTCCGGATGTATTGGCGCAGTTGGTAAACATGTACATGGATCGTGAGCAATACCGCGAGGCAATCAGCGCACTCGACCGCATAGAGACGCTTGAAGGCAAGAATCTGTCCATCAGCATGGAAAAGTTTCGTCTTTATCGTGAATTGAAGGAAGACGATCAAGCTTTTGCCGAATTGGAAAGTCTGGCGCGGGAGAATCCTAATGATTTGGCTTATCGCGTATTAATCGGCGATCAATATCTGTTGCTGCAACAGCCGGATAAAGCTCTTGCCGTTTATGAGGAAGTCCAGAAAAAAGAGCCGGGAAACCAGGCTTGCGCATGTCCATGCTCGATTATTATAAGCAGACGGGCCAAGATTCGCTTTATCAGACCCAGTTGGATGCAATCTTATATGGAAAAGAGACTGACGAACGGGCCAGGGTTATGCTCATGCGTAACTATATCGTAGACCAAGAGAATGCGCATGCCGACAGCACTTTGGTATTAGCCGTTTTCGACCGCATCTTCGATTCTGTCCCTGAGACGGTGGATATGCTGACGCTTTATGCCTCTTATCTGCAAATGAAACATATAAATGACCAGCTCGAACCGGCTTTGGAACGTATTCTGAAGCTTGAGCCGGACAATCAGGTAGCTTTGTACCAGTTGGTGCAACTGGCTGTCCATGCCAATGACTATCCGAAGGTGGCGGACATTTGTACGCGTGCCATCATGCACTATCCGGAACAATTACCCTATTATTTCTATTTAGGTTTCTCTTATTATCAGCTTGAACGTCAGGACAAGGCTTTGGATGTGTTCCGCAAAGGCGTGCGGCAGATTAAACCGGATACGGACCACGGCATTGTGGCCGATATGTATTCCATCATGGGCGACTTGTACTACAGCAACGGACTGAAAGACTCGGCTTTCATTGCATACGACTCCTGTCTGGTGTACAACCCGGAGAATGTCGGTTGTCTGAATAATTACGCTTATTATCTCTCATTGGAAAAAAAGGATTTGGACAAGGCTGAAGAAATGAGCCACCGCACGATTGTGGCGGAACCGGGAAACAAAACCTATATCGACACTTATGCCTGGATTCTTTTTATCAAGGGAAAGTATGCCGAAGCCAAGCTTTATATGGACCGTGTCCTTGTAGGGGGATATCGAGAACGACGAAGAAGTGTCCGGTGGGGTCCTGGAGCATGCCGGGGATATTTATGCACAATGCGGTGACATGGAGGGCGCCTTGAAGTATTGGAAGATGGCGCAGGAAAAGGGGGGAGATGTTTCCCAGCTTTTGAAAAAAGAAGATTCAATTGAAAAAGTATATTGAAGAATGAAGAGAATGAATTTCGTATGGGGCGTCCTGATTGCCGCTTTTGTATTGTTGCTCTCAGCTTGCCGTTCCACTAAAAACATAACGCAGACGGAGCCGCAAGGTGAAGGAAGTGCCGTAGAATGGGTAGATAAGATGGCGTTGTCCGGTTTGAAGGAGGGACTGTCACTTCTAAGATGAACCTTGATTTGAATTTGGGCGGGAAATCTTTGTCGGTGGGCGGAAGCTGTAACTTGAAACGGGATGAGGTGATCCAGCTTTCGCTTGTGGCCATGGGCTTTATGGAAGTAGGACGTCTGGAATTTACGCCCCAATATATGATGATGGTCAACCGGATGGGAAGGGAATACGTAAAGGTGGACTACGCAGACGTGCCTTATTTGCAGCAGGCCGGTGTGGATTTTTTATACGTTGCAGGCTCTTTTCTGGAGCGATGTGTTTGTGCCGGGACAGGAAGGCCGGTGGCAAGAGCAGGACTTTACCATCTCGAAGAATCAGGAAAGTACGATTCTGACTTCTAAGGCCGGTTCGTTGTTGCAATGCCAGTTCGTGGTCGACTTGCTGACCGGCTTGATTCGCAATACGTCTATTGTCGCTACAGTTCAAGGTTCCGTGCCCCGTCTGAACTGGACTTATCAGCATTTTGCAAATGTGGAGCAAAAAAGTTTTCCCGATAAGATGCAGTTGTCTGTCACGGGAGCGGGGAAAGACTTGACGGCTGTCTTTTCGCTGAGTAATTTGAAATGGAATGCGAAAAGCATCGAGTTGACTCCGGAACCGGGTGGAAAATACAAGAGGGTCAGTCCCGACCTGATTTTAAAACAACTGATGAAATGAAATGTAGGTTAGTCATGTTTTTTACGGTGTGGATGCTCGTGTCCGGCGGAGAAACGCTGGAGGCGCAGACCAATCGTAAGATCAAGGCACTGCAAACTCAGAAGAAAGAAATACAGAAGGGCTTGACCCGTTCCCGGAAAGAACTGAAAACGACAGAGAAGACCGTAGCCACCAAGCTACGTGACATCAGCATGATAGCTAACCGGCTGGAGGCACGTCAACGTTATATCGACACGATGGAGGTGCAGTTGAAAAAGGTCAGCGACCAGGTAAATGCACTGGAACGGAAAGTGGAGCGTACGGCAGCCGAATTGGAAACAAAGAAGGCCGATTATGCCAAAGCCTTGCGTTATGCGGGCTTGCAAGTCGGTGGGAAGTCCTTTGCTTTTCGTGCTTTCCACCCGTTCTGTGACTCAGATGTACCGTCGTTCGCGTTATGCCCGGGAATATGCCAATTATCAGCGTACGTTGGCTGAGCAAATTGTACGTAAGCAGGATGATTTGCTGGCAAGAAGAATGAATTATTGGGGGTGAAAGCGGAGAAAAACCGTTTGATTGCCGAATGTGAGCAGCAAAAGGCTTTGTTGCAAAAGCAGCATGACGAAGAGCAAAAGAACGTAGCTGGCTTGCGGCAGAAGCAGAAACACCTGAAAAAGAGGTGGAACAACAGCAACAGCAGCTTTCCGCTTTGGACAAGAAAATAGACCAGATGATAGCCTACGAGGTGGAGCAGGCACGCAAGAGCCGAGGCTGCCCGTAAGAAAGCCCGAAGCCGAGGCACGCCGGAAAGCGGAGAAGCAGCGGAAGCAGGGCCGTAATCAAGCCGCTTCGGGAAAGAAAGAAGAGAAAAAATCTTCTTCCATCCTCCGGAGTATAAATGGATTACGCCCCAGGACCAGGCTTTGAATGGCAATTTCGTCCGGAACAAGGGAAGGCTGCCGGTACCTATTACGGGGAGTTACATGGTAGGCAGCCATTTCGGAACCTATAATGTGCCGGGCTTGAAGAATGTACGTTTGGATAATAAGGGAACCAATTACGTAGGGCGTTCCGGAGCTATGGCACGTTCCATTTTCGATGGCGAAGTCTCAGCCGTCTTCCAGTTTGGAGATACCAAGAATGTATTGGTACGCCATGGCAGTTATATTTCTGTTTACTGTAACTTGTCTTCCGTACGGGTAAGCAAGGGACAGAAGGTCAAGGGCGCGTGATATTCTGGGTACGGTGGAAAACGACGGTACGGGTAATTGCGTGCTGCACTTCCAGTTGCGAAAGGAGACTCAGAAACTGAACCCCGAAGTCTGGATAGGGCGTTGGAGAGGCTTTCAGCCGGAGCCGCAAATCTTTCTTTATATCTGTAGGCCGTCTAACAGCTCGATGTATAAGGCTATGGCCTCCCGGATTTCCGTTACGGTGATGTATTCGTCCGCTGTGTGGGAACGTGAGGATTCGCCCGGCCCCATTTTCAAAGACGGGAAGTGCATCAGCGCCTGGTCGGAGAGCGTAGGCGAGCCGAAAGGTGTGCGTCCCAAGGCTTTGGCTTTGGCCACAATGGGATGGTTCTCGTCTATGCGCGAAGAATTCAGGCGGAAAGAGCGGGCTTTCACTTCACCGTCCGTATGGGCGCAGGCCGTCCGGTAGATTTCTTCGTTGGAGTAGTTCTCATTGCTGCGTACGTCTACGGTGAAAAACGCATTGGTCCGGCACGACGTTGTGTTGCGTGCCGGCATGGATGACCGTTACACTCATTTTCACGTCTCCCAAGAGCGGGGAGGTCTTCGGAAACCGGTACGTTCTGAACCACTCCATGTCCTTCATGGCTTTGTAAATGGCGTTTTCCCCTTCGTTGCGTGCCGCATGCCCCGACTTGCCGTGGGCAGTGACGTCCAGTACCATCAGCCCTTTTTTCGGCAATGGCCGGTTGCATGCCGGTAGGTTCGCCTACTAAGGCCAAGTCGATGTGCGGCAACAAGGGGAGTGCCGATTCTATACCGTTCTTTCCCGAAACTTCTTCTTCGCACGAGGCCAGGAAGATGAGGTTATAGGGTTGTTCCTTGCCGGATAACGTGCAGAAAGCCTGCCACAAGGCGACCACGCTGGCTCCGTCGTCGTTCGTGCCTAATCCGTAAATACGTTCGCCTTCCCTTGTGGGGCGGAACGGGTCTCGCGTCCAACTTGCAGCCGGTTTCACGGTGTCGATATGAGCGTTCAACAGCAGGGTGGGGCGCCCGGTCCGGTAAAACGGCGAGATGCACCAAAGGTTATGTCCTGTACGGTGAGGCGTTTTGCCCCGTTCTTTCATGAAATTTTCCAATAAGTCGGCCACTTCCTTTTCTTCTCTGCTTACGGAGGGAAGGCTTACCATTCGTTCGAGCAGGCCGACGGCTTCCTGTGTCAATGCTTCAATGTCCATAATTGTGTTTCTTTGAGGCAAAGTTAAGGTATTTTGGAGAAAAATTAAATATTTTGAGGTTTTCTTGTGCATCGTTTCATTTAAAACCATATCTTTGTATAGATTAAAAAGTCAAAACTATGCTAAATACAAGTCTTTCTCAGTGCTCGTCCATGAACAGGCCAAACGTTATGGCGACAAAACGGCCATGAGCTATCGCGATTATGAAAAGAATGTGTGGGTTCCGGTTTCCTGGAATCGGTTTTCGGAAGTCGTACGGAAGGTATCTGCATCCCTGTTGGCTTTTGGGGGTGGATGTGCAGGAGAATCTGGCTGTTTTTTCGCAGAACATGCCCGAATGCTTGTACGTGGATTTCGGGGCTTACGGCGTGCGGGCCGTCACGATACCGTTTTACGCTACCAGTTCGGAGAGCCAGGTGGTTTACATGGTGAACGATGCCGAAATTCGTTATGTGTTTGTCGGCGAACAATACCAATACGATATCGCTTTCCGCAGCATGCCTCATTGTCCGACGCTTCAGAAACTGATTATTTTCGATTCTTCCGTGGTAAAGAACCCGCAGGACACGGTGTCGGTTTATTTTGAGGAGTTTTTGCAAGCCGGTGTCGGACATGAAGAGAATGAGGAGTTGAAGCGGCGTGCGGCCGAACTTCGGATGGACGACTTGGCCAATATACTTTATACCTCGGGAACCACGGGGGCCAGCAAGGGGGTGATGCTGAGCCATAGGATGTATCACGATGCGATTATCGCCAATGACGCGGTCCTGACGCTTGGGAAAGGATGTCGTGTTGAACTTCCTTCCTTTCACCCATGTGTTTGAGCGGGCGTGGTCTTACCTCTGCTGTCGAAGGTGCGCAGTTGGCCGTCAATTTGCGGCCTGCCGACGTGTTGCAGTCGTTGCAGGAAGTGCATCCGACGTGTATGTGTGCCGTACCCCGTTTTTGGGAGAAAGTCTATGCCGGCGTGCAGGAGAAGATAAGGCAAAGCAATCCCGTGCAGCGTAAGTTGCTGCATGAAGCACTCCAGGTGGGCAAGGCGTATAATGTGCATTACAAGATGCGCGGTCTGATTCCTCCCGTTTCACTGAGGTTGCGGTATGCGTTTTTCGAGAAAACCGTAATCGCTCTCTTAAAACGGACTTTGGGGTTTGAGAACGCTAACTTTTTCCCTACTGCCGGAGCTGCCATTCCACCGGTAGTGGAAGAGTTCGTCCATTCGGCCGGCATCAATATGGTAGCCGGTTATGGATTGACGGAGTCCACAGCCACGGTCTCTTGCGACCGCGGCGGGCCAAGACGATAGGGTCCGTGGGGCGGCTCATCGGCGGATTGCAGTTGAAGTTCGGCGAGGACAATGAGATACTGCTGCGCGGAACGTCCATAACCAAAGGATATTACCGGAAGGATGAGGCGACCCGTGCGGCCATCGACGAGGACGGATGGTTCCATACCGGTGATGCCGGTTATATCAAGAACGGGAGTTGTTCCTCACCGATCGGATTAAAGATTTGTTCAAGACCTCTAACGGAAGTACATTGCTCCGCAGATGATAGAGTCGAAACTGGTGGTAGACCGTTACATCGACCAGATTGTAGTGATTGCCGACCAGCGTAAATTCGTATCGGCGCTTATCGTTCCCGAATACAATCTGTTGAAAGATTTTGCCGAACGCCATCATATCCGTTTTACCGATACGGCGGATTTGTGCCGGAATGCCGACATCAACAAGATGTTGCTTTTCCGTATCAATACCTTGCAGCAAGAGTTTGCCCATTATGAACAGGTGAAGCGCATCACGTTGCTGCCCGAGCCGTTCAGCATGGAAAAAGGAGAGCTGACCAATACGTTGAAGGTGAAGCGTCCGGTGGTGAACCGTAACTATGCGGCCGAGATAGAAGCCATGTACGTGGAGGATACGCCGCCGGAAGTTCCTTGTCCGCCACCGGTGACTCCTTCTGTTTGAGTGTAAAACTCTGCCATTATGGCAGAGTTTTGAGAACATTCACAGACTAAAAAAAGGATAAGAAGTATCGTTCTGGAAAGAAATCTTGTATAAAAAATACGGTTTTTCAGGACTGAAAATGCAAATATACGGTATATATGCAAATCATTGTGCTGAGAACAAAAATCATTTGGCTGAAAGCGATTTTTTGTTCTCAGCATTTTCGCATTTTCTCAGTACAACGGGGAATAAGAGGGCTTAAAAGGAATAAAGACCTCTTGTTTTGGGGGTTTTTTCTTTATTAGCCCGTTTTTCGATTACAAAAATCCGAAACAGATTGTCGTGCCGAGGGACGAAATGGAATCATCTCGATGGCGACATTGCCGCAGGTTGACGGAAATACGGCTTCTTTTGTCAAGCCGGATGGACGAACGGCTGACGGTTTGATAAAAAGACATGCTTTGAGATTCGTTTATAGACGGGCAAGGACGCGGATGCCCTCAAATAAGCGATTCTCAGGCGATGAAAACGACAAAATGGCAGACTTGGGAAGTCTGCATACCTTTGTCTATGCTTGTCCTCTTTTATTTTGAGTGGAATAAATAAGGTTTTTTGCGTGCTCAAGATCAATTCCGGTGCCGGTGGTACGGAAAGTCAGGATTGGGCGCAGATGCTGATGCGTATGTATATGCGCTGGGCTGAGGCTCATGGCTACAAGGTAACCATCACCGATATGCAGGAAGGTGATGAGGCTGGTATCAAGAGCGTGACCATGACCATCGAGGGCGGCGAGTACGCTTATGGCTATCTGAAGAGCGAGAACGGTGTGCACCGTCTGGTGCGTGTATCTCCTTTCAATGCTCAGGGCAAGCGAATGACCAGTTTTGCCAGTGTCTTTGTTACTCCGCTGGTGGATGATACCATCGAGGTGTATGTAGATCCTGCCAAGCTCTCCTGGGATACTTTCCGTTCGAGTGGTGCCGGTGGTCAGAATGTGAATAAGGTTGAATCCGGTGTCCGTCTGCGTTATTGGTATACCGACCCTGATACCGGCGAGGAAGAAGAAATCCTCATCGAGAACACCGAGACCCGTGACCAGCCAAAGAACCGTGCCAAAGCCCTGTTGCTCTTGAAGAGCCAACTCTACGACCGCGCCATGAAGAAGCGCCTCGAGGCCCAGGCGAAGATTGAGGCAGGCAAGAAGAAGATAGAGTGGGGAAGTCAGATAAGAAGTTATGTCTTCGATGACCGCCGTGTCAAAGACCATCGCACCAACTATCAGACATCCGATGTCGATGGCGTGATGGACGGCAAGATAGATGATTTTGCTGATTGTCTTGGGTATCATTGCTTTCGCCATCATGGGAAATGAGTTTTGAAATAGAACGAAAGTTTCTGGTCACGGGTGACTTCAAAAGTCGCAGGCATACAGTAGCAGCCGTATCCGGCAGGGCTATATTTCTACGGTGGGGAAGGCTACGGTGCGTGTCCGTATTCGCGACGACAAGGGGTATCTCACGATAAAAGGCCGTTCGAATGAAGCGGGCATCTCGCGTTATGAATTCGAGACGGAAGACCCCAGGACGCGGAAGACCTGATGAGGTTGTGCGAACCGGGTGTAATCGACAAGACGCGTTACCTTGTGCGGTCGGGGCGGCACGTGTTCGAGGTCGATGAGTTCTATGGCGACAACGAAGGGCTGATTATGGCCGAGGTGGAACTTTCCGACGAACAAGAAGCTTTTGAAAAGCCCGGTTTCATCGGACGGGAAGTCACAGGCGATCGCCGTTACTACAATTCCACCTTCGTACTTATCCGTATAAACTTTGGCGGGAAGGATAGGGGTGCGAAGGCGTAGCGTGCGGCGAGCTATGCTTTCTTGCGCATTTTCCGGGTGAGCATGCCGCTGAGGACAATGCCGGCCAATGCTCCTATGGCATTGGCGGCCAAGTCGAGCCAGTCGCCGCTCCGGTCGGTGGTGCAGTAGGCTTGTGCCAATTCGATGAGTCCGCTCATGGCTACCGGTCCTATATAGAGGGCAAGGGCACGTGGCATGGAGGGGAAGCCTTCCGCACACGCCAGTCTTCCATCCATAAGACAAATGCCAACGAACCATACATCAACAAGTGCGCCCACTTGTCAATAAAGCGTACGTTGGCCAGTTCGGTCTTGGGTGGGGTAAACAGCGAGAGATACCAGATTACGAGAATGAGGATAACGCTAATCGGATGTCTTCTTATCCATTTTGTTAGTTCGTGCGTCATATAAATAACAATTTATCTGCAAAAATAATTCTTTTTTCGTACTTTTGTCGGCATTACAGGTCTAATTTTTAAGAACGGGCTTATGTCGGCAAATGAAAGAGTGAATTTTGGAAGTAAGATCGGGATTATATTGGCTTCGGCCGGGTCGGCTGTCGGGTTGGGGAACATCTGGCGTTTTCCTTGCGAAGTGGGCGAGAACGGCGGGGCTGCCTTTATTTTGGTTTATATCCTGTGTGTGATGTTTCTGGGCATACCGGTGATGGTTTCCGAGTTTCTTATCGGTCGCCGTTCACGGGCCAATACGGGAGGGGCATACGAAGTGTTGGCACCGGGCACACATTGGAAATGGGTCGGTATGATGGGGGTCGTGGCAGCTTTTTCTTATCTTGGGATATTATGGCGTAGTGGCCGGATGGACATTGGGTATATGGTGGCATCGGCTACGGGGCGACTTTCCGGGAGCAAGGACTATACGCTTTTCTTCAATGACTTTGTCGGCAGTCCTTGGAAACCTGTACTCTATATGGCGGCTTTTATCCTGTTGACACATGTCGTCATCGTCCGGGGGTAAAAGACGGCAGAGAGAAGTTCTCCAAAGTCATGATGCCGTTGCTGCTGTTGATTATTTGTGTCTTGGTGGGTTGTTCCTTCTCCATGCCCGGTTCGTCCGAGGGGTTGGCTTTCCTGTTGCGTCCCGATTTCAGTAAGGTAGACGGCAAGGTGGTGCTCGATGCCATGGGGCAGGCTTTCTTTTCCATGAGTGTCGGCATGGGATGTCTTTGTACGTATGCTTCCTATTTTACGCGTGATGCCAATCTGGTAAAGACAGCCGGAAGCGTGGCGTTGATAGACACATTCGTGGCCGTGTTGGCCGGTTTCATCATTTTTCCGGCAGTCTATTCCGTTCCGGGGCTGTCGCCCGATGCCGGTCCGGGATTGGTGTTTGTCACTTTGCCCAATGTTTTCCAGTTGGCTTTCAAGAGTGTACCGTGGGTGGGCTATATCTTCTCGCTCATGTTTTACGTATTGTTGGTGTTGGCAGCGCTGACTTCCACCATTTCTTTGCATGAAGTGGCTACAGCCTATCTGCACGAGCGTTTTAAACTTTCCCGTAAGAAAGCTGCCACCGTGGTGACCTTGGTTTGTATGACGTTGGGGGTATTTTGCGCTTTGTCTTTCGGGCTGTTGAACGGAATCCGTTTGGGAGGAATGACTATTTTTGATCTTTTCGATTTTGTCACAGCCAAGCTGATGCTGCCTTTGGGCGGGATGTTCATTTCTATCTTTACCGGTTGGTATCTTGACCGTAGGATCGTGCGGGAGGAAGTGACGGATTGGGGAAGCTCCGGATACCGTTTTTTCGGCTTCTATATCTTTCTGTTGAAATTTGTGGCCCCAGTGGCCATTGCTTCCATTTTTGTAAACGAATTGTTCAAATGACCGGAAAATGAGGCGGACGTGGCGTAATCTCTTCTATTTTTCGAAAGCGGACAGAAGGGCGGTCTTGCTGTTGGCGGGCGTATTGATGGGGATTGTGTTATCCACTTCTTTTTTCTTGTGGTTCGACCGTCGGACACCGGCGAAAGAAGACAGCGGAGACTCGTTGGTTTATGAACGCTTTTTTGCCGGATTGAAACCGGATACCGTGGTAGTCGTACGTAGCGGGCCAACCTATGGACAACCTGTTAAGGCGAAACCGGCTACATTCTTTTTCGACCCCAATACGGCTGATTCCACCGCTTTGCTCCGTTTGGGCTTGTCGCCATGGCAAGTGCGCAATATTTATAAATACCGGGCACGTGGCGGACGTTACCACCGTCCGGAAGATTTTTCCAAACTTTACGGACTGACAAAAGGAGACTACGAAAGGCTGTTGCCTTATATCCGTATCGCTGATAAGTATAAGTTGATGTCGGACTTGTACCCTCACGGTCTGCCGGGAACAGACACCGTGGAACTCCCCTCCACGGCAAGAGAAATTCCCGGAAGGCATACGGGTGGAACTGAACACGGCCGATACGGCTACATTGAAGAAGATTCCCGGTATCGGCTCTTATTATGCGAGGCGGATTGTGGACTACCGCAACCGTTTGGGCGGTTTTGTGTCTGTGGCTCAACTGAAGGAGATGGGGAGTTGCCTGAAAACATCGGAAGATGGTTTACGGTATCTCCGGCCGTACATCGTCCGTTACTGGTCAACCGGATGTCGGTAGAAGTCTTGCGCTGTCATCCCTATTTGAATTTCTATCAGAGCCGGGTGATAGTGGAGCATCGCCGTAAATACGGGCCTATAAAAAAGCTGCAAGCGTTGTCGTTGTACGAGGAGTTTTCCCCTTCCGATTTGGAACGCCTGCAGCCTTATGTGAGTTTTGAGGAATGATTCGTCCGCTATGATTTTTCTTTCATGAGTCGTATGGCCTCTACGGGGTGGTCGGTCGTGACAAAATCTACTCCCAGGTCGCGCATTCTTTTCAGGTCTTCTTCTTTGTTCGTCGTCCAGGCATTTACTTTCAGACCGCAACGATGCGCTTCTTCTACCCATTCGGGATGTTGGTCGAACACCTTGAAATTATAGTCTATGCCGGTGAAACCTTTGGCCTTGGCTTCCTGGGGCGAGAGGTCTCCGTTGATGTAGAATATCTCGGAGGCTCCGTTGGTGGCTTTGACTAACTGTTCGCATACGTTCAGGCTGAAAGAGATGTATTCCGTTTGTTTTCCATTCCCATGTCTTTTACCATTTTTACGATGGTTTTCACGGCTTGGTCTTCATGTTCTTTGTTTTGTTCTTCTTGATTTCAAGAATAAGCTGCAGGTCTTTCAGCTTGCGTCCTTCCTCTAAATAAGCTTGCAAAGTGGGTAACGTCTCCCCGTTTTTGAGTTTGCTCTCTTTGATTTGCTCGTAAGTAGCCCGGGATATGGCTGTCGAACCGATGGTATTGTCATGATTGACAACCACGATGCCGTCGGCAGTCATTTGTACGTCGAATTCACTCCCGTAGACTTTCGCTTCGGCCGCTTTTCTTAAAGAGGCCAATGAGTTTTGTGCCGAACCTTCGGCTTTCCAATAACCTCGATGGGCGATGACTTGAGTCTGTGCCTGGATGCTTAGTGCGGCGAGGCAAAGACAGGCTGTAGCAATGGTTTTTGATAGATGTTCATTTTTATCAGGCTTATAGTTCGATTTGTTGTGTGTAGTTTTCATGAAAACGGTTAGTCGCTTTGACCGTGATGGTTCGGGCCGACGTGGAAGGTTGGGCACGGAAAGATGGCGGGTGTGGTAGCCTTCTGCTTTTCCGTTTTTCATTGTGATGAAGTCCTGGTCTTCATCTTCGAATGGCTGCATCGGGCCTTTCGGTTTTCCGTCTTCGAACCATTCTACTTTCCAGTCCGGATCCCAGTCCCAGATGTTGGCCACGACTTGTTTCGGTTGGCTCTTGAATTCTCCCGGCTTATAGGTGCGGAATTGGTAGTCAGAGGTTTCCCGGTAGCTTTGTAGTGCCATTTCACGTTTTGTCGTCTACCTCTACTATAAGGTATCCGTTGGGAGCCCCGCAACGGTTCACGTGTCCGGCCCACCACGCTCCGCAGGCGGCTCCTATGTTGTGCTCGTAGATGTTAGCCGCAGGTTGTGCGTTTTCGTAGAAATGGGTATGGCCGGCAAATATATGTACCTGGTAATCTTTGAGAATGTCCAACAACTCTGATGTATTACTTGTGTTTCCACTGCCCTCTGCCGTTGTATTGGAAGTAGGTGCGTGCAGGTTGAGGAACACGAGGCTGCCTTTGGGCACGTAGCTCAAATCCTTTTTCAACCATGCCAGTTGGGCCGGAGTAAAAGCTTCTTTGTATTTCTTTCCGCCTTGGTAGTCTATGTCTTTCATGGTTACGACATGTACCTGGCCGATGTTGAAAAGAGTAATCGGTAGGGCCGAATGCTTTGTGGTAATCGGCTTCTCCATAACCCGATTCCGGAACTGCCGTGCGTTCCATATCGGCATACTTAAGGTTGAAATCATGATTTCCGATGGCTTGGAACATCGTCAGTCCCAAGTGGGAAACACATTCTTTATATGGTTCTACCAGGTTCATGGCATCCCAGACCAAATCTCCCACGGCCATGCCTACCACTTCTTGTCCTTTGAAAGAATCCACAGTGCATTTCAGGTCGGGAACGGTTTCTTTCCGGAAACGGTCGAGATGGGCGTCGGTTTTCACTTGAGGGTCGGAAATGGCAATGTACACAAACCGGCGGGTAGGGGTTTCCCGTGGTTCAAGCGTGAAATTACAGGTGTTTTCTTGCGAATCCGCTTTTTGGAATTGGTAGAACCTGTCAGCAATTCCGTCGGTTGCCGGTAACTTGTAGGCAGATGGGGTTGAGATGTAAACCAACGGTTGGCGTTCTGCATCGCTTTCCATGCGGTAATGTCCCGTGCCATCGGTCGTAGTGAAATTACGTCCGTCTGTCACGACTACTTGGGCTACGGGTTTTCCTTGGGTGTCGGTGATACGGCCTTTGACGATTCCCGGGGCTGCCGAGGTCTGGGCAGCCATCAGTCCGCATAAAACAAACGGGAATAGGATATGTTTATAGTTACGTTTCATAGCTTTTTAATGTTTTCTGAGTTTTACTTTATCGAATAGGGCGATGATTGCTTCCGGTCGGTCGGCCGAGCGCAAAGCTTGCTCTAAGGTTTGGGTGTCTTGTTCGAAGCAGATTACGTTGGCGCAGTCCAGGATATGGGCCATGTTGGTGATGGCGGCATCGCGGCTAATCTGATTTTTGTTGACGGCTTTCTTATAATATTTATTCACCTTGTTGACGGCTTTGTATACCGCCGGTTTGACTATTTCTACCGATGTGTCGGAGAAACCGACGGACATGTCGTATTCGTGAGTATAGTTATGGACGAAAGTGTCCCATTTTTTAGCGATACCCTCTCCGAGGAAGTGGTCGGATTCGAAAACTACTTTTGCTACGGGAATGTCGCCATATATGTCGAATACAAACTCCGTGCCTGACGCTTCTTTACTCTCGGTGTTTTCTTTTTTCCGGATGGGACGTGGAGACGGTTGTTTCCGTATGATTCTCCGGACGGGCTTCTACGGGGACTGTTCCTGCGCAGCAGCAAACAGCCATTGCTACAATAATTTTTTTCATGTTCTTCTATGTTTTGCTTTACTTCTGCCAAATCAATTTGATGGAAAACTCATCGCCGCCCATGTTTTTTTTGGCTTCCTGGTAGTTTGCCATATTGGTACGTTGCACGGCGGCCGGATATTTAAACCTTCGAGGCATTTGGTTGTGGCTGATTTGTATGCCTTCTCCTACGGGAAGAACCGGATACCCCGTGCGGTTGTATTCGAACCATTGTTGATAGTCGCAGAAATACAAGGCCACGAACTTTTGATTCATGATACGCTCCAAGGAACCGTCGTATCGGGCTTGGGGATTATCGAAATAATCGGCGGGGAGTGTGGCGTTCCACTGTTCCACAGAAGCCTGTACACCTTTCTTGTAAGCGGTTTCAGCTTCTGTGGCACCTCCGGGGAGGATTCCTTTTTGGAACAATTCTGCCTTGATGAATTCCACTTCTGCGTACGACATCAAGGTAAGCTCCATAGGAGCCTTTGCCATGCTTTGGTTGGGGAGGGAAGCTGTTATGGCCGGTAGAGTCAGATAACCACTGGGAAGTCCCACGTAGGCTTTGGTACCGTCTTCCTGTTCCACTTGGGTGGCAAATACCGGCAGGCGCGGGTCATTCAAGAGTTGAGCAGGTCGATGAAGAATTCAGATAAGTTGACGTATGAAGTGAAATCTTGAGGGCGTGCCATGGGTGCCTCTTCAGGGGAATACCCCGAGATGCCCAACATGGCAGCATCGTCATTAGATTCGAATACGGGATACGTAGCCGGATTATTGTACATTTCTTGTAATTCGGCTTGTGCGTTAAAACCTTCTGCATCCAAGAGCCGGGTCAAGGTACGCATGCGGAGCGAATTACAGAATTTCTGCCATTTCTTGATGCCTTCTCCGTCGGTAGTGCTGTAAAGCATGTCTCCGGAAGTGTTGTACACGAGTCCGCTTTCTGTGTCGAACAAACTGTTGGCCGTTTTCAGATTGTCGAGGATTTGCCGGTAGGCTTGTTCTTGCCGGTCGAACCGGGGAGCAAGAATACCTTGGTCGGCCGAACAGGCTTCCGACATGGGAATGTCACCGAAAGCATCGGCCAATATGCCGTACATCCAGCTTTGCAAGGTGAGGGATACAGCCTCGTAGTTCGGTTCTGGGGAAGCCAGTTGGGCATTGAGCCGTTGGATTTCTTTGGCATTGTTGATCCATTTGTAGTAGGTGTTCCATGTTCCGTCGCCCCGGGAGTCTGTCATGTTCCACCATCCGACCCCGCTTGTGCCGTTATTGCTTACGAGACATTGCATCAAAGGAAATGTGTAGTCGTAATAGCGGTTCCAGTTATAAGTGCCCATGTCGTAAAGAATCGGGTCGAGCAGAGTGCCGGGATTCACCTTTTCCATACGTGTGGGGTCTGTATTCAGTTCATCGAAGTCGGTACATGACGAGCAGGCAAAGCCGCTTAATACCATTCCGAGTGTGATATTTCTTAAAAGATTCGTTCTTTTCATTGTTTTTGTTCTTTAGAAAGTAAGATTGAGGTTGAAGCCGAAAGTTCTTGTAGTAGGCAGCGAGCCTGTTTCTATACCGGATACCATGGAACTGCCATCCAAGGCTACGGATTCCGGGTCGAAGAGAGGATAGTCAGTGAAACACCACAGATTGCGTCCGTATACGGCTATCGAGGCTTTTTGAGAATGGAGATTTTTCCAAGACTTTCTTAGGGAGTTCGTATTCCAATCGGATTTCTCTGATTTTCAAGAAAGAGGCATCGAACGAGTTGGTTTCTACATTGGCTCTCCGATAATACTCCTTATAAAAACTTTCGATAGTTACCACTTTCGTGTTGGGCGAGAACGTTCCGTCGTCATTCCGTACCACGCCCGGTGCTATCATGTACATTCCGCTTTGGGGCGTGTAGCCGGCGGCTGCAATGCGCGGGTCGTTGGCATCCATATAATACTCCGTGCCCGGAAGGCGTCCGTTCAGGGATTGTGTGAGTTTGCCTTGTTCCATCATTTTGTGGAATGACATGCTGTAGATTGTACCGCCTACTTGTCCGTCAAGCAGGATTCCTAATTTAAAGCCTTTATAAGAGAACTCATTATACCATCCGGCTTTCCAGTCGGCATAGGCTGTACCTACATATTCGATTTCGTCGGCTTGTTCGGGTAAGCCGTTGTCTCCGATAATCACGTTGCCCTCGGGGTCGCGTACCAGTTTGTAGCCCCATAAATCTCCTGTGGTACCTCCTACACGTCCGATGATGGATGCGGTTCCCACAGTGCTGATGACCTGGTTTTCGTCTGCTCCTTCAGCCAGTGAAAGTATTTTTATTGTCATTCTTCGACCATGTGAGCGTCGTGTTCCATCGGAAGTCGCGTGTCAGGACCGGCGTGGCCGTGATTTCCAATTCATATCCCCTGTTACGGACGCAGCCGGAATTGATTGTGCCGCGGCTGTATCCTGTGGTCGGGTCGAGAGGAGCATCAAAATTTGGTTTTTAGTGCGATTATAGTAAAACGGGAAGTCTACACCTATTCGATTGTCGAACATACGGAAGTCGAAGCCGGCCTCGTAGTTCGTCGAGATTTCAGGTTTAAAGTCTTGATTGTATAAAAGTGGAAGCCACTTCGGCCGCCCCCGGAAAATTGCTGTTGTCGTAGTAAGCGGAGGTCTTATAAGGGTCGGTGTCGTTACCGACTTGGGCAAAAAAGCCCTGAGCTTAAAGAAACTGACGGGGTCGGGCAGGGCGAATAATTCATTCATGACGGCACTGGCGCTGACCGAAGGATAGAAGAAAGAACGGTGGTTACGGGGAAGGGTAGACGACCAGTCGTTGCGTCCTGTCACATCGAGGAACAGTTTGGACTGCCAGGATAGGTTGGCGGTGAAATAAAGGCTGTTCAAAGCTTTCCGTCGGATGGTATTCACGACGTTCGGGTTAGAGATTCCGTTAGACAGCTTGTACACACCGGGGGTAATAAGTCCGTTGACGGAAGCCGACAGTAAGTCATAACGTTGTTGCATCATGTTGCCTCCTACGGAAGCATTGAGGTGGAATCCTCCGTCGTATGAATCATGATAGGTCAACAAGGCGTCGCTATTCAATTCGTAGTCGAAAACGTTTTCTTTTTAAAGAACCCGTTGCGGAATACCACGTCACTGATAGGACGATGCTGTTCGCGTTGGTCGGCCGAGAGTTGTATGCCGGAACGTATCATGAAGTCGAACTTGCTGCTTAGCTTCAGGTTGGCCGATACGGTAGAGACGACGTTATGCTTTTCGAAGGGTTCTCTGCTTCATACAGCGTGACAAAGGGATTACCGATGTAGCTGCTGTAAGGCTGCAACTGTTCAAGTCCTTCCTGCCCTTTTTTTCCACATGGGGCGCAACCAGTCGAGGTTGACATTCGGATTCTGGAAGATGAGGAAGTAGGCAATGGAATTACTGTTGTATCCCAATGCGGGAGTGTTGTTGATTTTACGATAAGTATAGCTCGTTTTGAAGTTGACACGTAAAGCACGTGAGATTTGTTGGGCTGCCGATACCATGGCCGATACGCGTTGAAAGCCGGTATTGGGCAATATCCATTCGTTTTTGGTATGTGTGATAGAGGCTCTCAGGTTGCCCCGGTCTGATTTTCCGGTCAACGCTACGGAGTTGGTCAGTGTATAACCTGTTTGAAACAGGTCTTTCCGGTTGTCTTTGTAAGCCACCCAAGGAGTCGCAGCATCGGCACGGCCTTTGGTTCTCCGGAGAGTATTGATAGAACATCTGTCCTTCGAAACGCGGACCGAATGCGCTGCTGGTTCCACCGGTACTGGGGGCCCGTCCGGACCGGCACCGTATGAATAGTAATGTTGTCCGGCGTATGCCGTACCTTCCCGCACCGATGTTTTTGGCTTGTCCTTGTCCGAATTCATATTGATAGTCGGGCCAGCGCATGACGTTATCCATACTGACGTGGGCACTATAAGAAACGCCAAGCCCCTTTTTGGCATTGGCTCCCGATTTGGTGGTTACCATGATGACGCCGTTTGCTGCGCGTGAACCGTACAAGGCTGTGGCACTGGCTCCTTTCAATACCTGGATACTTTCGATGTCTTCCGGATTCAAGTCTGAGAAACCATTGCCGTAGTCTACCGAGAGTTCGGCTGCATCGCCGGCTCCGTAGGCCATTCCCGGGTTGGTCATCGGGCTGCTCAGGGGAACACCGTCTACGACTACCAAAGCATTATTGCCATTCGCATTCAGTGAAACATCTCCTCGCACGGATATCCGGCTAGTACTTAGAGGTCCTCCGGAAGAGATGATGCTCAATCCGGCCACTTTTCCTGTCAGAGCCGACGACCAGTTAGCCGGCATTGTACCGGTGATTTGGCTGCCTTCCACTTTCGTCGTGGCGTATCCCAAACCTTTCTCGTCGCGTTTGATTCCCAATGCGGTTACCACTACCTCATTGATTTCTTCCGCGTCTTCCTCCAAAAGAACTTGGAGGACTTTATTGGAATATTCGATTTCTTGCGTCTTGAAACCTACATATTTCACCTCCAGGCGGTCCTTGGCTGTCAGCGTCCGCTTGCTTTCGAACGAAAACTTCCGTCCAAGTCCGTGATGGCTCCTTCTTGACTGTTCTTTACCTTGATAGTGGCGCCCATTAACGGTTCACCCTTTGTGTCCGTCACTTGCCCTCTCACCAAGCTTTGAGCCTGTATGGCATGGGTCGTCAGGCTGCTGATAGTCAGGATAGCCATGCTCTTGCCCAATCTCGTTAAAACTTTAGTTTCCATTTTTCTCTATTTGCTATATGTATTTGAGTCGCTTTCTAAATACACTGCAAAGGAACTAAAGTCTTTTTAAGACACTGTAACGTTCGTTTTAAATGTTGGTTGCAATGCTATGTCATTCCTGTTAATGCAAATAAAATCAGGTATATATGACATTTGAAAAAAGAAAAAAGAGAAGTACGGGGAACTCCTTCCTCTACTTCTCTTTCTATTTATAGGTTGTGTGTTTTGTCTTCCTTATTCCTTGTAGCCCGCTATTTCAGCTATCTTTTTAGGGATTTCCGTGTTGTCGATACGTCCGGTGAATTCTTCGGCACCGGCTCCTATGGCAAACACCGGAACATAGCCGTTGGAATGTCCTCCGCTTTGCCATCCTACCATAGCTTTCCGAGCCATGAGTTGCCGTGCTGTAGAGGCAATGATGTTTTCGCTTTCATACAATGTCTTCGTGTCTTTGGCCACTCCTTCACAGAAATTCTCGTATGCTTTTTTGAGTTGCTCCGTTTCCCGTTCATCCAATGGTACTTGAGACCAAAATCCGAAGTTGTCCTGTAACTGCTTGCGTACGAAATCCCACGTGAACTTTTTGCCCTCTTTCTGGTGTTGTGCGGCTATCATTTTACTGAAGGCTCCCGCACTTTGTTTTTGGTATTTCAGCAGGTCGGTACGCAGTTCGTACTTACCTGTTCCCAAAACAATCCCTCCGGTCTCGTGGTCGGCTGTGATGATAATCAGCGTTTCGTCAGGATGCTGTTCATAGAACTCGTATGCCACTTTGATGGCATTGTCCATGTCTATAACCTCTTTAAAAGCTGTTGCCGCATCGTTGCTATGGCAAGCCCAGCCGATTTTTTCCGCCTTCCACCATCAAAAAGAAACCGTCCGTATCCTTTTTGGCTGAGGAAATGGATGGCTGCCCGAGTAATATCCTGTAAGGTAAGGTCATTCTTTTGACGGTCTATGGCGTAGGGGATACTGGTACGGTCTGCCTTGTTGGCCGTTTCGGTTTGCAACAGGAGCATTTTATCGGCTTTTTTTGCCTTTTTACGGTAGTCGGCATATCCGCGTGCGATGGTATAACCGGCCTCCTGGCATTGTGTGTACAAGTCCTTATTTCCGCTCAGTTCATTGTTTTCCGGTTGCAGGAAATCGGAACCGGCATAGAAATCGAACCCGGCTGCTATGAGGTCTTTGCCGATTTGATGATACATGTTCCGGTCTTTTACGTGGGCATAGAAAGATGCGGGAGTGGCATGATCCACGGATACGCTTGTAGTGACGCCCACGGCCTTCCCCTCTGATTTGGCCAAAGCGGCTATGCTATTGATGCGGGTGGTCAAGTCGGACTTGATGCCCAATGCTCCGTTTTTCGTTTTGTTTCCGGTAGCAAGGGCCGTTCCTCCGGCGGCAGAATCGGTTACCCCGTTCGTACCGGAATACGTCGTGACAAGCCCCACGTATGGAAATTGTGCAAAGCAGAGCGGTGATGTTCCGATACGCCCTTCCACGGCAGCCATATAGGTCTCCGTTCCGTTTACTTGGTTGACTCCCATTCCGTCACCGATAAAATAAAATACATACTTGGCTTTGCCCTCAGCCATTACGACCAGTGCCATACAAAGGACGGCACAAAGTGATAGTAGTCTTCTTCTCATGATGATGTCAATGCTAATAGTTGATGAGCCAAAGTTACGGAAAAATCGGTTCGATGTCCATATGAATTTGGATTATTTACTGATGTGTGGCAGGGAAAGCCGTATTAATATGTCAAACGTACGACAAAAGACTTTTTTCCTACCTATGAGATATGGTTTTTCTTTTATGGCAAGCATTAAGCATTTTTATTACCGGTTTATTGCCCGTATCTGTATTATATCATAATTTTGCATGAATTTTGTTATAATTAATAATGGGACGGGGAATTTGCCGGAAGCTTTTTTGGGTGGCTGATGGGCTATTTATATAAGGTAATAAGATTATAAAGATTGTAGACATGGTAAAACAATGTACGATTTTGTTCGGCTGTCTGGCTTTGGGCGACTTCGTGGTGTGGGCCACGGGGTAAAATTGCCGGGTAGCATTATCGGTATGCTTCTCCTGACCGCCTTCTTGCAGATGGGATGGGTAAAGCTGCGTTGGGTCAAGGGTATCTCAGATTTCTTAGTAAGCAACATGGGGTTTTTTCGTTCCGCCGGGAGTGGCCCTGATGCTTTATTTCGATGTGATTGCCGCTGAGTTCTGGCCGATTTTTACGGCCACGGTGGTCAGTACGGTATTGGTTCTAGTTGTCACGGGGCACGTGCATCAATGGGTAAGAAGACATGGAGTATTTAGAAAGTGATTTTTTCCTTATCGCGCTGACGTTCGGCGTGTATTTTCTGGCCAAACGTTTGCAGGCGCGTACAGGTTGGGTGGTGTTGAATCCCATATTGTTGGCCATATTGGCCTTGATAGGCTTCCTGAAAGTTACGGGTATTTCGTACGAGACGTATGCCGGGAGTGCTTCCATCATCGACTTCTGGCTCAAACCGGCCATCGTGGCTTTGGGAGTACCTTTGTATCTGCAACTCAAGAGCATCCGGCGGCAACTGATGCCGGTGTTGGTTTCTCAGTTGGTCGGTTGTTTTGTCGGCATTGTTTCGGTGGTATTGACTGCCAAATGGATGGGAGCCTCCGATGATGTGATTATCTCCCTTGCGCCCAAGTCGGTCACGACTCCTATTGCGATGGCCGTGACGGAATCGTTAAACGGTATTCCTTCCCTGACGGCTGCCATTGTCGTGTTGGTCGGACTGTTCGGAGCGGTATGCGGATTTAAGATTCTTCAGGTAGGGAGGGTGAAAAGCCCTATCGCCCAAAGCCTGAGCATGGGCACGGCTTCGCACGCCGTCGGGACATCGCGTGCCATGGAATACGGGCGTATTTATGGGGCGTATGCTAGCTTAGGATTGATTCTGAACGGGTTGCTGACGGCTCTTTTTACGCCTTTGATGTTGCATTTATTAGGTATTGTTTAAGAGGGATAAAGTGAGCCGGTTCGATTCATGGTTCGAACCGGCTCATCACAAAACATTGTATTAACTTAAACAAGAAGTTACTTGACTATCACTTTCACTGACTTCTTGGTGCCGTCGCTCATCAAATCCTGACGAATATAGATACCGCGTTGTTTCGGCTCATCTACACGTACGCCGTTGATGGTATACCATGCTGTGCTTACTACGTTTGCCTTGCCGTCGGTAACAGCATCTTCTATGGCAGAAGTGAAGTCTCCCGGTTTGTTAGCATCTCCGTCACCGTAATAATAGAGGCGGAAATTGTCAAAGATAGCCCAGTCGTTAGGAATTACTTCTTTTTTGCTGACTCCGATGGTGACAGGTTGCCCGTTCTCCGATACGTAGAATGAGAAGTTACCTTCGTACAATCCTTCGTCGAATGCAGCTTTCGTCCCGTTCACATTGTTCACCACAAAGTGGTAAAGTTTGTCTGATTCAGGGGGAAGAGGCTGTCAGCCAATGCGAAATCACCGCCATCATACTTGTATTCGTTTACGTGGTCGAAAATGGAAGCCAGTTCTTTGCTCCATTTACCATCACCGGCCTCTACATAGACTTTCGCATTCCGGGCATCCGTGCTGTCGCGGTGTGCAACGGCGGCTTCCACTGCTCCTCCGGCTCTGTAAAAGCCGTTATAAACCAAACGGTAGTATCCCTTGGGTAAGGCGTACAGTACTTGGTGGATGTCTGCATCGCCCTTGCCCACGTAGAACTCATAGCTCTGTGCACCGGTCGCGTTGGCGTTGTTGCCTTCCGTGGTCACCCATCCCTTGATGGAGGAGAGTTCCTTGGAGGGGTCGTTCGGGTCGGGAACGGAGAAACTCGGGCTTTGTATCATTGCGGTGACATCGGCTGGCGCGTTGATGCTAGCTCCGGTGAAGTCGATGTCCGTGCTTACCATCGTGGCGTAAGCCTTGTCGATTTTCACGGTGGCATCTTCAATCCATTTTATGGATTCCAAGCTTTGTGCCAGTGCCGGTTCCATTTCATCCAACAATAGGTCTTGGAATTTACCGTATTCTGCTTTGGACGAGTATGGGTCGTATACGCCCGTGTCGAAGTTGTTGATATGCTCTGTTACCAATGTCTCGAACGCGGAAGCTGCCGACATGGCATCATGTCCGCCCTTGATGGCAGCGTTCAAAGCTTCGTTTTGTGCTTTGTAGGTTTCGAGGGTCAAGCCTTCAGCTATGGCATTGTTGGTAGCTTCGATGGCTGCGCCCAGTGTTTGTTTGGCTTCTTCTGTGGTCAGGGGCTTCTTCGTTGTTAAGCAAATCAGTGGCTTCTGCAATCAGGGCGTTGATGGTAGAAACGGCACCGCTCATGTCATCAGCTCCGGCGTATTTGATTTGGAAGTTGTCAAACAAAGCCCAATATCTGGCTAATCCGGCCTGTGGAATGGTTATTCACACGGAGTTTCCCGTCATCTTCCACATAACATTTGAAAGAGAGCTTATAAGCATCGGGGTTGGCTTCCATGATGGCTGCAGCACTGGCCATGCCATTGGGAGTCCACTTTCCTTCAAGTTCCGCTCCACCGGCTGTCAACTGCTCGCAATTGTTCACGGTATTGGTGTCTTGTACGCATTCAAACGGGTGGCATAGCTTGGCTTTTGTGTTGTTGCCGAAAGCATAAGCCAAAATGTCATTCGTGGTATCGCCTTCCAGGCCCCATGCAGATGCGCAGGTGCTATTCAATGTCGGGCGGTAGAACCCTTGCAAAGTGACTTCATACGTGCCATTGGGCAAGCCCTCCAACTCCTGGTATACGTCACAAACCGTTTGATAAACTTCACCCATGTTATAGCCATAGTTGAACTTGTTGTCACCAGACACGAAGTCGTATTTCCACCCGTCCTTGCTGCCCGTAAAACCGGGATTATTCATTATCCCAGTCACATTGTCGGTATCCCCATTTAGTAAGGCCTTCTTTATTCCCGACATCCAAATCCGGTCGGCGCGCGGTTGTATGCTGTCTACTTCGGCGGGATTGAATGTCCTGCCATCCCGTGCCGTTTCCAAATCTATGAGGAATTGCTCGTAATCGGGGAGGTCTAAATCTACATATGCCCCGTTGTCCCATGCATTTGACAAATCCTGGATTTTCTGGTTCAAGGTCTTGTAGGCGTTCACATCGGCAGTCAGCGTGTCCATGCCGGTTTGTACCGTAGTGAGTAACATGCCCAAGGTCTTGTCATCGACTTCCGGGTTGGAGGCCGCATCTTTAGCGGCTTGGAGCATCTTGGTGAACTTTTTCCTCTCCGGCTATTGAGTATTTTTCTTGGTTGGTGTCATATTTTGCTTTTAGTTCTTCGGCTTTGGTGATGACCTTGTTCAGTTCTTCTGCCATGCCGCCTTCGACCAGACCCAGATATTCGAGCTTGAAATTGTCCACGCCCACCCAGTTGCAGTTTGTGTTGACGGTCTTGAAGCCTATCTTGATAGAGCCTTCCAAGGCGAAGAATTCCAAGATTACATTGCGCGGAGAAGGAGTGCCTTCAGCAGGGGCTTCAGTACCTCTGATTCCACCGAATTCGATGGTGTGTGCTTCGGCACGGTATTCCGTCCCGTTGTTCTCGGCAAAGACGTAGACCCCATGGGGCACGGTATTTTGCCAGTCGCCTTGCCAGTATCCGATGGTGTTGGCCGTGAGGCGGTATTTTCCCACAGGCATGTTTTCCAAAGTTTGGGAGATATCCATCGGATTGCCCGAAAGGTTGCCGTTGTTGGCAGAAGTCACCCATTTTTCGGAGAAGTGATCCATTTTGTATTTGTTGTCGGCAGTCTCGTAGCTCGTTCCGCTTTGATGTCCGATGCTTCCCACTACATTCCAACCGTTGTTCCCGTCAGCAAACGAATTATTAGCGATGGCGTTAGTGAATTCTACGGGTTTGTCCGGGTGGCTTCCGAACTCTTCCAGTTTACGATGTCTTGCTTTAAGGCTTTGGCTGCTTCTTCGACTTCTTCAGCCGTGGCGTTAGCCTTTATTATAAATCTCGGCATACTTTGCATAATCGCTGAATCCGGCCTCGTCAGCGGCATTCAGTTGAGTTTGCAATTTTTCTTGGCTTTATAGACCGTATATACCTCGGAATCCACGAACTTCCAACCAAGCTGGCAGTTTCATGTCCGGAAGTGGATGTCGATGGACGGGGACACTTCAAGCTTTTCCTTCGTCTATTCCCATGTAGGCATTGCGTACAAGCCTCGTCGTTTGCTTCCGTGCCATAAAGCTTGTCTTCATCTATCATCTTTATGCGGTAGACCTTGTTGGCCTTGTCCTGTGCCACAATCTTCCATAAGATATGTCCCTGTTTGTTGTGGTCTACCCAAATGCTGGCGGCTGCATCGTTGAACAACTCATGGAAACCTCCGTTGAGTGAGCTTTCATCATACTTAAGCGCCAACCGTAGGCTTCCGAGTATTCAGGGTCACTCTCACGCACGGCGGCTCAATTCAAAGTCTTGCCCGTAACTTAGGGTTACTTTGTCCATCGTCTGCTACTACAAGACGTGTGCCGTATGGTTGTCCGGCGGCCATGAACTTTTTGTGGCTACGTGGTAGATGTAGAACACCCCGCCTCCGGTACCATCGGTAGCTAAGTTCGGTTCTGTGAATTGTAGTACGGATCATCCCATGCGGCCCACAAGGGAAGTGTTGACGAAGTCGCACCGCAAAGTGCCATTAAGGCAAGTAATCTGTTTTTCATTTTGGACAGAAATTAAGTTAATAATATTAATATTCTCTATTTCCTTCCGGAAACGGTGTCAAATATACGATAATTCCGTTTACCCCCCTCCGTTTTTGCAAACTTTTGTATTTTTTGCATTGAGCGTATTCCACGAATAGTTCCCGCCCATAACGGAACCGTCCCGGAAAACAAGGGAACTGTTTTCCGGGACGGTTTAGGGTGTGGTCGTGCGCATCCACGTTAAGGATGCCGTACCGTAAATTTCCTGCTGTCGTTCGCCTGTCCGCACCGGGCTTTCAGGATATACATGCCGTCAGGAAGTCTGCTGACATCGAATGAAGTCGTGGCTCCGTTCGTGCCCTTTGGGTAAGTTGCATGTTGCCTTGCAGGTCGTAAATGTGGAAGTCCACTTTTCCGGACCGTTGTCCAACAAGTAACGCACGTCGAGGCGGCGGTCGGCAGGCAACGGACCTACGTCGAACGTGCCTGGCTCGTCTTTCGGCGTGCCGCAGATACGGGTGGTGCCGTCTGCGAGCTTCTTGATGTCTTCAGCACTTAAAGCATAATCGTATATACGGAAGTCGTCGATACTGCCGTTGAACAACGGGTCGGCTGCAGACTGGCTGCGCCCGATGTAGTTCAGCAACGGGTGGAAGTCGGAAGGGCGCAAGGTCATGTCTTTTGAAGAAGCCATAAGTGCTCCGTTCAAATAGAGGCAAACTTCATCTTTCCTATCGTGACGGCCAGATGTATCCATTCCTTGCGGTATGGCGTGATTCGTTCGCCGTCTAATTGCTGTTCGTCTCCACCGTTTTTGACGGCAAACCGTATCCGGCCGTCATCCGAACGCACGGTGAGGAACATATATTCGTCTTCCCCGTTTCCGAAGTCAAACACGCGCTGCCAACTGTTGCCGCCTTGCCAGTACACCCACGTTGAAATGGTGGTTTCCTCATGGTCGGCCACGTTGGTCGGCAGTTGCACGTACTGGCCAGAACCGTCCAGAGCCAAAGCGTATTGGCCGGATTTTCCTTCGGTGTACACACCATCTTCCGGCATGACCCCGTGGCGGATGTTAAGGGTCGTGTCGTGGAGGTTTTCTTCAAATTCATAGCGTGCGAAGAGGGCATCCGTCGGGCTACGCTTGCGCTTACGGTCAAGGATGCCGGGGAAGTATTCATCGAAGCATCCACAGTCTTGACGGTGTAATAATATGTCTTTCCCTCTTCGGCTTTGTTGTCCACAAAAAGCCGTGTCTCCACGTAGCGTGCGATGATTTCATAACCCTCCTCCGGATTTTTCCGAACGCAGCACGGTGTAGGTCGGGGCTGTGGCGTCTGCCTTTTCCCATGTCAGGAGTACGGAGGATGCGCGGATTTCGGCTTTCAGGCCGGTGGGAGCATCGATGTCGCGGATGCGCGGACGGATGCCGGTCGGGATGAAGCGCCAGAGTTGCGCTGCGCTTTCTTCGTCTGGTTCGGCCTGTACGATTTTGTTGCCTGATGTCTTGAGGCACAGCGAACTGTTGCGGTTGCGGATGCGGAACCATCCGTCGCCTGCATATTCAAGTACCATTGTTGGTTAGTGCCCTTGTTGTTTTGGTAAAGTATGATTTCCGTGCCGTCGTCCATCGACCAGTTCAGTACGTCGAGCGTCTGGTTTGAAGTGCCCGAAAGAATCTGGTGGTAGCTGAACGCACCTCCGATGCGAGCGTCTACCGGATTTACATGCCATTGCAACGACTTTTTGCCTGTGGAATAAGTGGATGAGGTGAGGGAGCCGTTGTCGTTGTCCAACAGTTTTAGGTTGCTTTTGTTGATTAATGCGTAGGTGCCGTCCACCACGGGTTGCACGTCATCGCCCCACGTGATGTTCACCACGGTTTCGGCATTGGTCTGCCCGTCTTGGTAACTTCCCGGTGCTCCGCCCGGAAGCTCCATGACGTATTCCCGTTGCGGCCCGTGTCCGTCGAAGAACACGTCGCGCTCTTTAGAAAGGAAGCGGTAGGAGGTGGTGACGGCTTGCCGTTCGGATGTCCCGCCGAACGCCTGTACCTTGCCGTCCGGTGCACGGTAGACCGACGCTGCCGTCCAGTTGGGACGATGCTCCGCGTAGGCCAACCGTTCACCATGGCTCGCCTTGCAGAACTCGCCACGTGTGTATTCTGCCCATCCCCACCATATTCCGGTTTGCATGCCGTATTCCAAGCCTACCATGGCTTCCACGACGTTGTGCATCTCGTCACCGGTGGCATGTTTGCCGTCTTCTCTCACCGTGGTGAAGAATTGGGCGAAGTTGTCGAAACTTCCGGCCAGTTGGTGCGTGTTTCCCTCATCCAGTTGGTCTTTCAAGTAATTGTACCACGGCAAGGCCTGGTCGGAGTTCAGCGTGTTTCCGCCACACATGCGGATATTATTGAAACGTTCTTTTTGCTTTAATTCCGTGATGATTGCGGCAAACTCGGCTTTTCGTTTTGCCTCATTAGGTGAACCTTGGTTGTTGTACAAGTAATCCGGTTCGTTGAACGGGGCGACAGAGACGACCTCGTAACCGGCATCTTGGTAATATTGGGTGGAAAGGTCTATGATTTCTGCCCAATGGGCGGCGTTGGCTCCGTTCTCGTCCGTGTAATAAGTGCTCATGAAAGGCGCGTCACAATTAATCATGAGTTTGACATCGGGTTTGACCCATTTGAACATGTTGACGCGCATTTGCAGTGTGTCGATTGTCCCCTGTTGCATTTTTTTCCGTCCACGATGGGCAGGTCCGGTTGGAAGGATGTGCGTACCACGTCAAGGTTGTCCTTGCCCATGAAGGCGGCACTGCGTCGCAGGTTGTTTCATCAAGCCATGCAATGTCTGCCCCCATTCTACATATTTATGGGTGATGCCCTTGTCCGAAAGCCGGAAGGGTACGACGCGGTCTGCCGTGGGTTGGGGCTTCAGGTTGCTGCTTGAGCTGAAATTTTGTGCGAGGGCCGGAATGTGCTGCACCCGGCTAACAGGATTGAAATCAGGTGTAATGTTTTGTCTTTCATTGATTGAATATATTGATTGCAGTGGCAAAGAAAAAGATTTTTGCTGATTTAGGCAAGCGAATGGCCGTTTTTTATGGGGGAATGGAAAGCATTGTAAAGGAAAGCCTCGTCCGAAAATCATTCTGCGCCAAACGGGAAATCAATCTCAGGAGATTGAAAAATCGTTTGGCGCAGAATGGAAAATCAATCTAAGCCAAACGATTTGCTTGTTTCATTATGTTGGTATACAGAGCGTTATAAGGGAAGTGCTTTCTTTTCGGTTGTCATTTTATTTCTTGATAGCCTTTTTCGGTGTAGCTGTGTTCCGGCGTGTCCACCCTCACCACGTAGATGCCGGGTGCCCAAGCAGACGTGTCGATGTTCCCACCACGGTGCTGGCGATACAGGATTTGCCCGTTGCAAGCCGTGACACTGGCATAGCGGATGTCTTCGCTGCAAGAAAGATGGAGCCTGTCACAGAAGGGGTTGGGATGTATGCGTAAGTTTGGGGACGTACTTTCTTCCACACGGTCGGGGCTTCCCTTTTCCATGTCGAACTGGTAGGTGCCCGATTGCAGTTCTATCACGGCCTTCCGTCTACTATGCCTTTGAAGTCCACGCCTTCTGCTTCTTTCAGGTCTTTTCCACTTTCAGTGATGTTGTCTGTCTTTTTTCCATTAGGGGCAGATAGAGTGTGGCTGTAGTGTTGGCCGGTACGGTGGCCGTATAGCTGATGCGTCCGTCCTCTTTGTATTGCCATTCACTGCTGATACGCCCGTATCCGGACAGATGAGATGCCTTGGCCTGCGTGATGCGTTTTTGTCCGGTGGGGAATGCCGTCCTGAAGTCCGGAGTGGGTTGCAGGATGATGTGTTTGAATCCGGGTTGTGTTTCGTCTGCCTCGATGCCGCCCACGTAACGGAACATCCATTCCGACACCACACCGTAGGAGTAATGGTTGAAGGAGTTCATGATCCACGGGTGCTTGTTGAACCCGCTTTCCTTGGTGTAGGAGTCCCAACGTTCCCAAATAGTCGTGGCTCCTTGGTCTACGCTGTACAGCCACGATGGGTTCTCGCGTTGCAGCAGCAGGTCGTAGGCCAAGTCATCCATGCCTTCCGCGCTGAGTGTCTGGTTTAGGATGCTCGTGCCGAGGAATCCGGTGCTCAGTTTGTAACCGTTGTCTGTGATTTTTTTGCGCAGCACTTCGCGGGCTTTCCCTATGGCGGTTTCGGGTAACAGGCCGAACTTCAAGGCCATCAGGTAAGAGGCTTGCGTGGATATGTTGGGCAGGCCGTCGGAATTGAGATACCTGCGTTGGAATTCTTCCTTGATGTTTTCGTAGAGAGTGCTGTATTTCAGTGAATCCAAATAGAAACGGTCGGCCTGTGCCTCGCTCAGCACTCCTGAAATCTTGCTCATCAGTTGGGCCACGTAGGCATAATAGCATACACTGACGTAGCGTCCGTCCGTGGTCTCGTAAGAGAGCCAGTCGCCTGTGGCCGTACCGGCACCGTTGTACTTGAAGCCTCCTCCGCTTTGTGTGGAGAGCCAATCCATGTAGAGGCTCATGGAAGCGTAGCTTTCGCTCAGTACACTTTGGTCGTCGGTCATGAGATAGACGGTCCAAGGTACGATGACTCCGGCATCGGCCCATCCTGAGTTACCGAAGCCCCAGAAGTTGCAGAACGGTGCGATTTCCGGATATGCCCCGTCTTCGCGTTGGCTTTGGCGCAGGTCATTCAACCATTTACGGTAGAAGGCACGTGTGTCCGTATTATAGGAAGCCGCGCGTGCGAACACTTGTGTGTCGCCCGTCCAACCGAGGCGTTCGTCGCGTTGCGGGCAGTCGGTGGGCACGCTCAGGAAATTGTCGCGTTGGCTCCAGATGATGTTGCTGTAAAGTTGGTTTATGTCCGGATGGCTAGTTTCAAAAGTAGCCAGTTCTTCGAGGTCGGAACCGACGAATTCTCCCGTAAGTTTACTGATTTCCACATCCGAGGTGGTTGTTACTTCGCAGTAACGGAAGCCGAAGAAAGTGGTGGAGGGTTGGAATGTCTCGCCCTCTTCCGTTCCTTTCAGCGTGTAGTGGAGTGTGGCTTCCGCCGTGCGGAGATTGTAGGTGTAGAGGCTTCCGCCCGGTCCGTCATTGGCGCGGTCGGCTGCTCCCGTGTCGTTCAGCATTTCCCCGAACTTGAAGCGGAGCTTCGTGCCGCGTTCTCCTTTGGTCGTGAACCGTATCCATCCCGTCATGTTTTGTCCGAGGTCGAAAAGGGCGGTTTCACCGGCTTTCAGCCGGAGGGTTTCCGTGCCTTCCAATGTACGGACCACATTGATAGTGCCGTAAGTGGTGCCGGAGGCTTTCGTGCCTTCATATACGGTGATGGTCTGGGGCGTGCGGCGCAAGAAGTCGCGCACCTTGACCGTGGGGCTGCGGAAGGCTGTGATTTCTCCGTTGAATTCTGTGTTTTCAGCTGTGGCGAACCATTCGGAGGTATCATATTCCGGCATGCTCCAGTCGCTTTCGCGGCGTGCGTCATACGTCTCGCCGTTGTAGATGTCTCCTGAAATGACGGGGCCGCAGTAAGAACAGCTCCAGTCCGTTCCGGTTACGATGTTTTCTATCGTGCCGTCTTCGTATTCAAGCCTTAGTTTGGCGATGAACCCGAGCGAGGGGGAACCGTACATGCCATGTGCGATGGCTCCGCCCCACCAGCCGTTACTCACTTGTGCGCCGACTGCGTTTTCGCCTTCTTGTATAAGAGGGGTCACATCGTAGGTCATGTAGTTGATTTCTTTCCGGTAGTCGGTCCAGCCCGGTTTCAGTTCATCATACATGGTCGTACCGTCTTGTCCGACGCGCTTTCCGTTAATGAACAAATCGAATACCCCAAGAGCGGATGCGTAGATTTTAGCCGATTTCACCGTGCTTTTTTGCAGTGAAAGCCTTTGCGGGAAAAGAGGGATGCCCTTTTTCTGTACCGGTCTGCATGGCACAAGTCTCTTCGTAAGTGGAGTGTACGCACAGCATTTTGCTGCCTTTCTTCGTTATCACGGTACCGTCGCTGAATGCCATTCCGGCTCCTTCGAAATCTTCGGAGAAAGTCACGGTACCTTGCGTGCCGTCCTCTTCGTCGTAGGTGGTCACTTTGATGTTGTCATAATACGCCATCTCGTCCATGGTCAAGTCGTGGTAGGTGCGGAAGCCAATCAGGCCGTTTTTCAACCGGCCGGACGTGTCGGTATAGGTGTCCACAAGTGTCCCGTCGATATAGGTCTCCACAGTCGTGCCATTCACCTTGAGGGTCAGATGGTGGAGCGAGCCGGTGAGTTCGGCCTTAGTGAAAAACTTGCCTAAATCGGCATCGTTGGAGCTGAACGCACCGTTTGTTTTCACGTGGCGGCGCAAGAACGGTGTTTCTTTGTCGCGCACATTGATGCCCCACAGGTGGAAATTGTCCGTGTCGTAGCCTGAAAAGATTATGCCTGCGTTGTCACGCTCGATGAGGAAATCCAAATCGAGTGCATATACCGTTGGAGTGTTCATGGGATTGTACCAGGAATAGGAGGCTTCGATGAACAGGCGTCTGTCCTTGATTTGTCCTGTGGTAAAAGGGTTGTTTTCGTCCGAGAAGTCTTCGTGAAGCAATATTTTTGGACTCTCTCCCTCTAAATCGGTTACGGTAAAGTTGTCGAAATAAGCACGTTCCGTATCATTGTAATTGTTTAGGGCGCGGTCCTGGCGGATGCCCACCGTGCCGTATCCGTAATCTCCACCGTCGGGATTCGTTCGGGTGTCAATCAATACGTCGTCGATGTACGTACGCGCCACGTCACCGTCCACTTCGATGCGCAGATGGTAGGACTTATGCAGTTGCACGTCGATGAACGGGCGAAGGTCTATCTCTGCCAGGCGGTCGCGTCCGCGAGGTCGGGGCCGCGCCAGATGTGTGGGCGGAAACGGGGATAACCGGCTTCGAGGTTCACTTGCCACATATGGTAATGGCTGTGCTCGGCATTCGAGGCAAAGATGATTCCTGCAGAAAGGTTGTCGATTTCGGGAAATCCGCCTCTACGGAATAGTGCGTGATGGCATTTTCGGATGTAGCCAGTGGCGTGTCGGTCGCTTTGATCCAACGTGCGCCATCCCATCCGCTGCCGAGCAGTCCGGTTTCAAAAATATGCTTCTTCGGACGAAGTGGATTCACGTCCTTTGTTGTCCCATACGGTCACAGTCCAATAGTAACGGGTGGAAGGAGACAATGGGTTGCCGTCATAAGGCACGTCTATCTGGCAATCGGATTCGATTCGGCCGGAGGTCCATACCTGTTCGCTGTGGGCGGCATCGGTGAATACGGAGATTTCATAGGCAGTTTGCCAGATGCCCCGTTCATTGTCTGCGTCCATCATCCAACTGAACATAGGTTTTCCACATCGATACCTACAGGGTTTTTTCACGGCTTCCGTACGTAGTCTTTCCACTTCCATGGCATAGGTGGAGTGCATGCCCAAAGGCCGATGGCACACCATAAAAACGGTATGGCGGAACAAAAAAAGATCGTGTGCGGTCTTGCATTCGGTTCATTGTCGGGCGTTTGGGGTATGCTTCCGGAAAGAATGTGCCGGGAGATGTCCGGCGTTGGTCTTTTGTCTTGTTTCATGATATCATTATATCTAAAAATGTTTTCAGGGGGCAAAGCTAATGGAATCCGGGCAAAGACAGGTGTAACAGATTGCCAAAAGGGTGGAAAATCGCGGCAAGGCGTATTTTTCAAGGGAGATACGCACTTGTCATGCCCGATTTCCCATGTCCGGCCTGTCTTGGAACTGGCTAGGCGTTTGGCCGTATTCCTCCTTGAAACACTTGGCAAAATACTTCGGGTCGTTGAAGCCTACGGCATAGGCCACTTCGGACACGGTCATGTCGGCTTGCCGTAGCAGGCGGCAAGCCGACCGGAGACGGATATTCTTTACGAAATCCATCGGGGTAAGCCCGGTCATGGCTTTGAGTTTGCGGTTCATGGTTGATTTGGACAGCTTGGCTTCTGCGGCGAGGCAGTCCAGATTGAAGTCGCTGTCCGTGAAATGGCTTTCTACGGTCTTCACCATGTTTTCCAGAAAGGTCTTGTCCCGGTTCTGGTAAGGTAGGACATCGCAGTCTGTATCCGGTGCGTGAAGGAACTGTCGGCTGCGTTGGCGGTATTGCAGGAGCAGGTTGTCGATGCGGGTGGTGAGTACGCGAATGTCAAAAGGTTTGGTCAGGTAACCGTCCGCTCCGGCTTCGTAGCAGGCCGCATGGGTGTCGTCCGTGGCTTGTGCCGTGAGGATGATGACGGGAATATGGCTAGTGGACAGGTCGTTCTTCACCTCTCGGCAGAGTGTCAGTCCGTCTGTGCCAGGCATCTTCAGGTCACACACCATCAGGTCTATATTTTGGTCTTGGAGCCGAGAGAATGCCAGTCTTGCGTCGGGCTGTTATGATGTGGTAGCGTTGTCCGATTAAACGCCCGATGGAATCGGTGATTTCAGCGTTGTCGTCCACGATAAGTATGGTCGGACACAGCCTTGCGGACGGAGAATGTGCGAGTCCGTCGGTTGACGGTCGTGTTGTATCGGTATCCGGATGGTTCACCATCGGTGGCTGGCAGATTTCTTCTGGTTGGTAGGCAGTTTCTTCTAACGGCAGATCGATGGTAAAACGGCTGCCTTTGCCTGGTGTGCTTTGCAAGTCCAATGTGCCGTGGTGCAGGTAGACTAAATCTCGTGTCAGGGACAGCCCGATGCCATTCGATTCGGTTCCGTTGGCTTGAGGGGAGCGGTAGAATCGGGTGAATACTTTGGTTTGTTCTTGGGCGGAGATGCCGATGCCTTCATCCCATACTTCCAACCGTAAGTGCTTGCCATCGTCTTTCTTTTTGCAGCACGTAGCCGTATGCCGACGTTATGGCGGGATGGTGTGTACTTGACGGCATTGGAAAGAAGATTGAATACCATTTCTTCCAATTTGTCCGCATCGTAGAAACCGTAAATGTCCTCAGGGAAGATGTCCAGGTTAAAGTCAATCTCTTTTTTGCGGGCCAGTAATGTGAAGTCCGTTTGTGCAATGTGGCGTATAAAGCCGCCACATCACCGTAGCTTGCCTGCAAGGACAGGCTTTTCTGTTCGGCTTTCCGGAAGTCGAGTACTTGACGGATGAGCTTTTTCAGGCGGAGGATATTGTCGCGCAGGCCACGGGTTATAGGGGAACCGGAGGGCTGTTTTGTTCGATTTCATCGGTCAGGCAGGACAGGACGGTGAGCGGAGTGAGCAGTTCGTGGGAAACGTTGGTGAAGTATTCCAACTTTGTCCGGGCGATTTCTTCGCGTAACAGTTGTGCGTTCTTTTTGCGCAGGTGTTTGGCGTAAAGACGGAAACCGCATATGCACAAGACAAGAAACATGACGGCATAGGCTGTATAAGCTGTCCAGGTTTCAAACCATCGGGGGCGTTTGACAACGGTATAAATGGTGCTTGGACCTGTAGTGTGCCCGTTTTCGTCCATGCCCCAAACCTCTAATGTATAGGTTCCTTTAGGCAGGCGGTCGTAGAAAGCCGTGTGTACACCGGCTCTGAGTTGTATGGGGTTCCGGTCCAGGTCGGCAAGCCGGTATGCTATGCGGATGTTTCCGGAAGAAGAATATGTAAGGGGGGAAAACGGAATTCGATGCGGAGGCTTCCGGTGGCAAGACAATCAGCCCGCCGTTCCATGAAAATCCTTCGCAAGGGTCGGTCTGCATGTTTCTGTCTTCGATACGTAAGTCCGTGAGAAATATCTTGTCCGGCTTTACTTCCGGTTGCGGTTTGTCGGTACGTATGGTGATGAATCCTCCGTGGCCTCCGGCGTATAACAGTTTTTTATGTCCTGTACACGACGCGTTGTTACGGAAGGCAAATACGGGAACATGCTTGTCTTGTGTGTTGTAAGTATGCCGGGTACGCTTCTCTGGGTTATACCGGATGACGGCACTCGGCGTGACAAGCCATAAGTCTTTACCGATGGCTTCCAAATGGAGTACCGGGGACATGTCTGGCAAACCGGACAAGGTGTGGTTCGACCATTTGGAAGCCTTTGGATAGAAACTGTAGAGGCAGCCCAGTTCCGTAGCCATCCAGATGTGTCCGGTGCTGTCGCAGCAAAGGTGCCGGATGCGGTCGTGCGGGGACAAGGGTAGTTTATAGCGGGTTGTGGGGCGGATTCCTGTGGGATAGGTATGCATGCAAGAGAGCCTGCCGGTAGCATCGCTTATCCATAGCCGGCCTTGTTGGTCTTCGCAAAGGGCATTGACGTTTCCGGGGAGGTTTGTGACTGCGGCGAGAGGATGGCCGTCCGGTTTGAATACGAACAGTTTCCTTTCTGTCATGACCCATAAACGGCCTGCCGGGTCTTCAAGCATTCCGGTGACATGGCCGGTTTCTGCCCCGTCGTGGGCTAAAAAGCAGCGTATCGGTGAAGCGAATGTCCATACCCTGACGTTGTGCCCGGAACACGGTCGGGACAAAAGCCGAGGCGATCCATACCGTGTTGGGAAACCGGGAACGGGCGATGAGATTGACTTCCACATTCCTCTTTTGGGAATAGGGATGGAGGTTGTAGGTCCCGCTATCCGGGGCGTACAGCCCGATGCCGTTGCGTTCTTGATTGAACCATAGTACACCGCCCTCATCTTCGTACATGCAGTTGATGTTGGTATCAAATCCTAATGTTTCTTTGATGAAAAGGCAAACTGTGCCCCGATAGCTCTTCCGGACAGAAAGATATATGGTAGCCTGCGTCGAATGCTCCTAACCAAAGGTCTCCTTCCCGGTCTCTCAATAGAGTGGAAAACATCCGGTTGCGGTCGAAAGGGACAGATGCGGACGAAATGCAATATATGCCGTCTGTGGGACGGTTGAATATGTGCAAAGCATTATAGGAAAGCATCCAGAGTTGTCCGTTGTGCCCGTCTTGTTCTATATCGAAGAAAATGTCGTCTGCCACGTCCTGGTGTTCGTACATGTCCGCGCCGTTCCGTTCGGGATAAAAACGGAAAAGCCCGTCGCCCCATGTGCCTAACCAATAATGTTCGTCGCGATCTTGAAACAAGACAAAAGGTATGTTGGCGTTTCCTATGGCCGGATAGCCGGTGAAATGGTCTTTTTCAGCATCCCATCAGGAACAAACCTTTGCCCCAGGTCAATATCCATAAATGTTGGGCGTGGTCTTCATAGATGGAGGTGACGGCGGCTTTCAGGTCATATCGTCGAAGGATATGCAATTGTTCGTCGCATCGGTACAAGGCTTGTGCCGTGGCAATCCATAACTGCTGTTTTTTGTCAGTGTACACATATTTGATTTCCGTATGACAGAACGCTCCATTCAGGACGGGCATCCATTTCCATGTTTGTTTGTCGAACAGGTTCAGTCCGTTTTAGTGTACCGATGAATACGCGGTGTTCCGTGTCGGTAATCAACGTAATGGAGTTGTCCGTCAGTAGGTCGGGATGTAAGGGATCAGATTTGAACACTATGGTTTCGTATCCGTCATAACGTGCTACACCATGGGTTGTGCCAATCCATATCATGCCTTCGCGGTCTTGATGAAGGGAGGTGATTTCTCTTGAGGGAAGCGAAGAGGCAAACGGAAGGGTGTGGCCGAGTAATCCCGTGCGTGCAGGGTAAAGAACGAAAGGAACAATCCGGACCACAGGGCGTGAGGAATATGGAATCGCGGCTTTTCATGTAGGATTAATTTGTACAAAGTTACGAAAAGAAATGGGATGGGACGCATTTTTGATGAAAATATGTTCCTTTATTTTTATATGTCAATACCACGCTAATCAGGCGTGGTATTGGCTAAAGGTATTTTGTTTAATAGATGTCTTCCCCGATACCGCCGGGACCGCAGATGCTTATGGGAACGAGTTCCATGTAATCTAAAGAAGCCTCCGCTGGTGGCACTGGACAGCACGGAACGTAAGCGTATCGTATGGTGCCGGTTGGGTTGTACCTGCACGGCAGATTTTCCGCCGCAACAAATCATTCTGATTGTAAAAGATGACGCATTTGGACGGGTCATAAGCCGGAGTTGTGGTAGTGCCGCTTCCCCCGAAGTAGTAGTATACTCCCTTGGGTGCACTATAATAACCATTGTTTTCATTGTCGGGCGTTTTCCTGCAGTTCTTCTTCCGTATAAATTCCTGCAGCACCGTCTTTTTCGCTTCTTACACCGTTCCATCCGTTGTAAAGTCCCCCAATATTAGGTGCATCAGCTTTATCGCGCATGTCTATCGGGAGCCCCTGTGGTACTCCGTCTACATAAACCTGTCCGATGCCACGGCTTCCCAACGCGCAGTATCCGAGACGAAGTTCGTATTCTCCGGGCGGTACGCATGGCAGTCTGAACGTCACGTCATAGCTCGTGCCCAATACGGCGATGTCGTCTCCTTGGTAATTGGACCAATAGATGATTGACCGTTTTACGATGAACATGGTGTTCTCGCTGAATGACATGTTTTTCAAGTAGCCGGGAGGAAGGTAATAGTTGAAGCCTCCACCTTCCGTCCCGTCTTCGCTGTTGTCACCGCTGTTGTACTCCTTAAGAGGATTGCCGCACAACCGCATGTTGTTGTTCGTCAGTTCCGGCCATAAGAGTTCAAAATCTATGCGCATCCGGGTATTCATGACGGTGTTGCGCATGACAGGGTCGTAAGCTACCACGTCGTCGATGTAATAGTAAGCCACGTTCAAAGTAGTTCTCTTGTTCCGGAACGGTCAGATGGGCACCCCGGATCCGTTCGTAATTGTTGTATTGGGAAGCATGGCAATGATTGACATAAAATTCGGAGGGATATTCGACAGCCGGGTCTACCGGACGGTACACCTTTTCCAATTTGATGGTGGAGAAGTCGAGCAGCGTGCTGACCCAGTCCGTCGGGTCGGCGTATGCGGTGTGGATGCCGATGGTGTTTACCAGTTTGGCCGTACTGCTGAACAGGCGGTCGATGATGTGGTAGGAGAGGAACATGTTCAGAGGGTTGTACTTGTGGGTCAATGAACCTTTGTTCCAGTACATTTCTTTATATGTCTTGTCAGAACCCGGAACGGTCTGGTTCAGGCCGAAGATGGCTTCTGCATCTGCCCCGCTGTATTTCTCTGCGGCCAACTCGTAAAGGGCATCAATTTTTTCGTCCATGGTCATGCTTTCGTTGAAGCGGTCGGGGTATTTCCCGTACAGGTCTTTGTCCGGCACGATGAGAAGGGTGAAGCCGCTGTACCGGTGGTCCGGAAGTTTGGCCACGTAGTCTTCATTTCCGATGCGCATGCTTTGGGTAAAAGGGGCATACTTCCCTTTTTTCTGTTCGTATTCTTCGTCCCGGTAACGGTATAAAGGAATCTATCAGTCCCGTCCGTCTGAGGGCTTCGTAATAAATCTGGAAATCCTCGTGATGTTCGTCCAACAGAGTGGAACCTAAACTGGTGCTGGGTACCAGGACACGGTCAACCGGATGTACCACGCCGTTTTCCACGGAGTCGTTTTTCAATTCGTTGATGATGGCGGCCCGGCGGTTGACGATGGTCAAGGCCATTTGGTTGGCATCCAACGTATCTCCCTTGCTTTCGAAGATGAGTGGTAAGTCCAGTTCGTTGTTTTCCTGTTGCGTTTCGGGCAAGTCGTAAGTGTACATGATTCTTTCTATGATGCACGCCCTCAACAGCGTATCGCAGAATGAAGCGGGAATGTCTTCCACAGATGCATATCCTTTCTCTTTCAGGAAAGCTTCCACGCCCGCATTGGTCGCGGGAAAGAAGGTGCGTGAGCCACGGCTTCCTAAAAAGTCCATTTTTCCGGCTCGTTCCGCAATGCGTTTGAAAAGACAGAAGTTCTCATGTTCGATGAGAAAATCACTCATCATTTCTCCCGTGAAGGTGTAATAGCTTTCTGCCGGCATGTCATCGTTGCAACCGGTGAACAAGTTTGCCTGTCCTGCCAGAAGCAGGACAGTGCAAACGAATTTAGAGAGTTTTGACAGACGTTTCATGGTCTCAAAAAATGGAATCAGGTTAATAATATGGTTTTGTTTCTTTTCTGGCTATTTTACGTCGAGGCTGACGGAAGCCTTTTTTAGTCCCGTGCCCTTTACGGTTAGGGTGAGGCCGCCTTTTTTCCCGTCCGCTTTTCACGACGGCCATGGCACGGCCTTTCCAAGCCTTGCGTTCCGGGCGGTGTAAGCCGTGCAATCTTTTAAATCGGCACTGCATGTCGCCAACAGTGTACCGGGCCCTTGGAGTTCGAATGCCAACAGATTGTCGGCATTGGGTACCACCCGTCCTTTCTTGTCCGTAATTTCAGCCACGACATAAACCAATGACTCGCCATCGGCCGAGATTTCCGTGCGGTCGGCCGTCAACCGGATGCGTGCCGGTTTTCCGGCTGTTTCCAAAGTACGTGATTCTTTCTCCTGCCCGTTTTCTACGCCTGCGACGCGAAGGGTACCCGGGGCGTAAGGCAAGGTGAAGATGGCTTTGAATTCTTCTTCCCGGGTCGTAGCCTTTTCACCGATGAGTTTGTCGTTCAAGTACAAACGTACGGATGGGTAACGGAGTAAATCTCCACGTCGATATTCTTTCCCTCATGTCGGGCCAGTTCCAATTCTCCCATGTGGGCCAAACGGACCATTGGGTTTCCTTTGATTTCCCCGTAGTAACCCGTAGGTTCCTTTACGGAGAGGAACAGTTTGTTGCGTTCGGGGAAGAAGAGCATCTCGCGGTAGTAGGATATGGGTTTACGCCATCCAGTAAGGTCGATGTCACCGCAATAGGCACCGTGCCACGGGAATTGGTTACGTTGGTAGTGTTCGCCTTCGGTCTCTCCTTTATAGAAGAAGCGTCCGATACCCGATTCGCCGAGGGTAGTCGATAGCTGTCCATACAAAGTCTCCTATGATATAAGAGTAGTCGTTGACGCGTGACCAGTTGGCGAATGCGTCGCGCGGATAAGATTCTGTCTGCATCATGATGCGTGAAGGGACACGCTTGTGGTCCGACGGGCCTTTGTGCATCATGTAGTTGTAGCCTACGATGTCATGTGCGGCAGCCAACGGGTCGTAGATTTCCCAGTCGCTGTCCCATGCCGCAAGGGCAGATGTCACCGGACGGCTCGGGTCGAGACTGCGTACATGGCCTGCCAAGGCGTATGCCGTAAGGACGGCTTCGGGCGTTTTGCGCTCGATGATTTCGTTTCCGATGCTCCAACAGAAGATGGACGGGTGGTTGCGGTCGCGCAGTACCATGGACTCGATGTCCTTCGTCCACCATTGGTCGAACAGGACGGAGTAGTCTTTAGGCGTTTTGGCTGACCGCCATCCGTCGAACGATTCGTCGATGACCAACAGTCCCAAGTGGTCGCAAGCATCGAGAAAGGCTTCCGATGGAGGGTTGTGCGAGGTGCGCACGGCGTTGAATCCGGCCTCTTTCATCAGCCGTGCCTTACGCCATTCTGCATCGCGGTAAGAGGCGGCACCGAGCGGACCGTTGTCATGATGGAGGCATCCGCCGTTCATTTCTATGGCCTTACCGTTCAGAACTAATCCTTTTTCGGCATTGTATTCCACGTGGCGCACCCCGAACGTAGTGGTGACTGTGTCGGCCGGTTCTCCGTTGGCCGGTACGAGGCAACATACCATCCGGTAGAGGTTCGGTGTTTCAGGACTCAGAGCTTGGCGTTTTCAAAAGGAAATTGCAGTTTGATTTTGCTTGTCCGGTTCGCTTCAAGGGTGACAGTTTCTTTTGTGTGAGAATGGTGTGACCGTCCAAGTCGGTAACCGTGCAAAGCAGTGTGGCCGGGAGGGCTTTATTGCGGTTGGCGAGCGTGGCTTTCACTTCCACCTGCGTCTTTTGGTTCACTTGTTCGGTGGTGATACCTATGCCCCACGGTTCAAAGTGTGCTTTAGGGGTACGGATAAGTTTCACGTTGCGGTAAATGCCGGAACCGGTGTACCAACGGCAGTTTTCTGTCCCGAGTTGTCCACACGCACGGCAATGACATTCTTGCCTGCTTTGAGGTAAGGCGTGATGTCGTGGTAGAAAGATGAATAACCGTAGGGGCGTATGCCGAGATTATGTCCGTTGACGAATACTTCCGCGTTCATGTAAACCCCTTCGAAATAGAGGGTGGTTTCGGGATGTCGGCTATCCGGAGTAAAGTTGAATGTCTTGCGGTACCAACCGATGCCAGTGGGGTAATATCCTCCATCGTTACCGGCCGGATTGTCTGCTTCAGGACGGCCTTCGATGCTCCAGTCATGGGGCAGGTCAACGTGCGCCAATGGTTGTCGTCGAAGTCCGGATGCGAGGCTGCAGCGGTATCGCCTAAAAAGAATTTCCAATTCCTGTTAAAGTTTACTTCCCGGTTTGAACGTGTAGTGTTCGGAATGGCAAGCTCGTCTGCAGGGGAGAAGTTGGCAGAAACCGGGAGGGCGTTTCCGATTCCGAATGCGAAAAAGAGGGCGGCCACCCACTTCAGCCGGCTACTCCGATGTGTACGTAAGTTCGTTTTCATTTGAATCTGTATTTTTTTATGCGTTTTGATTGATTTGTTTGCAAAACTATATGAAAAGGAAGGTTACAGAGGAGTAAAAAAACTGCCAGAAAGGGGGTAAAATCTATTCTGGCAGTTTTTCCCCCTTCCCGACTGTTTTTGCCTGTTACGGTTTTATTTTTCTTTCTCTTGGTATTCGCGGGGTGTCAGTCCGAACTCTTCTTTAAAGCACTTGGTGAAATATTTGGGCGAAGAGAAGCCCGTGGCATAAGCGATTTCACTGATGTTCCGGTCGCGGCGTGAAAGCATCTCGCAGGCATACTTCAGCCTGATGTTCCGGATAAATTCAAAGGTGTAAGCCCGGTCATGGCCTTCACTTTGCGGTGGAGGGGTGGATTTGGACACATTCAAATGGCCGGACAGTTGTTCCAAATCGAATCCTTCTTCGGCCAAATGGGTGTGGATACAGTCTGCCATGTCCTGAAGGAACTGGGTGTCGTTGGAAGAATATTCCAGTTCGGCCAGACGGACGTGGTCTTCCATCCTGAAAGCCTGTTGGCGGTTCCGGTAGGTATGGAGCAGATTGTCTATCCGGGCGGCTAGCACTTTCAACTCGAAAGGTTTGGCCAAATAACCGTCCGCTCCGGCTTCATAGCAATCTACTCGGTCGTCCGCGCTCTGTTTGGCTGTCAGCATGATGACGGGGATATGGCTGGTTTCGAGTTGTGATTTGAGCTTCCTGCACAGGGTGAATCCGTCCATGCCCGGCATCATGACATCCGATATGATGAGGTCTACGGCGTGTGCCTTGAGTTGTTTCAGGGCCTCAACCCGTTTTCTGCCGTGAGCACCCGGTACTTCGTGGCCAATATCTTCTCCATCATTTCCAACAGTTGCGTGTTGTCGTCCACGAAGGATGGAGGGAGGTCGTTTTCGGCCTCTCCTGCTTCGGGAGACGGCTTCTGCGCTACTGGGGAGGAGGCTTCCGGGGCAGTGACGTCCGGTACTGATGTTTCGGCATCCACCGGCTGTGCCTCAGGGGCGGTTCTGCACGGGGGGCGGCTGACGGAGCTACCCACGGAAGGGTTACGGTGAAACGGCTGCCTTTGCCCGGTTCGCTTTCCAACGTGAGGCTACCATGGTGCAAGGCGGTCAACTCTCGGGCCAGTGCCAGTCCTATGCCGTTCGATTGTCCGCTGCGTCCGTTGCTTCCGGTGTAGAAGCGGTCGAATATCCTTTGTTGTTCTTTGGGCGGTATGCCGACACCCTCGTCTTGCACGGTGAATACCACGTCTTTTTCTGTTCCGTTTTGCCGGATTTCCACGATGAAATCGACATTTTTTCCGCTTGGCGTGTATTTGACGGCATTGGAAAGCAGGTTGTGGAAGAGTATCTTGTCAACTTTGTCAAAATCTAGCGTGCCCCGGCATTCACCTTCCGGAATGCGGAGGTTCAGCCGCACGCCTTTCTGTTCGGCCAAAGGCAAGAAATGGTGGGTACACAGTTGACGGGCGAAAGCGAAGATGTCGCCTTCTTCAGGGCGAAGTACCATGTTGCCGTTCTCGGTTTTACGGAAATCCAGAACTTGTTGCAACAGGCGTTTCAGTCGGTCGATGTTGTGGCGTAACACCGTGGTTTGGCGTTCCTCGGCCGGATATTGCCGTTCCCAGTAGTCACCTACGCAGGATATCACGCTGAGCGGTGTAAGCAAGTCGTGGGAGATGTTAGTGAAATAATCAGTTTGGCTTGTGTCAGGGCTTCTTGGGTTGTAACCGGTTGCGGCTGCGCAATCGTTGCAAGTATAGTCTCAGGAGAACGTAAATGAGAAGCAAGGCAGCGGTTACGTAGGCCGCGTAGCCCAAATGGTTTCGTACCAAGCCGGCAGTTGCGTGAGACTGAGCAGCGTGACGGGAGCCTGCCATTGTCCGTTACGGTCTGTGGCTTTTACGACCAACCGGTAATTTCCCTTGGGCAGTTTTTGGTAGTAAGCCGTGTTTTCCCCTTCTTGCAGGTAGTTCAATCGGTGTCGAGGCCTTCCAACCGGTAAGCATAGCGTACTTTTCCGCTTCGTGCATAATCTAAAGTGGAAAAGCTGACGGAAAGGTTGGCCGCTTCAGGTTGCAAGGTAAGCGTGTTCCGGTCGGGCTGTCCGGACACGTACCGTCGGAAGATTAAACAGCATACTGCGCATACCGCTTTTGAAGTCGGTCAGCATCACCGCACGTGAAAGAGCCTTAGGGGCGGATGAAGGAGGGGGAGTGACTGATACGAAACCGCCGCGTCCTCCGGCGTAGAGTGTACCGTCGGCCGAAAGGAATGCAGCTTGGTCGCGGAAGATAGGGTGGACATATTGCCGTCGAGGAAGTGTATTGTTGCAGGCTGTGGCGCTGTGTGTCGTAGTGGATGAAACGGTTGTGGGAGACGAGCCAAAGGTGGTGGTTCCGCCATAACAGATTCAATATCGTCATGCCTTGCGTGTCGAAACGGTCGCTGAAATCTTGGAAAACTGAATCCTCCGGTTGACCGTACAGGATGCGCCCCATACTGGTGGCTATCCAAAAGCCGCCCGAGTCATCAGGGGCAGAGAAAGCGCACCTCCTCGTCCTCGTGGTTCTGAAAGGCAAGGGGTGCGGAATACATGCCATGTGTTTCCCTTCCACCTTTATTATATATAGACGTCGGGAAGTGGAGGCCCAGACGGACACAGCGTCTCTATGGGCAAAGGCGGTAAAAGTGCAGGCAGTCGGGCGTGGAGAGCAGGGACGTGCCGTCGGCAGGCTGGCAGAGCATACGCCCTCCGCTACGCAACCAAAGTTTGCCGTCCGATGTTTCTTCCATCTGGTTGGCGGGAACATAATCACCGGAAGCGTCGGACAACCGGATGCGGCGGTTTACCTTAAATGTTCCTTGGTCGTACGTCAACAGGTACACTTGGTTGCGGTGGGGAGCTGCTACCCATAAGCCACCGCTGACAGGACTGGATGCGACGCGGGCATCTACCGTCAGGTTCTGGATTTCGGGGGTGGCGAAAACGGTTTTTCCGTGTTGCGGCTCATGGAGGCAGAGACCGAAGCGGTCTTGGACGAACCAGAAGTGCCCCTGAGTGTCGCGGTTCAAGGTGAGCAGATTGGGCATCCAGTCCAAGGTCTTGCGCAGGTCGTCCAACGGATAGCTTCGTATGGTTTCCGTATGAAACGTGAGCAACGTGCCACGATCGTAAGAACTGAGCCACAGGTTGCCATCGTGGTCTTTTTAGGATTTTGGTGTACCTTTTGCCGGTGTCTATGTGTCCGGGCAAAGCCACGGGCATCAACTTCCCGGCACGGTCGTCATACCGGAATGCGTACAGGTTGTTATAGGACAAAGCCCAAATGTAACCGAACGTGTCGTCTTGGGCTGTACTGAAAAATTTACGGTCTGCCACTTTTTCCTCGTGGTGACTGTATGTCCTGACGGATATATTCCACATGTTTCAAAGGTTTCATCGGTCAGGAGTTGCCATAGTCCTTCTCCCCATGTGGTGAGCCAATACCGCCCGTCCCTGTCTTGGAAAAGCGTGAAAGGAGAGTTGGTCTGTCCCACCGGCGGCAGGTGGCGCAGGTCTTGTGTACTGTCCGTATAGACGAAAACTCCATTCGACGTGCATATCCACAGGCGTTCTTTTCCTTTCTCATAAAAGAAAGAGTTGATGTAAGACGGTTTGCCGTTTGGGGAAGGCAGGTTGATGGAGGTATATTCATGGTATGGGAAATGGGACTCTAATAGCCGGTCGTTCAAGGCTATCCATATACGACTTTTCCCGTCGGAACAAAGAGAGCGGATATGGGCTGTCTGCCACGGAGCTTCGCCCGGTGTGGTAATCCGGTAAGTCCGTTTGTCAATGAGGTTCAGTCCTTTTCTCGTCCCGATCCAAAGGTATGCACTGTCTTCCGCAATGCAGGTAATATGGTTGTGGGTCAGCCGGTTGGGGTGAAGGTAATCTGTTTGGAACGTTTGCAGGCGATAACCGTCGTAACGCGACAGACCGTTCGTTGTGCCTATCCAGACAAAGCCGTCTTCGTCCTGATAGAGTTCCGTCATTTCGTTGGACGGGAGTTCTCCGGCGAACGGGAAGTCCGCCGACCAGATGGCTTGTGCCGGAACTTCCAGGGAAAGTCCTAACCAGAACAGCAATAGGTAGAAAGTATTTTTCATTCGCATCCCATCCGAACTATGATGGACAAAAGGTAGTGAAAATTTTGTTTCTGCTTTCGTCTTTGGTTATTTTTTGCTTACGAGAAAATAAGATGTTATTTTTGCAGTATGGAAATGATGAGGATGAAGAAATTTTTCTGCGGCTGGCTTTTATGCAGTCTCTTGGTGGTGCAGGCTGTTGCACAATCTTCTTTTCGTGTGACGGGCAAAGTAATAGACCGGACGAGCCGTCAACCGGTGGTAGGGGCTTTTGTGTCTCCTGCTTCGATAGATACTGTGCGTGCGGTGACCGATACGGCCGGTTTGTTCGTGTTACCCCACGTGCCGCCCGGTATTTTTTCATTCCGGGTGACGGCGGCCGGGTATGTGCCGCAGGAGACGCCGGATTATATCGTTTCGGCTGTCACGCCCGAAGTGAACGTCGAGTTGGAGGAGGACATCAAGTCGTTGCATACTTTGACCGTACGTCCTAAGTCGTATGGTAAGACGGCTGAGGCTCCGGTGAGCGTACAGGTCATCGGACTTCGTGAGATAGAGAAAAGCCCCGGAGCCAACCGGGACATTTTTCGCGCATCGTGCGCGGTTATCCGGGTGTGGCTTTTTCGCCGGTGGGATACCGTAATGATTTGATAGTGCGAGGCGGCGGTCCGTCGGAGAACCGTTTTTATATGGACGGTATAGAGATTCCGAACATCAACCATTTTGCCACGCAGGGGCTACGGGAGGCCGGTGAGCATCGTCAATGCCGATTTGGTACGTGAGATTAAGTTTTATACGGGGTCATTTCCGGCCGACCGTGCGGGAGCCATGAGTTCCGTACTCGATTTCCGTTTGCGCGAAGGCTCTTCGGAGCGTCAGACATTCAAGGCTACTTTGGGAGCCTCGAGGCCGCCTTGAGCGGGAGCGGCCATATCGGGGAAAAGACGACCTACCTGTTTTCCCTGCGCCAGTCTCATTTGCAATTACTTTTTAAAATGATAGGTCTGCCTTTCCTTCCGAACTATATCGACGGACAGTTTAAGGTAAAGACCCGCTTGACGCCGTACGACGAACTGACGGTGATGGCATTGGCCGGAGTAGACCGGATGGAGCTGAATACGGATTTGGCAGGAGAAGACGAAGGTTCGGATTATATTTTGAGTTATCTGCCTAAGATAGAACAAGAGACTTTTACGGTAGGGGTTTCTTACCGGCATTATGCCGGAAGACATGCAGACGTACGTGTTGAGCCACAATTACCTGAAGGACAAGAATCTGAAATATCGGAATAATGACGAGAGCACTGAGGAGAATCTCACGCTTCGATTGCGTTCTACAGAACAGAAGACCACGTTCCGTGCAGAGAATATGACGACATTGCCGGGTGGCTGGACGTTGAAAGAGGGTGCGGAATTGAACTACATGGATTATACCGACCATGAACGCCGTCTTTTGTCGGTCGGGGACTGGTCTGTCTACCGTACCCATTTGGGGCTTGTCGCCTATGGAGCCTCGTTCTCTGCGGCTTATACGGCTCCGGAAGAACGATGGAGTGCGTCGGTCGGGGTGCGGGCAGACGGCAATACTTATTCATCGCACATGTCCCGTCCGTGGGAACAGCTATCTCCGCGCGCTTCTTTCCGTTATGTTTTCACCCCATTGGTCGACGGCAGCTTCGGCAGGCTGGTATCACCAATTACGCCTTACACGGCGTTGGGCTATAAAGACGCGACAGACCGGTTGGTCAACCGGGATTTACGTTATATGAATGTGGCGCAGGCTGCTTGGGGCGGCGAATGGAAAGCCCAATGACCGTTGGGCTGTGTCGGTAGAAGGGTTCTATAAGTCTTATCACCGTGTGCCGCTTTCGTTGGCCGACGGGGTTCCGTTGACTTGTAAGGGTACGGATTATGGTGTGGTAGGTAATGAGGCATTGGTGTCTACGGCACAAGGCCGTGCCTACGGAGTGGAAGCCTTGATGCGTTGGACTTTGCCCGACCGTCTGAACCTGACCAGTTCTTTCACCTGGTACCGCAGCGAATACCGTGCCGACCGTCATGCCGCTTATGTTCCTTCGGCGTGGGACAATCAGTGATTCTGAACATGGCGGTACGTATGATTTCCCACACC
>VOFE01002373.1_pt1 | contig 61407 bp, 71 predicted proteins | sample 5384071 | NCBI WGS metagenome assembly VOFE01 (sample SAMN12384724, study PRJNA508395) | human gut metagenome | isolation source: healthy gut D | host: Homo sapiens
GCCTGGAGTATGGCATGTATATCTATATTATCATCAACGGCATCCTCTTGTTATTTGCCTACCCGTTGCTGTTCTTGTTCGAAAAGGTTTTCGGCTTCACCTCCAACGTGACTCTCGTCGAACTGTCCAACACCAACAACGAACTGCTGAAACGGCTCTCGGAAGTGGCTCCGGGCACATTCCAACACTCCATGCAGGTGGCGAACCTGGCTACGGAAGTGGCGAATAAAATCGGTGCCAAGGCGCTGCTCGTCCGAACCGGGCCTTATACCACGACATCGGAAAGATGAACAGTCCGGCCTACTTTACGGAAAACCAGAATAACTTCAATCCTCACGATCGTATCAGTTACGAACAAAGTGCGGCGATTGTCATCAGTCATGTCAGGACGGACTCAAACTGGCCGACAAATATAACCTGCCGCAAGTCATAAAGGATTTCATCTCGACACACCACGGCAAAGGCAAGACCAAATACTTCCTGATTTCATACAAGAACCAGAATCCGGACCAACCGGTAGACGAATCCCTTTTCACTTACCCCGGTCCGAACCCGTTCACGCTGGAACAGGCCATTTTGATGATGGCGGACTCTGTGGAAGCCGCTTCCAGAAGCCTGAACGAATACACGGAAGAGAGTATCAGCGGACTGGTGGATAAGATCGTGGACAGCCAAGTGCAGGAAGGATTCTTCAAAGACTGCCCCATCACGTTCCACGACATCACCGTGGCTAAAGACGTGTTCAAAGAAAAGCTGAAGACGATTTACCACACGCGTATCAGCTATCCGGAACTGAAAAAGAAATAAGCGTCCTGCCTTACATGGGGTCTACGTCATAATAGATTTGGGCACTGCGGTAATCGGGATGTGCCATCAGGCTTTGGCGGAGATAAAGCAACTGTTCCCGAACCTTGGACAGAGAAGCTCCGGGTTCTACTTTCACTACGATTTTACGGATGTAGAGCAATTGGATTCGTGCCACGGGCGGTGCGTCAGGCCCTAAAAATACGGGAACCGAACACCTGGCGCAGACGGCTCCCCATTTCAGCAGCCAGATGGTCGAGCACATCTGCCCGCTTATGTTTCATATAGACATAAATCAAACGGCAAAAAGGAGGATATACAAACATCTGACGCTCTTCCATCTGCCCTACGTACAACCCGAAATAGTCATGTTCCGTCACTTGACGGATGAGAGGCAGATCCGGACTCTTGGTCTGCAGGATGACACGTCCCTGCCTGCTGCGGCGTCCGGCGCGCCCAGCCACTTGTGCCATCAACTGGAAGGCGCGCTCGAAGCTTCGGAAGTCCGGGATATTAAGCATGGCGTCGGCATTCAATATGCCGACCACGCTGACTCGTTCGAAATCCAATCCTTTGGTCACCATCTGCGTTCCGATAAGTACATCGGTCTTTCCGCTTTGGAAATCCTCCAAGATTCCTTCGTAGGCCGAACGTGTACGGGTCGTATCCAAATCCATCCGGGCCACGGCAGCCTCCGGAAAGACTTGATGTACGGCATCTTCCACCTTTTCCGTACCGAACCCTCGCTGCACCAGCTCCGTACCTTCACAGGCCGGACAGCGAGTCGGCACGTTACACGTAGCCGCAATAATGGCAAGTCATTTGGTTCAGTCCCTTATGGTACGTCAGGCTGACATCGCAGTTTTTGCACTTGGGCACCCAACCGCACGTGTGGCATTCTATCATCGGAGCGTAACCTCGCCGGTTCTGGAACAGTATGACCTGTTCCTTGTTTTCCAATGCCCGGCGCATCTCCTCCAACAAACGCGGCGAGAACGGACCGGCCATGCGCCTTTTGCGTTGCAGCTCTTTGATATCCACCACCTCGACTTCCGGTAAACGTACTTGTCCGAAACGTTCGGTCAGCTCCACCAAACCGTATTTGCCCATGCGGACATTATAATAAGTCTCCAACGCCGGAGTAGCCGTACCGAGCAAGGTACGGGCACCGTACATCCGGGCTAACATGATCGCCGCATTCCGGGCATGGTAACGCGGCGCAGGCTCCTGCTGTTTATAAGATTGTTCATGCTCTTCGTCCACCATGACCAGCCCCAGATGCCGGAAAGGCAAGAAGACGGACGAACGAACGCCTACAATAATATCGTAAGGCTGTTCGGACAACTGCTTTTGCCAAATCTCGACACGTTCGGCATCAGGAAACTTGGAATGGTACACGCCCATACGGTTACCGAATACGCGATATAACCTGTCCGTCAACTGGGTGGTCAGCACAATCTCCGGCACCAAGTAAAGCACCTGTTTCCTTCGGCTATCATCTGACGAATCAGATGAATGTAAACCTCGGTCTTCCCGCTCGATGTCACTCCGTGAAGCAGGCATACCGGATGACGAGCAAAAGCTTCTTCCAGTTCCCGGAACGCCCGTGCCTGTGCCTCACTCAAAGGAGAAACACCAATCGTTTCGGTGACCTCCGTATGCGCCAAACGGCCTATCTCGTATGGATAGGCCTCCAATACGCCCTTCTCTTCCAAAGCACGGCAAATCGCCAGACTGCCACCAACAGCTTCTATCAGGGCTTTCCGCCCCACCTCCGCCAGCATCTTCGGATTACGCAACCGGAAAGCCGTTCCGGCACCTGCCAGCTCTAAATACTTTAATAAAAGGGACTGTTGTTTGGGTGCTCTTCTAACCCGTCAAGCAATTCATGAAGTTTGTCCTCGTCAAAATAGGTTTCCGATAAGCGCACATGTACTTCCGTACGTGGCTTATAGCTGCGTTTGACTTCCTCTTTCATGGCAAGGACGCCCTTGTCCATCAAAGACCTTACCACCCGCAATACCCGAAAATCCTCACATTCTTTTTGAAGTTGCGTCACGGTCGATTCGGAACGCCTCAAAACCCAAGTAACGACCCGTTGTTCCCGTTCCGACAATACGGCATTTCCCGCATATTCACTGTTTACCACCACCTTGCTCTCGCTTTCCAGTTTCATACCGGACGGCAGGGCAGCCTTATACACATCCCCTACGGCACAAAGGTAATAGTCTGCCAACCATCTCCAAAAAATCCAACTGCACCGGAAGTAAAACGGGATCCGAATCAAGTATCTCCACACGGTCTTCACGGCATAACCTTGCGGTTGCCGCCCGTGAACGTCAACCACAATGGCCGTATAAAACTTTTTTGGCTCCAAACGGCACGATAACCTACAGCCCGGCCGTACCGCCGCCTGCTGCTCTTCGGGCAAAGCGTATGTATAAGCCGCCGACAAAGGAAGAGGAAGAATGACATCTACAAACTTCATACGCACGGATTTTAATGCGTTACAAAAATACGACAAAAGAAGCTAACAGACAAAGGAAAGCCGTCCGCTTCATGCAGACGGCTTCCGTTTATTCCATTTTTTATCGGACTACATTAAAACAGGTAAGCCAAACGAACTTGCCATGTGTTGTTCTTTACGTCAAACTCTTTATGACATCGCCCACCGCCTAATTTTCCGGTCTCACCCATGGCGATATTGTAAGTCACACCTACTTGCAAATGGCTAAGCAGCGTCACACCGGCTCCACATTCCAACTGAATGTAGAGCGTTCCAAACTTCCGATACTTTCACCGGCATACTTTAAATTACGGCTCCCCAGATACCAATTGTATTGCGGCCCCGTAGCCAAATAAACGACCAGACTGCTAAAGCCAAAATTATACCTTTAAATTAATGGGGATCTCCCGTAAGGCATGGATTTGTTAGGCGTACTCCCGTTGACATTCTCCCCCGTCTACTTCACCTGAAAAGTCCATCTTCATGTACTTCTGGGAGTAGAAGGGAAGCATCGATACCAAACCGATGACCGGCATGGTCATCTGCACTCGGTCCGACGAACCATCCCGTACGATTGGAAGCATCGAACAAGCCTCCGTCACCTTTTATACTTGCCTTTACTCAAGTTCACACCGCCTTCAAGTCCCCACTTGAACTGCGCATTGGCAGGTGCCGCCCATAAAAACGCCACCATACACATCAATACTGCACTTAATTTCTTCATAGAAGTTTGCTTTTTATTTCTTATCGAAAAACAAAGATAGCAACTGTTTGCCGTACTTTCAACTTTTCCGAAAATATATCTCTTTTATTATCTACGTTGTCTGCGTACGGTCACTCTGGGCGTGGAGGCTCCTCCCCCTCCGGAACTCCCCTACGCGTCTTGAAACCTTAGTCTTTTCTGCCTTTGCCTTTTTCGAGTCGTCCGACGATGCCGAAGCACGACGCGAATTACGTGTAGTTCGGGAAGCTTTCTCCTTTTTCGTTTTACAGCCTCCTTGGCTGCCGTTGAATCTACAGCCACCGAGTCGTCGTGCCCCAAACATGTTTTTCAAAGTCGGAAAGTTGTTTCTCTATCCGCTTCTGTTCGTTGGCCATGGCACTGTCCGTCTTACAATAGTTAGCCAGCACCTTCCCCTGCATATTGTTCGTCTTATAAATCTTTCCGTCATACAGATTCATGGAGAAATAATCCGCCGCTGTCATGTTCGTCACGTTGTTATAATTGCTTGCCATCATCGATGTGACGGGCCAAATACGTACTGATATCATCATATTTGAGCCAGAACAAAGGATATGGGGTAGCCTCTCCGCCAAAATCATCTCCGCGCATAAGCACTGGGCATAAGGCCGTGACTTTCGTACGGAACGTCGAGGTCCTTTGGTCGAAATAAGAGCTCTCCTTTATATAATAACGGGAAACTTCAGCCGAGGGAATATCGCTGGCATTCACACGGGGACGCCCGTTCTGCTCCTCGTAATATATATGGTAACGCTCTAACAATTCTTTCACGTCCACCTTATCGCGCGAAGTAAAAGACTCGTTACCGTCCAATTTATATTGGTATGCCGTAATCTTTCCCGTCAGCAATAAATCGAACAGATACGTAAACAGGTTTATCTGGCCTGCGGAAGGCTCCACCGGATAATACAGGGGAGCGTTCTTGTCCAGCGTCAGATCCAACTGACGATACATCGCGACGCCACACCACGTCCTCAGGCACTTCCACCGCCACGGGGAACTGCAAACTGGCACGGTCTACGGTTTTCTCGGCCTTGTCTGCATCATTGGGTTTCACCCTGCGGCGAGCCGGCTGCGCCTCCGCCTGCACGTACAGGGCAACTCTAACAAAACAAAAAACAGACGTTTCATCCTTATCTTATTTTTACTCATAGTCTTCATTTCCATCCATTCATTAGTTGACAATCACTTCCATAGAGCCGTCGAGCGTCCGCTCCGCCCCGTCGGGGCCTACGGCTCTTATACGGGAAATATAGAACCGTTTTCCACGTCCCAACGAACGGAACATCGAACGTTGCTGTTCAGTGAAAGACGCGCTGTTCGACACCGCCGGTACGGCATTACCCATATTGTCGAAAAACACCGTCTCGAACCCTTGCACCCGGAACTCTATATTCAAAAGTCCGTCGTCAATAGCTGCGCCGATGCCTTTCGTTCCCATCAACACTTGTTTGGACAAACGCCCGCCACGGAAACGGTTGCTGCCGCCTTCCGCCGCATACTCTATATAAGCCGACGGGTCGGGCAACTTACGCACACGAAAGGCAAACTGTCCCATCTTCTGCATACGTCCCTCCATATTGGCATTGACCGTAATCACGGCATCTTTGCCCACTTCTGCCGGTCGGGCTATATATTTGCCCGCCCCTGTGGGCTGCAACACTCCTCCGCTCATGGAAGCCACCACCTTATTGGCCGGAACCCCGGGAATAGACACGCTCATAGGGTTCTCATATCCGGCATACAACACATTCATCAAGTCTGCCGACACCGTAGCCGAAGGAGCCACCACGGTGTAAGGCTGAGAGAAGTCCCTGCGCACCATCTGGCCACGCCCGTCCATCATCTCGATATAACCTTTCAGCGTATAATCGCCCGTACTACTGCAAACCGTCTCATACAACCCGCCCGGTGAAGTGATTTGCCGTCCGTTGACATATACCGTCGGACGTTGGGTCGTATCCACGGCAGCCATGATGATTGGGCACTGAACTTCCCGCCTTGTACCACCGTACGCGAAGCCGGTATCACAAATGCATTCAACTCGTTCACACGCAAGTCTTTCATGTCTATATTGGCCACCAAGGCATGAAGCACCTCTCCTTCGGCATAACGCACATCACTCTGCAATTTGGAAAGCAAAGTGACGGCCGCAGCCACCGGCGTATTTCTCAAACATATACTCCTGCCAATTCTTCCCTAAAGTACCGGCCTTGTTCGGAACCTCCGTACTCAGGTTGTCCGCAATGATTTTTTCTGCGTCTCTCGTCTGTCAACATGCCGACGATGCTTTCACGAAAACTGTTGATGGCCGCGAACAACCTCTGTCCTTCTCCTCGGCGCGGCGCCAACATCACATGGGAAGCCGCCTCCAGATCCTCCTTGTTCCTGCACGTCTTTCACGTCGCCGTCTTCCCCGTCCGCCTGCTTCACGATACTGACCTTCAGGGCTTCCGCATAATTTATATAAAGAGTCTGAGATTTTCTTCACATACTGTGCCTTGTCGAACCATTCCTTCACTTTGGCCGGATTGGCCTCCATCTGTCCCTGCAAATCCTTATAAAGGGCTTCGTTGGACGCAGAAGCGTTCGCCGTAGTCCGCAGAAGGCTGTCTTCCACCAATGAAAAACCGTTCAACACATCGGAAGACACGTTCAGGGCCAACATAGCCATCAGCACCACATACATGAGGTTGATCATCTTCTGACGCGGAGACATTCTATTTTGCTGGGATGCCATTTCGTATTCCTTTCTGATTAATCCGTTTATTCTGTTATCGAACCGCCCGGCGTATGCTTCATGTTCACCGTCAAGGCCTGAATCATACGGTTGTAAATGCCGTTCAATTCTTCTATCTGACGCGCCATCTTGCGGGTCTGTTCCTTGATTTGGTCTATCGTACCCACCTGCGTACTGATACTCTTCAACTGCATCTCGTATATCGTATTGATGCCCGTCAGCGTACGGTTCAGATTATCCATCTCCTTGGCATCACGCGTCATGTGTTCAGCCTGTTCGGACACGCGAGCCAAGGTTTCGGTCAATATCTTCAGCTCTTCCACATAATTTTCAGCCGCCTCCTTCATTTCGGGAGTAGAAGCGTTGCGGGCATCTTCAAGCACTTTGGCAAAAAGCTCTGCGTTGGAAGCATTCACCATATCGGCCAAAGCCTTTATATCCAACGCCTGCTGTCCCACGCTGCCCTGCACGCCTTGTGTTCCGCCGCCTGCTGCGCCAGACACTTCCGGATTTACAGTCGCCGCCGCCCCGGAAAGAGGGGCACCTCCATTTCCTCCGACTACGACCGGCCCTCCCACGACTATGGGCTGGGATACCCCTCCACCGGACACAACCGGTTGGGCCACTCCACCTTGCACAGCCTCAGGAAGGTTCCCGGCTTCCTTTTCGCCGACAGCCTCTTCTGTCCCAATCCTCTTCATCCGAAGCCAGACTCATCCGGTCTTCATCGCGCTTCAGTTCTGCCGGACGGTCGAAACCGAGATGAAAACACCAGAACCTCCGTCCCCATACCGATGAACAACATCGCATTGGCCCCGGGAATATGAGTCAGTTTGAACAAAGCTCCAAGAATAACCACGGCCGCTCCCCCAACTGTACGCATAATTCAGGAATGTCTGTCCGGGCACCGACTCAATCCAATCCTGAATACGGATAATTATGTTTTTTCTATTCTTAGCCATATTTTTACCTCTTTAATCTTTTTTATTTACGTTTATTGGTTGTCCCCGACACAGAACGTAACAACGGAAACCGATGTACGAACGCGGTTGGTTTTGATATTCGTATGAACGCCATACGGAACGTATCATGGATTCCGGGTCTTTCCACGAACCGCCCTCACCGACTTCTTTTTTCAGGCGATAAGGATCTTCTTTCGCGGCATTGTAGCGCAGATCCGGATTCATGTCGCTCATGCCGTCCACACCCGATTCGGTGTACACCGTACTCGTCCATTCCGCCACATTTCCCGCCATGTCGAACAAACCGTTGAATTGGCCGAATAAGAACCGCATTTGGAGGTTATCAAGCTCCCGTCGTCCGTATAGTCCCCACGGTCGGGTTTGAAGTTGGCATAATAACAGTCTTTCTCGCTTTTCACCCCTTTTGTCTCCCACGGGAACAAGGCTCCTTCGGGACCACGTGCGGCAAATTCCCATTCCACCTCTGTCGGCAAACGGTAAGGCTGTATCTGACTGGCTGCGGCTCCCAAGCCACGTTTCAGGAACTCCGTACGCCAATCGCAGAAAGCATTGGCCTGTTCCCAGGTCACACCGACCACCGGATAATCGTTATAAGCCGGATTGGAGAAGTATTGCAACATGTAGCGTTCGTTTTCCGCATTGGAAAAATCGTTCACCCAACACGTCGTATCCGGATAAATATTCACGATATAAGTATTCAGGAAATCATGCAGTCCCGAAAGCGGGCGGGTGATGGTTTCACGCACGATACGCCCTTCGTCGTCGATGTAAGCAGTGTCCTTTGAAATCATCACCACTTCGTCCGCATCCACGGCATGGTCGGTATTCAGGTTGCGTTCATCCGGATTCAGGCGGTGCTTGCGCAAAGCGGCAGCGGTATAATCGAACACCTCATAACGGTAATTCATCTGGCGCGCATCCAACATACGCTCCCCCGTAGCCGGATTCGTCACGTACACACTTTCTATGGCCCTCAACTCGTCTTCGTTCGGGCGTTTCCAGGGTATCGGCTTTTTCCAGTTCAGATAAGGAGTCACAGGATTCCCGAACTTGTCCTCCTCTATCTTGTAGGTCTCTGTCGCCTGCGTATGCCGGATCGGCCAGGCGTTCGCGGATAATAGAGTCGCGCACCCAAAAGACAAACTGGCGATATTTGGCATTCGACACTTCATTCGCGTCCATCCAGAAGCCGTCGACCGAAATTTCCCGGGTAGGAATGGTCATTCCCCACAACGAATCGGTTTCTTCCGTACCGATCTTCAATGAACCTTTCTTCACGAAAACCATCCCGTAAGGAGTCGGTTCACTGTAGGCCGTTCCCCCGACACCGGTCACTTCTCCACCCGTGGCGGTGGATGCCGAACGGGGACCCAGACAAGCGCTGAACGCCAGACCTGCCATTATGCCCCATATCAACCCACAACACTTCATATTCATTATTATAATATTCTTACGCTTTTATGTTTATTCTTTCCTTTTCTTGAACAGATTCAACTCCGTCTTATAGCCGATGATGATCTCATGACTGCCGTTCAATGCCCCGATGCCGGCCGTGTACATTTCGTACGCATAACCGAGATTGATGCCATGAAAGTCTCCGCCGAAGAGGAAACTGACCGAATTCATCGGACTGTACGACACCCCGCCGTACAACTCATGCTTGCTGCCATGATAAGCGATGCGTCCCGTCATATCCGCCCGGAAACCCACGGCATCGGAACGCAGCATGGCGGTCGTATGTATGGTATATAACGGACTTTAAGCCGTATATTGTACCCGCCCGTCAAATAATAAGAAGGAGAGACCTTAAATTCGTTCACTTTTTCCCTCTCCCAACGTGACGGTCGGCGAGGTACAGTGCATCATGGCAAAACCGGCATACCACGACTTACGGGCATACTGGATGCCGAAATTCATATCGAAACCGGCACCGTTGGCCTCAGCCGTAGGAAAGGCCGGGTCGCCGGACTCTCCCAAATCCAACTCTCCTCCGTCGAACGTCTCACTGAGCATGGACAAATGGATACCTCCGCTCAGTTTGCCTCCCCACAAAGGCTGATGGTAAGCATATTGCAGAAAAACTTCTGGTGCTTGAACAGACCGATCTGGTCGTTGGTGAACCCCACTCCGGCACCGTGCCTCGCGCTGATGAAAACAACGGCAGATCCACATAAGCAAACATTACGGCGGGGGCGTTTTCAAAACCGGTCATCTGCATGCTGTAAGCTCCTTGAAAGTTCAGCATGGGAGACTGTCCCGTCGCTGCGGGGTTATAAAGGGCGTCATGGCCCAATAATTGACAAAAGACGGGTCGTACTGAGCCTTGGCCCACCGGGGCAACAAGCTCAATATCAAGATAAACCCTATCAGTTTTCCTTTGTCTTCACTGTCTCTACAACCGTTGTACTTTAAGAAAACAGAATCTTTTTCTTTTTATTGTCCGGCATCGCACGAAAATCGCGGTTTCAGGTAAAACAATGGAGCGGATGCACACTTACACCCGCTCCAGTAATCATTTCAGGTTTTCCGTATTTCCAAGTCCGACGCACATCAATACTCGTCCTCGTTGAAAAGAAAATCCTCCTTCGTCGGATAGTCCGGCCAAACATCTTCTATCGTCTCATATATTTCGCCTTCATCCTCTATTTCTTGCAGATTCTCGATCACTTCCAAGGGAGCGCCAGAACGCATCGCATAATCAATCAGTTCATCCTGGTGGCAGGCCATGGCGCATCTTCTAACTTTGAAGCCAATTCCAGTGTCCAATACATAGTCCTTAATATTTATAACAACTTCGTTTTTCTATTTTGTGCGCAAAAATAATAATATTTTCGATACCATCAACGTTTCTTCCACACAATTTCATCTTTCCCCTCAATAAATAGCATTTTACGGGACAACACAAACAGATAATCGGACAAGCGGTTGACATACGCACAAACCTCCGGCATCACCGGCGCACTTCCGGACAGTTCCAGGATACGCCGCTCCGCCCTGCGGCACACGGTGCGGCAAACATGGCACACGGCCGCCCCCCGGGAGCCGCCGGGAAGCACGAATCCCCGCCATCCAGGAAGCCCGTCTTCCGCCTCATCTATGGCTTGTTCCAGACGCGTCACGTCTTCTTTCCGTCACCACCTCCCGGCCAAGCTTTTCCGCACGTGAGGGCTCCGTAGCCAGATAGGCTCCTATCGTGAACAAGTCACATTGGATGCCTGTCAGGAACTCGCGGTCTTCCTCACGTTCCAAATAAGTAATCAATTCGCCGATGTGGGCATTCAGCTCATCCACCGTCCCATACGCTTCCACGCGGACATCCGTCTTGGACACCCGCACGCCCCCGCTCAGGCTGGTCATTCCCCGTCGCCCGTACGGGTATATACTCTACTTTTCTTCATCCTTCCGTATATTTAAAAATTCACAATATAATCTTGCCGTTGCTTGGAACGGTCATAAAACACAAGACCGTAGTCGTAGAGATCGAAAGTCACCACGGCTTCCGGCAAGCGTTTCACGTCGTTCCACGCCCGCAAAGCCGCTTTTGAAGCCCGTATGCCGAAAAGAAGGCACACCGAACACCTTGTCGACGGACGCGAAACCACAGCCGTCCAATGCCGGGGCGCAATCCCCCCCCACGACCATCAGTTCCTTCTGCCGCACGAAACCTCCGTTCTCCCGTACCCTCACCTTCCAAAACAAGTCCTGGCATACCGCGGCCGAACGGCATCCCGCTGCCAAGTAAGCCGTTTCCGCCTCTTTCACGTGCCCATATATCCGGATCAGCGAGGGATGCACGTAATTGGACAGACGAAAAAAGAAACTTGCGGCATTTCAACCGGTGCAAGCCCCCACACAGGCAAACCACGGGATAACGTTTCTTCAGTTCCCGATAGGCGTAATATTCCCCACGCTCATACACCACATACGTCAGGAAGTCGAACGCAAAGGGAGAATGCACACCGTATCCGCGACGATGCCTGAACCTTTTCAACCAAATCCATTGTCTACAGAGCATTCTTGTATCATATATTTGTTCTTGTCCAACAAAGTTAGCACAAAAAAGCACTCCGTATTGATATAAATCAAGAAAAAGCCGTTTTTTCAATATTAAAAGCCGGATATTTTGCCGGAAAGCCGAAACTCCCTACCTTTGTATCGTGTTTTTCATAGTATTAGATTTAAGGTTAACAAAGGTTGGGTCAGAGCGCTGACCCTTTTTTTATGCCCTACGGTGAAGCCTTAAAAAAACAGGACATTACAGTCTCGCATCTCCGCTCTCTCCGCACATCACGCAACCACCTCACCCACAATAAAATACAAACCTACAGAGAACGGCAAAAAATCTCCTGCAAATGATTTTCCAATCTCCTGCGAACGATTTTTCGTTTGGCGCAGAACAAAAAATCATTTGCCGCAAGATAAATCCGCCCACTCCCTTGAGGCAGGATTTCATTTGACAAAGCCCTGCTTCCAAAGTCCGGCACGCCCACCCACGGTATGCACTTCGCAGCCCTCCCCGTCCGGGGTATCTTGCAAAAAAATAAGGCAAAACCTCACTGACTTTCAAAAAAAAAAACGTTTCTTTATACCTCCAAACAGGAACTTGAACAAACCAGCATAGAAAAGACATGGAACTACAGACGCATACCGACACTGCATACCGACAACTGCTTCCCACCGAAATCCGACAACTGGAACAGCAAGGCTGCACGGCCGAAAACTGGCAACTGATTGAAGTCCATCCGGATATCGACCTTCGCCATCTGGCGTACGTGCATTTTTCGGCTCCAACCGTATCGGGAATTTCCAAAAGACCGTCACGCTGCCGGGCGGAATCACGTTCCATACGGGTATCCGCCATGCCACGCTGCACTGTACCACCGTGGGCGACGACTGTCTGATAGCCCACGTCCACGGGTATATCGCCCATTACGACATCGCCTCGGGCTGCATCATCCTCCATACGGACACCATTGCCATGACCGGCTCGTCCGCCTTCGGCAACGGCACGGAACTCCATGTCATGAGCGAAAGCGGAGGACGGGACATCCTCATTCACGACCGCCTGTCGGCACAGGAAGCGTACATGCAGGCCATGTACCGCCACGATGCCTTGTTGACGCAAAACCTCCGCCGGTTGGTTTCGGACTACGCCGCACGGCAAACCGGCAACCGCGGCAAGATAGGCGAGGGCACACGGATACTCCGCTGCGGCCTGATCCGCAACGTGAAAATCGGGCCTTGCAGCCGTCTGGAAGGTGTTGTCCGGTTGGAAAACGGCACGATATGCAGCCATCCGGATGCCCCTTTACCTTCGTGGGCGACTTGGTCATCGCCCGTGATTTCATCCTGCAAACCGGCAGCCATGTCGCCGACGGCGCGACGCTCACCCGTTGCCATGTAGGACAAGCTTCTTCCATCGGGCACGGATTTTCCGCCACAGACTCTATTTCGGTTGCAACTGCCAGGCGGAGCAGGGTGAGGCATGCGCCATCCTGGCCGGTCCCTATACGGTGACGCACCACAAGTCCACGCTGTTGATAGGCGGCATGTTCTCGTTCATGAACGCCGGTTCGGGCACCAACCAGAGCAACCACGCCTACAAGCTCGGCCCCCGACACCACGGTGTGCTGGAACGGGGATGCAAAACCGCTTCGGGCAGCCACATCTCGTGGCCCGCGCATATCGGAGCGTTTTCGCTGGTCATGGGACATTGCGCCCCCGGTACCGACAGCAGCGAATGGCCATTCTCTTATCTCGTGGAGCAAGGCTCGTCCCATTACGTGATTCCCGGCATTACCCTGAGGGGCGTGGGAACGCTGCGCGACATCGGGAAATGGCCTGCACGCGACGGCCGCCTGCCCCAAGTGCCTCAAACGGACCGGGTCTCCTTCGAAGCGTTCTCCCCTTATACGATGGGGCGGGTGTTCCGGGCACGGATTACCTTGGAAGAACTAAGCGGACGCTTCGACGCGGATACCCAAGAAATCACATGGAACGGCCTGCGGCTCAAAGAGAAATCGGTGAAGCAAGGCATAGAATGGTATCGACTGGCTTTAGACCGTTACTTGGGCGAACAACTGATCCGGCAATTAGAGGCGCATGAGGGCATGCCCTCGGACGGGCTATGCGAAGTACTGCATCCCCGTGCGGCATGCAGCGACCGCTGGGGAGACATCGGCGGCATGCTGGCACCCATAAGCGAAATCAATGACATTACCAGAATCATCGCCACAGGACAACTCGACCGCATAGAGAAATTGAGGGAACGGCTCCGGCTTATCCACGACCGGTATGACGACTTCGCCTGGGCTTGGACGTGGAACCTCTTGCACGAGATATACCCCGATTCCTATGGCAAGGACTTTATCCCGTCGCTCTGCCTGCCCGTCATCCGGAAATGGGAAACCGCCGCCACGACACTCAACCGGCAGATCATAGCCGATGCCACAAAGGACATCTCGACAGGTTCCCTTGCCGGTTTCGGTATCGACGGCGGTGAGGAAACCGCCGTGGACGACGCGTTGGCCGTCCGGGGCACCGTACAACAATGCGGTATCATCCAAGAGTTGGAAAAGCAACAAACGGAAATCAAAGAAAAGGCCGGATACTGGTTGCATAAATTAACCCTTTAACCCCATACGACTATGAACAGACAGCAAAACCCTTCACCGGAAAACCGTACTTCACGTGTAATGACAGCGTGGCCGGACGCCCTGAAACTGTTCTTTTTCGGCTTCTGGATGTTTTTCGGCATTTATTACGGCGACGTGCTTTACATCGCCCAACAGTACAGTTTCTTCAGCACAGCCCAAGGAGCCATGCGCCCGCTATGGGAAACCTCTTACGGTTCGTTGTGGATTATCGGGCGTGCCTTGCTCCAAGCGTTCCATTCGCCTTTCTGGGGCGGTGCCCTCCTCTCGGGCATGCTCACCCTCATCTCTTGGCTGTCCGGTTATGTCTTCAGGTTGCGCGGCCGGTTCGGATACCTGAAATACATCCCGGCATTCGTTTTATTTATGTGGTCGTCTACCACGGTTTCGACATTTACTATCAGACGGAAACGGGCAAACTGCTCGGCATTCCCTTCTGCATCCTCCCTCATTCTGGCCTGCCAAGCCGTCTTCGTTCGTTCTTTCAGCCGGAAAAAACTCTCGGGGTTGTTCACCCCACCGGCTTATAACCGTCCGCTCGACGAATGGAAAGCCATGGGATTCATCCTCATTTTGGGAGCCGGTGCCGTGGGTATGAACGAATGGTACCGCCCCTACGTACGCCCTACCGCCAAGATGCAGCGCGAACTGGAACGGCAGGACTGGAAGGGCATGCAAGCCACCGCTTCCCGCTCCGACCTGACCTACAGCACGGTGGCGGCTTACTACGCCATTTCGCGAATGGAAGACGAAAACGACGTGCCCAAGGTACCCATAGACATGTTACCGCCGACAAGCCGCCCTATTTACCTGCATAACCGCGAGGGCAACCTCGAAAACGCCCGGAATTACTTCCTGATGGACTACTGCATCGCTTCGGAACAATACCCCATCGCTTACGAACTGGGCAAAGCGGACTTGAATACCAACGGCCCGTCTCCGCTCCTGCTCAAACAGATGGTCCGGATTTGTCTGGCCCTGCATAAAAAGAAGAAGCACGTTCTCACCTGAACGTGCTCCGTACCTTCCTTTCGAGAAGGATTTCATCGAGACCTACGCCCCGGAGGCACAGGAATAGAAAAAAGATTTCCTCCTCCCCTCCGGGCTTATTCCGTCCGCTTGACAGGCAAGACCAGTTCGGCGGACTTCAGTCCTTTGGCTTCCGCTTTCAGGCGAAGGGTTCCGGCTTGTCCCTTTTCCGCCACGATGGCGGTCATTTGTCCGTTGAACACCGGCATTTGCGGTCGGCCGAACGGTTCAAGGCACACGGGGTTGCCGTTGGCTCCGGCCTTGTAATACCCGGCTCCACGGACAGAAAACTTCACCGTATGCTGTGCGTCGGGACAGAGGTTGCCCTCGCGGTCCACCACGCTGACCGTGACAAAAGCCAAGTCCTCATCCCGCAAATCCGCGTCCAACGTGTCCTTGTCGGCCTTCAATACGATGCGGTAAGGCTTACCTGCCGTACGGACGATCTGCTCCGCACGCTTCCGTCCGTTTTCGTCGTAGGCCACAGCCTTCACCTCGCCCGGCTCGTAGCGCGTGTCCATCCACATCAGCCGGTAACGTTTCTGGCGGGCCAAAGCACGGCGAGCCTCATCGTTTTCCGTCTCGTCGAGCTTGACGGTGGTGTCTTTGGTACGTTTCCCTTGGCTCTTTCCGTTGATGAAAAGTTCCACCGTAGGGTAATTGGTGTACACAAATACCGGAGTCACCTCGCCTTCACGCCCCGGCCAGTTCCAGTGCGGAAGGATGTGCAAGGTTTCCGCTGCCTTGTTCCATTGGCTGCGGTAAAGGTAATAACGGTCCTTGGGCAGGTAAGCCAAGTCGATGTTGCCGAACAGCGAAGAATGGCTGGGCCAATCGTCATAATACGGCGTCGGCTCGCCCAAGTAGTCGAAGCCTGTCCACACGAACTCGCCCATATCGTAGGGCAAATCCTCGGAAAGGATAAAATTGTCCTCCGGCAAGTCGCTCCACGAGCAATGTTCCACATCGTAAGAAGAAGACTGATGATCGTCATATTTCGCCCCGGCCTTGCGTTCCACAGGGAACTTATACACGCCGCGCGAGCTTACCGTAGAAGCCGTTTCCGACCCCAGTACCACTTGCTGCGGCAATGCCTTATAAGCTTTCTGGTAAAGATTAGAACGGTAATTGAAGCCCGGGATGTCCATGATGGCCGCCACGTGGCTCTTGATGACGGCATCCACACGGTCCATGCCTTGCGTGCAGGGGCCGCGTGGGATCTTCGCGGTGCACGATGTCCTGCATCATCCGACAAAGCTTTGCTCCCTGCGCCGAACCTTGGTCGGGCACCTCGTTGCCGATGCACCACATCACGACCGACGGGTCGTTGCGGTAATGACGCACCACATTCACCAAATCGCGTTCCACCCACTCGTCGTAGTACTTGTTATAACCGTTGGCCATTTTCTTGGCTTTCCACTCATCGAAAGTCTCCACCATCAACAGCATCCCCATCTCGTTGCAGGCTTGCACCAGTTCCGGCGACGGCATGTTTGTGCGACGTGCGGTAAGCATTGCTGCCCATGTCCTTCAGCATCTTCAGCCGGTAACGGATGGCCTGCATGTTCACCGCCGTGCCCAACGGTCCCAAGTCGTGATGATTGCACGTGCCATGGAAAACCAACCTTTTCCCGTTCAACAGGAAGCCTTTTTCGGGGACGACTTCAATCGTACGGATGCCGAACGTAGTCTGGTAGGTGTCACTCAAACGTCCCTGATAGTACACCTCCGTGTCCGCCCAGTAAAGGTTCGGATGTTCGCAATCCCACAACAGGGGGCGGTCCACCACGAAATCCTGTTCGAACACACCTTCGTCATACGGCGACAAGGCGGTTTCGCGCTCCGCCACTTTTTGTCCTCCGGGGCACGCAGGACGGTTTTCAGACGGATGTCCTTGCAGTCCGTGCCGTCGGGATATTCCAGTTCCGTACGCACCTTCACTTTCGCAAAATCCTCACGCACCGTCGGCGTGGTGACTGTCGTGCCCCATGTACGTACCCCGACTTTGCCCGACACTACCAGATGCACGTTCCGGTACAACCCGGCCCCGGATACCAGCGCGAACTTTCGGGTTCATTCTCCAAGCGCACCGCCAACACATTGTCTTTTTGCGTTCACGGCATCCGTCACGTCGAAATAAAAGGAATTATAGCCATACGGCCAATTCCCCACCTTCTTTCCGTTGACATAGACTTGCGCGTGGCTCATCGCCCCGTCGAACATCAGCACCACGCGCTTGTCCGCCCCGAAACCAGGCACGTCGAAATGCAGCCTGTACCAGCCTACGCCAACGAAAGGCAGTCCTCCCGTACGTCCGGACTGGTTCTGGGCTTCTTTCTGTCCGTCCTGCTCGATGGCCATGAACTGCCGGTCGTTGTTCGCATCGAACGGCCCGCTTATCGCCCAATCGTGGGGCACGGACACGCGTTCCCACTTTCCGTCGTCCACCTGCACTCCGCCGAACGACTCATTGTCCGCACGGGTAAACCGCCATCCGTCCCGCAACAGCACCGTTTCCCGTTCTCCACCGGCCTGCATCCCCAAACAGAAGAGCAAGCCCCACACATACAATAACAGTTTTTCATATATCTCAGGTTAATGATGAACAGGTTCGTCAAGCCAACGAATAGACCACGTCCATGATTTTCTGCCCGATTTCCTCCGCCTCAGCCTGCGTGGTTGCCTCGGAATACACTCGGATAATCGGCTCTGTATTGCTTTTACGCAAATGCACCCATTTGTCGGGAAAATCAATCTTCACTCCGTCGATGTCGTTCACCTCTTCGTCCTTATACATGTCTTTTTACTTTCTCCAGAATGGCATCCACATCCGTCTCCGGCGTCAGGTCGATACGGTTCTTGGCCATGAAGTATGACGGATAGGTGGCACGCAGTTCGGACATTTTCTTTCCCGTCCGGGCCAGATAGGTCAGCACGAGGGCAATGCCGACCAATGAGTCGCGCCCGTAATGCGCCTCCGGATAAATCACCCCGCCGTTACCTTCCCCGCCAATCACGGCACGGGTCTCTTTCATCTTGGCCACCACGTTCACCTCGCCGACCGCAGCCGCGCTGTATTCCCCTCCGCGCATACGGGTCACATCGCGCAAGGCACGGGTGGAACTCAAGTTAGACACCGTGTTCCCCGGCGTATGCTGCAACACATAGTCCGCCACCGTCACCAAGGTGTATTCCTCGCCGTACATCGTCCCGTCCTCGCAGAACATGGCCAGGCGGTCTACGTCCGGGTCTACCACGAATGCCAGGTCGTGGCCGCCTTTTGCATCAAAGCCTTGATGTCGCCCAAGTTCTTTTCCAAAGGTTCGGGATTATGGCCGAAATCCCCCGTCGGCTCCGTAAACAGCCCCGTGACCTGCTCCACTCTAATTGTTCCAACAACCGGGGCAGGATGATGCCGCCCACGGAATTGACTGTGTCTATGGCCACACGGAAATGCGCCTTGCGAATCGCCTCCACGTCCACTAATTTCAGGTTCTTGACCAAGTCGATGTGCTTTTGGTCGTACGTCTGGTCTTCCCGATAGTGCCCCAGATGGTCCACGTCGGCATATTCAAACGCCTCTTCCTCGGCCAGACGCAATACTTCGTTTCCCTCCTCTTGATTGAGGAATTCCCCTTTTTCATTCAATAATTTCAAAGCATTCCACATCCGGGGGTTATGCGAGGCCGTGATGATGATGCCGCCGCAGGCTCCTTCCATCGTCACCGCAAGTTCGGTGGTCGGCGTGGAAGCCAGTCCGATGTTGACCACATCGAACCCCATGCCCATCAGCGTGCCCACACCACATTCTTGACCATCTCGCCGGAAATGCGTGCATCCCGTCCCACCACGATGGTATTGCTCTTCACCGTAGTCGTCCGGCGAATCCATGCGGCGTATGCAGATGTAAACTTCACAATGTCCAACGGATTCAGCGTGTCACCCACGTGGCCGCCAATAGTTCCGCGTATGCCTGAAATAGATTTAATAAGTGTCATAATAAGAGTCTTTATGTGTATAATTGAGTTTCATAATAATTTTACTTGGGGCAAAGATAGATATAAAAACAATAAACGGCGGACATCACCTAAGAAATTCTTGGTAGAAATTTATTGATGGGAGATTTTATTACTATCTTTGTACTTATCAAACCTAAACGAAATATCATGAAACGTAACATTGCACTCGGTATTGCATTTTGCTCTTCTCTCTTCGTATGGGGACAAGGGGAAAACGCAGCGCAAACCTCTGCCACCCCAGAGGCCTTAAGCCAGAAAGTAGAAAAATTCGGTACGGCCATTCCCCAAGAAAAGTCTTTTCCACATCGACAACACCTGCCATTTCGTAGGCGACACGATATGGTATAAAGCCTACGTCACGCGCTCAGACCGGCAGACCCTGACCGACCTCAGTAAAATATTATATGTAGAACTGCTCACACCCGACGGTTATCTGGTAGAACGTCAACAGTTGGAAATGCCGGACGGGACGGGACACGGGGCTTTGCGCTTACCGACTCCCTGTACGCCGGATATTATGAATTAAGGGCATACACCCGTTGGATGCTGAACTTCGGGCAGTATGAACACCCGCATTCAAAATGGACGGAACTGATGTTCTACTTTAAATCAATGGCCAAAGACTTTTTCCGGGATTATGATAAGATTTATTCACGCGTATTCCCGGTATTCGACCAACCGCAAACTCCCGGAGATTACGTCAAAGACATGACGCTCAGGCCGATGCGAAGATACTTCAAATCCGACAAAGGCAAGCCGAAACTCGACCTCCGCTTCTATCCCGAAGGAGGAGACATCGTGGAAGGCACTACCGGAAGAGTAGCGTTCGAAGCCAACACCGAGGAAGGAAAACACATCGACATCGAGCTATCCATACAGGATAAAAACGGGAAGGAAATCGTCCGGACCAAAACCACGAACCGGGGACGCGGCATATTCACTTTACCGGACATACCGGCCGGAGAGAAATATAAAGCCGTATTCCGATACGAAGGATATGATTATACATACGCATTGCCCGAACCGACAAAGGAGGGCTGCGCCATGGCTGTCGTACAAAAAGGGGAGGTCGTCAACGCCTCTATCCAAACTTCCGGCCTTCCGAACCCGAAACCGGCTATCGGCCTGCAGATCATGCACAACGGCGTATCGAAAGCCTATTATGACATCAAGCTCGACGACGGCGGCAAAGCTACCGTCGAAATTCCGTCCGACCAGCTTCCTACGGGAGTAAACCAGTTTACGCTGTTCGACGGGAAAGGACGTGTACGCCGACCGCCTGATATTCGTCAACCATCACGAATATGACACACCGCAATTAACCGTCGACGGGGTAAAAGCACAATACGAACCTTTCGAGCCCATCTCCCTGCAACTCCAACTGACGAACCCGACCACCGGCACGCCCAATGTGTCATTGGCTATACGGGACCATGCCACGGACGAACTGACATACGACAACGGCAACATCCTCACGGAAATGCTGTTGGGAAGCGAACTGAAAGGTTTCGTCGAGAATCCGGGTTACTACTTCGAAGCAGACGACAGTATCCGCCGCCAGGCACTTGATCTCCTCATGATGGTACAGGGATGGCGACGTTATTCGTGGAAAACCATGTCGGGCATCGAACCCATGACCGTCCAGCACATGCCGGAACAACTGCAAACCATTTCCGGTTGCGTGAACAGGATAGAAGACTTCCGGTTGGCCTACGGAACGTATGTCAAAGAAGAAAACTGGTTACCCGGAACAGGAACCATGCGCGCTCCGGACACTTCCGTAGAACGGGACGCTACCATAGAAGACATCATGGAAGCCGCAGACCACCCGAACCAAGAAAACAATGGACTTGAATCCGGCAACACCACAGACAATAACCCGCTGACCCAAATGCTTCAGGACAACCAACGTGATCCGTTCACCACGGGCTCCATCATGAGCAACCTGAAAGAAGAAGTCAATGTATGGCCCACATTCATACAAGGCAACCAGACCATGGACCTCATGCAAACGACGGAGAATGGAATGTTTTATATGAAGACGCCTTTACTTTACGACAAATACATCCTGTTCCTTCCGGCTGCGGACAAAGATAAAGGTCAGGATTACATCAAAGACAAAATGAAGAAGGACTTCACCAACGAGGAGGCTTATCCGGACTATTTTGTCAAATTGAACCGGTTCAATCCCTTATTCCCCAAACCGTACGGCTATTACCAGGATGCACCGCGCTATGACGCAGACGAACGGTTCGACAGCCAAGGCGGCCAAACATCTTTCACAGACCGCCAGCTTGCCACGATAACCGTACGCACCAAACGGGGAGGACTGCGCAAGCTCGACCTTAGCAAACCGGCCTTGGTAGTCGACGCTTACGAGGCATTCAACCTCACGGCCGACTATGGCATGAGCACCGGTACGCACAACTGGGTCACCTTTCCGCAGCAAGTCGCCCTAACCTATATCGGAGACATGGGCATGGACAGGGACTATTTCCTACAAGTCCGGTACGACGGTAAACCGATAAACCTGAAGAGTACCCGCAAAAACGTTGCTCCGCCACGCATGGCCAACGGCACGCAAATTGAGATTCCTCCCGTCATCACGGCCGGAGAAGGCAAAATGGAAGCTTACAGACACCTCCGAAACTTGGACAAGCTTTATATTTACACGGATTACGCTCCCCGCGAACAAGGCAGCTCCAGGTACAAAGGCGACAACCAACCGGATGTCATCATCGACTACCGTCTATTTCCCAACGACGGCTACCAGCCTACATACCGTGACCGACGTTACGTGTTGGACGGATACGCCGTATGCGAAGACTTTACAGTCCCGACTACAGCCAAAAGCCCCTGCCGGATACGAAAGACTACCGTCGTACCTTATATTGGGTCCCGAACGTGAAATTCGATGCCGAAGGAAAGGCCACCGTCAATTTGTATAACAACAGCAAACCCACGGTACTCAGCATCCAAGCCGAAGGCATTACGACCACGGGGACCCCATCGTATGGAACAGCAAAAATTAAAACCAGAACTTACCCCCAATCCCTAAAAGCCATGAGGAATTACACTTTTCTTAGCATGTTCAGGAAATACGTGAACTCCAGTCTGATTCTGATTATCGTCACGATTGTGGCCATGATAGTGGCCAATTCCGGTTGGGGAGACGCCTACCGTTCCTTGTGGGAGAAGCCGGTCAGCTTCTCTATCGGTAACTTCAATCTGTTCAGCCACGGTAAAGAAAGCCTCAGCCTGATGGACTTTATCAACGATTTCCTCATGGCTTTGTTTTTCTTTTCCGTAGGGCTGGAAATCAAAAGGGAAATCCTGGTGGGAGAGCTGTCTACACTGAAGAAAGCCTTGCTCCCCATCATCGGAGCCTGCGGCGGCATGGCCATCCCCGTACTGATTTTTTCTCACCTGCCCTGACGATGCCCTTATGCTACGAGGGACGGCCATCCCCATGGCTACCGACATCGCGTTCTCATTGGGGGTACTCTCCATGTTCGGCAAACGGGTTCCCATCGGCCTGAAGATATTCTTGGCGACGTTGGCCGTGGCCGACGACTTGGGCGGCATTCTGGTCATTGCCGTTTTCTATTCATCCGAACTACATTTGCAATACCTGGCTTATGCCGGTATCCTACTTGTGATTTTAGCCATCGGCAACCGACGCCACGTCATATCCAAGATGTTCTACATCGTCATCGGAACATTTGTCTGGTACTCCCTGCTGAACTCCGGCATTCACGCCACCATAGCCGGAGTGGTCGTAGCATTTTTCGTTCCGGCACGCCCCGGAGTCTCCGCCCTTCACTTTGTCAAACATCTGCGAAACAAAATCAACCGTTTCCCCATAGACCAGGCAACCACCAACCACAAGGGGACTACTATCCTGTCCAATGAGCAAATCATGTTGCTCAAAAACATAGAACATGCCTCGACCGTACGATCAGCCCCTTACAGGATTTGGAAGACGCTTTACAGAACCCCATCAACTATTTCGTGATTCCGGTCTTCGCATTCGCCAATGCAGGAGTGAACTTGGAAGGCATCAGTATGGACAGTCTGCTCAACGGCGTAGGTCTGGCAGTCTTTTAGGATTGGCCGTCGGGAAGTTCGTAGGCGTATTTTCGTTCTCCTGGCTGGCAGTCAAGTTGGGATTCGTCCAACTGCCCCAAGGCTGCAACTGGAAAAACTTTTTCAGCGTCTGCATGCTGACGGGCATCGGTTTCACCGTTTCCATGTTCATTGCCGACCTCTCCTATTATAATATAGGTATAGAGGGCGGCACGCTCCTCAATGATGCGAAACTGGGTATCCTTTGCGGTTCCATCGTAGCCGGTGTTTTAGGCTGGATACTGCTGGCAGTCAATCTTCCCCGGCAAGACCTTGGAGAGCACAATGAAGACCTGCCTTAAACAGAACCCTTATTTTTCCGCGTAAAAACTGCCTTTTTTCTTTTTTTATCCCCGAGATACAAAAAAAGAAGGCAGTTTTTACGTCTTTTACCGTCCTGCTGCGTCATTATTACAGATTGCAGTCTAAAAAACATGAATGAAATATGAAACAAACCCTAAACAGTCATCCGGAAGAGGAACCGAATCGGGAGATAGCCGCATTGATGGAGAGCGAAAGACCTCACTTGCTACGATACGCCTGTTACCGGCTGGGGAACGCGGACGATGCCGAAGATGCCGTACAAGACATTTTCCTGCAACTGCATACTAAAAGACAAGATGCAGGAGGGCAGCCCTTGGCAGACTTGCGCAGCTATCTCTATCGAAGCCTTTCCAATTTCTGTACCGACCGGCTACGCCGACGGCAGGTACGAGAATTCGTACCGATAGAACAAGTGTCGCACATCTGTGAAGAACAAGTGGAAAACTTCGAACGAGAGTTCCGGCTTATCTCGACCCTGCTGGCGGGAATCCCCGAAGAACAAGCCGAAGTCATCCGGCTCCGCATCCACGGCAACAACAGTTTCTCAGACATTGCCGCCATTTTGGACATTCCGGTCACGACCGCCAAATCCCTGATTCCAGTACGGAATCGAAAAATCAGAAAAGGAATCAAATCCTAAAGTACAAAACCCTAAAAACAGAACATCATGAAATGTGAAGATTTTAAGAAATATATGGCCGACTTATGCGACAAGCAAACCGACCCGGCCATTACAGAAGCTTGCAGACAACACATGAAAGAATGTGCCGCATGCCGTGCTTATTACGAAGACTTCATGCACACGGTAAACTTACTTACACCCAAATACGCCCCCTCGTTCGGGAAAAACCCAACCGGCCGTCAGCATCTCTCCTCTTCAGACGACGGCTAAACCGAAGAAGCATCCGTCACACAAATGGATACAAATAGCGGCAGCCGTGGCCATCTTCATGGCAGGATTAGGCACGGGACTCAGCAACTTCTTCTCAACCCAAGCAGAGGCTGTTCCTTCCATCCCCCTCATTTTCGACCAGTCTATCAAGAGTTCACGTAGTGCGGTCAGCTTCTCCATGTCGGTTTACGCCCGTACTACGCCTAACGAAAATTTCGCCTACATCAATCCGGAATCCGGCTTCATGAGAATCAGCCTGGAATCCTTGCGCCAAAACCAAAAGACATTCTGGCGGTTGGAAAAAGAAGGAGGACGCACCATCGTTTCCGACGACGGAAACAATACATGTGGACCACAGGCGGCCTTGCCGTATGTGGTGACGAGACGTGCAACTTTGCAGAAGGATTTTCTTCCTTGCTTCGTCCGGAAACACTCTTGGAGCAACAAAAAGCGGCACTATCCGGCAACCCGCAAGCACACGCGGAAATGACGGAGACCGATTCCACCATCACCATCGTGACCCACACCGATGTGTATGGCAACGCCATCAGTGCGTCCTTACTTGAGAAAGAAGAAAAAAAGCTAACTGCAACAGCTTGTCCGCCTTAGGCACTTTCGTACATTCCAACACGGTCCCGACACGGATATCCAGCTTCATGAAATCATCAAACTCGATATTCTCGCGGATGGGTTTCGCCCTGTAGTTTGCTTCCTCGTTTGCTTTCTTCGTGTCCAACAGCTTTTGCACCTGTGCTTCGATCACGCTGTCTTCGATCTTCTCGAACAGCAGTTCCGATTTACCCAACTGATGGCCGGCTTCCAACAGATCGGTCGATCCCAGACGGTTCCAGCCTAACGGTTCCACATTCAGCATCTTGTTCAATTTCTCCATGCTAAACGGCAAGAACGGCTCAAAAGCGATCGCCAGATTAGCCGTAATCTGCAAAGCGATGTTCATGATCGTAGCGACACGCGCCATATCGGTCTTTGCTAATTTCCAAGGTTCAGTGTCAGCCAGGTATTTGTTTCCGATACGAGCCAAGTTCATCGCTTCTTTCTGGGCGTCACGGAAATGGTAGGTATCCAGCAGACGTTCCACGTCAGCCTTTACATTCGCAAAGTCGGTCAATGTCTGACGGTCATAATCGGTCAGCTCGCCGGCAGCCGGCACCTTACCTTCGAAATACTTTTCGGTAAGCACCAAAGCACGGTTGACAAAGTTACCTAAGATGGCAACCAACTCATTGTTATTGCGAGCCTGAAAATCTTTCCATGTGAAATCATTATCCTTTGTCTCCGGCGCGTTGGCCGTCAAGACATAGCGCAACACGTCTTGCTTGCCCGGCATATCCACCAGATACTCGTTCAACCAAACCGCCCAGTTGCGGGAAGTAGAGATCTTGTCGCCCTCCAAGTTCAGAAACTCATTGGCCGGCACATTCTCCGGCAAGTTATAAGAACCTTCCGCTTTCAGCATGGCCGGGAACACGATACAGTGGAACACGATATTATCCTTACCGATGAAATGTACCATCTTGGTTTCAGGATCTTTCCACCAGGTTTCCCAACTTTCGGGGAGCAGTTCTTTCGTATTGGAGATATATCCGATAGGCGCATCGAACCAGACATACAGCACCTTCCCTTCCGCACCTTCGTAATACTGCATGGAGGTTTTCTCCACGAACTCGCCCTTGTCGTACAAGGTACGGAAAAACTCCGAAGCCGTCTCGCGATGCACTTTGGACGTCGTGCGCCCGTACACATCGAACGAAATGCCGAATTCCTCGAAAGAGTCCTTGATGATTTTATGATAACGGTCTACCACGTCCTGCGGCGTGATACCCTCCTTCTTGGCCCGGATGGTGATGGGCACGCCATGCTCGTCGGAACCGCCGATGAAAAGCACGTCTTCCTTCTTCAGACGAAGGTAACGCACGTAAATGTCCGCCGGAACATACACCCCTGCCAGATGACCGATGTGCACCGGACCGTTGGCGTATGGCAAAGCCGACGTGACGGTCGTTCTCTTGAAATTCTTTTCCATTTTTTATATTTTAAGCAATTATATCCTACACTATCGGGTATTAGATAAACCACTCACGCTCGGCAGAAGCAAGCAAGCTTGCCTCTGCTCTCGCTTAATCGTGGTTTTCATGGCACAAAGTTACGGAATTATTCCTAAATCTCAGGCCAAACCTCCCGACAAATGCCATACGCCGGACACTTGATACCAACGGAAGCCACCTTGCCCTCCTGTTGCACGGAAAAGGCCGACAAGTGACAAAATGTAAGCCATCTGTCTTTTTCATTCAAAAAGAAAATGAGATTTTGTGTGCCAATAAGTTGACTTTTACGACTGACTGAATACATTTATTCACAATTCTCTGCTATTTTTACTTGTTTTAAGCCAAACAGCGATTCAATCTCAGCCGAACGAAAAAAACCGTTCGGCTGAAAAAAACACTTTTTTGTCCGCACGTCGCAGCGAAGAGTTCCGCCCAAAGGACGAACAAACACTTGAAAACGGGACGCACACGTGCCTCCACAGCCTCTTTCCACTCTATTTGATGACGCTTCGCTGTCAAAAGCGGCATGTCAAAATGACGCGCAAACGCCGCCCCATGCTTGCGCGCCCTTTACTTTTCTACGGATGTCCTGCCCTCCGACAGGACAAAAAGAAACGGAAAATACCCGGTGGCTGACAAGCAGCTTCTCCACTGACGCACAAGAATCGCGTATTTTCAAAAGCCCCCGCCCCCGAGGCCGTACGAAGGATTCTCGCAAGGCGTAAATTAACAAAATGACAGAAGGAGTTTTATTTCATGCTTTGAATTAGCAAATTGTAAACCTTGTCACTTTTAACGAGGCTGTTGCATTTTCATATCCCTGCCTTTATCAGTTTTATTTCCCCATCCTTATTTTCCACAAAAGCCCAAAGCCATCCTTTATCGACAGTCATACAATGTATATTGACAATATCCGACGGAAGGCAATATCTATGCACGCATTCCCCGTCAAAATCAAACTTCAAGATTTCATTGTACCGCTCTTCCGGCCCGGCTAACACGGCGTAAAAACAATCATCTGCCACATGCAGGGCATTAAATCCGACTACTGTCTCCGGACATACGACGACACAAACCGGGACTGCCCCTTGGGCAATGGAATATTTCGGAGCATAGAAGCCTTTCACCAACTTATGGCTTATTTTTTCTCCGCTCAAAGACAATATCTCAAAGGCCGCCCCTATCCCAGTGGTTATGACAATATGTTTTTCATCCGAAGAAACACCAAAAGACGCCAAATTACCCCAAAGCGACCTGTTGTTCTCTTCTTTTTCGTCCAAAACCGGGAAATCCGAATATGTGGCAAGCACCTTTGATTGATTAAAGATTTGAATCCTATTCTCAGGATGGTTGCCAAATCCAAGGAAACGGTTGTCTGATAAAGCCAAGACTTGATAGAAGCGATGCTCCACGGGGCGTTCGCTTTCCACTTCTTCCATTCTTATCACATCTTGAACAGGATTGCCTCCACCCAATGCCTCTTTTACGGAAAAGCAAACAGTATATTGCGTATTGTAATCGTACACGCAACAAGCCTCCTTATCCTTAGACAAGGACAATCCTTGCGGCAAGATAAATTCTCCGCGCGCCCGTCCCCATTCACCAAAAACTTTTAACTACATACCCTTTCGTATGAATAAAATGGCAAAGTTTGTCACTTCTATTATCATCAAAAACGAGAATCAACGAATCATCAATAGTGAAAAGAGAAGTCGGGTTAGAAAAAAAGGTATTCATGCGCACCGAATCTATTTCCAACGTATCCGACACTATAGAACTGAAAGGCAGAGCACGAAACTCTACCTTTTTACCGTCTTCTTTTTTACATGCAAACAACCACAATGTTGCAAGCACAACAAAAACCACTTTTTCATTTCTCCTCATTCATACTACATGAATGTGCCCCTGAAAGCGTACTATACGACTTATCACTTTCAGGGATTCCGGCCACATCCTCATACACAAACTCTATTCGCTTTGCCTTGCCGAAACGACCGCTCACGACTTCTCTCTGCCCGACGAAACGATAACCGTCTTGCGACAAGTCTTCGGCCTTGATGGTAAAACTTTCCCCTTTCTTCCCGTATAAATAATGAGTGGGATAAGCCACATAGCCTTTTGTGGTTACATAATCTATGCGCACAGCCCTCTCTTCCTTGCCACGGTTCAAACGGGCATCGCCACGGGCAATGCCCAACGCACGCGCCCCCTCATACAACGCTTCCACGTCGTAGTCTTTCAACAATCCGTCCTTTCCGGGAGCCAGGTTGACCACCAAGGTATTGCCCTGTTCCACCATGTGTTCGTATGCCGCCTTGATTTTATCGGCCGACATGACACTCTCCGCATTATTCTTTTTCAGACCAAAACCAACTGTTGTTCATACAGACCGTGGCTTCGAAAGGCAAATAATAGTCCTGTCCCTCACGACGGTAGACTTTCGGGTCGGCATCCGCACCGCGCCGAGTAAACATCGGGTCGTGCAAACGAAAGTCGGAAGGGAAATAATAGATTTCTTCTCCGCCTTGGTATTGGTCCGGGGTACGTCCGCAACGAATACAAGTGTTGACTGCCATCTGGCAGGAAGGCTGCAAACGCTTCACCGTGTCATACATCCGTGCAAACTCCCATGCACCGTTGCTCTTCACCCATGCACCGTCTATCCAGAACTCCGAAATCTCGCCGTAACGCCCGTCCATCAACTCGGTGATTTGCGCCAAAGCGAAATCATTGTATTCTTGCGCCAACTGCACGCGGTCCAGTCCCATGGATGCCTGTGTATGGTTGGCATCCCAGTTTCTGTCCCATGCCGAATAATACAATCCTAACTTGATGCCGTACTTGCGGCAAGCGTCCGCCACTTCCTTCACGATGTCCCGGCGGTCGCCCTTTACGTCCCGTGTGGTTGATGTTGTACGTGCCGATTTCCGTATTCCACAACGCAAAACCGTCATGATGTTTCGTGACCAGTACGATGAAATTCATACCGCCTTCGTAGGCCGCCTTGACCCAAGCCTCGGGGATTGAGCGTGGACAAGTCCGGATGATAGGCCGAAGCCGGGGATGAGCCGTCGGTCCATTCCTGCCCCAAGAAGGTATTCATCCCGTAATGGATAAACATGCCGTACTTCAAATGAGCCTTGCGACGTTGGTACACATTGGCCTCACGGGAAGGCTGCTGACGAATCCAACCGGGGAGCATCCTTCCTCCACGCCGCCGGTTCGGGCGTAGCCACAGCTTGCGGGTCGTCATAGATACCGATTTCGTCCACATTGATGCCCTCCGGACTACACTCCAGGAAAGAGACCTGCACATAGCGTGCCGTCACGTTGTTGCCCGTCAACACAGTCCGTGCATCTCCCGGCCTGCGGTGTTGCCAACGTTTCCAATCAATTCCGTCACGGGACACAGAAACCACGATCTCCTCTATGCGCCCCTTGTAGCCTTCAGTCTCATAGACATCAATACAGTTGAAAGTCCTCTCCCTTTCAAATCCAAGGTAAGCCATACCGTTCCCGACAGTCCGGCTGATGCCCAACGCGTACCGAAATCACCATCCGCCACATGTCCTGGCTCATATCCGGCACCATAACAAGACCCCGAAGACACTTCCGCCCCCAAAGCCATATTCCATTTTTGTCCGTCCGTCTTCGACAAAGCTCCGGAAACTTCCGCCGGAACAGCCCCCATCATCCCTACACATAACCAACTCCACAAACAGTGAGTCCATGTTTTCATACTTGCCATTCTATTCTTTAATTATAGGTTAAACAAACCAGAGCAAAGATACAAAAAGAATCCATTGGAGAATTCCCCAAAAAGGGATTGTTTTGCCTGTTTCGGAGATTTATAAACTTGGCACTCCCTCTGAAGTTCCATACAAAACTACGTGTTTTTGAACACAATTACAAAAAATATTCCTAACTTTGCAACCGCATCGGTTCATCTCCCTCATCGCATACGGGGAATGATTAAAAGGGAATCAGGTGAGAATCCTGAACAGTCCCGTTGCTGTATGTCTCATAAAAAGCGTAGTAAACACATACTCTATGCCACTGAAAGGCCGCGTGCCGATTGGGAAGGCGTTTACTGCGGAGACGAGTCAGAAGACCTGCCATGCAATATAGTTCAATAGCTTTCGAGGACGTGCTATGAATCCGAAAATCCCGGGCGGCCATCGGTCGTAGTACGGGGTTGTCTATTCATATTTACGGGTTTTCTTAGAAGCTGTTTTGATGGAGTTTTCACTGTCAAATAGATAGTTCATGGGAGAAATCAAACGCAGGCATGCCTTATGCCTGATGGGAGTCTTTTGCCTGCCCTTACCTGCCGTATCCGCACACCGGACGGACAGCATACACAACTTGGGCGAGGTAGTGGTCAAAGCCAAGACCTACAAAGAGGTCATCCCGCACAGACCCTGAAAGGGGAAGAACTGCGGAAGCTGAACAGCTTTTTCCGTGGCTGATGCCATCCGTTATTTTTCGGGACTGCAAATCAAAGACTACGGCGGTGTGGCCGGACTGAAGACGGTCAACATCCGCAGCATGGGTACGAACCACACGGGCGTATATTACAACGGCATACAGTTGGGCAACGCGCAGAACGGACAGGTGGACCTCGGCATGTTCTCGCTCGACAACATGCAGGCAATATCGCTCTACAACGGACAGAAAAGCGACATCTTCCAATCGGCGCGAGAGTTCGGCTCGTCGGGTAGCATTTATCTCACCACCCGCCGCCCCCCGGTTCGAAGGGGAGAAGGATGCCAACCTGGCGGCCAAAGTGAAGTTCGGTTCCTACGGATTGCTCAACCCGGCTTTGCTTTACGAGCACAAAATCAGTGACAATATCAGCGCGGCTGTCAGTGCGGAGTGGATCACGTCACAAGGCGACTACAAGTTCCGCTACCGGCGCGTGGACGTAAGCGGGGCACTGAAGTACGACACCACCGCCGTGCGCCACAACAGCGACATCGACGCCCTGCGCATCGACGCGGGACTCTACGGCCTCTTCGAGAAGGGGAAATGGAACGTCTTCGCCTACCATTACACCTCGGAAAGGGGGATTCCGGGGGCCATCGTGAACAACGTGTGGAAGCGTTCGGAACGGTTGTGGGACCGCAACTCTTTCCTCCAAGGAAGTCTCGAATGGCATGTATGGCGCGGGCTGAGCATGAAGTTCAACACGAAATACGCCTCCGACTACACCCACTACATGAATAACAACACGGACATCAAGCTGACAGACAACATCTACAAGCAGCGGGAGTGTTACTTCTCGTGGGCTAACAAATACGCCATCACGGCGGACTGGGACGTGTCCGTGGCTTACGACTTCCAGTGGAACGGCTATGAGGGATTCGACCTGAACAAGGACCACGACAAGGAGCACCCGATGAACACGGCCACGCGCGGCACACACTATATCTCGGCCGCCACGGCCTTCACCGTGGCCGACCGGCTGAAGGTGCAGGCCAGTGTGTTGGAGACGTTCGTGAACGAGGAGAAACGCCAACGGGACAAGGCACCAAACAAAAAGCAAGGTGACCCCGGGGCTGTTCCTCTCTTACCAACCGTGGAGGAAACACGACATAGTGGTGAGGGCCTTCTACAAGACGGCCTACCGCATGCCCACATTCAACGACCTCTACTACACGGACATGTGTAACCCGGCTTTGCTGCCGGAGACCACCACGCAATATAACGTGGTCGCCGTTTACGACCGCACGCGCACCGAAGGCCTCTTCCGCAACCTACACCTCAATGCGGACGTATACTACAACGACGTGAGGAACAAAATCGTATCGTGGCCGCAGGGACCTCAGTTCCGCTGGACGACCATCAACCTGGGGCGGGTGGACATCCGGGGCGTGGACGCCGGAGCGGCCTGCACGTTGGCCTTTCCCCACGAATGGACGCTGACGGGCAAGTTGCAATACACTTATCAGGAGGCCATCGACGTGACGAACCCGTCGGACACGTACTACCGCGACCAGATTCCCTACATTCCCTGGCACAGCGGATCGGCCATCATAGCCCTCTCGTGGGGCACATGGTCTCTGGGCTATAGCTTCATCTACGTGGGCGAACGCTACAACCAACAGGAGAACATCATCTACAACCATACGCAACCGTGGTACACCAGCGACATGACGCTCATGAAGGAAATACGGTGGGGCAAGGCACGCCTGCGCTTCACGGCCGAGGTCAACAACCTGCTCGACCAAGACTACGATGTCATACTGAACTACCCGATGCCCATGCGTAACTATAAATTCGGCCTTGCCGTGGAACTCTGATATGAAAACCGTCCGAAAAATACTATTCCTTCCGCTCCTGTGTCTGACGGTCTTGTTCGCCTGCCGGGAGATAGAACTGGTCGTGCCTACGGAGTACGAGCTGCTACCGGGCGTGCCCATAGACCCGGACGCACGACCGGCCGGCATGTACCTGCTCAATGAGGGCAACATGGGCAGCAACAAGTCGTCCATCGACTACGTGGACTTCCGCAACGCGTACTACGTGCGCAACATCTACGCCGAACGCAACCCGGAGGTGGTCAAGGAACTGGGCGACGTGGGCAACGACATCCAGATATACGGTAACAAGCTGTATGCGGTGATCAACTGCTCGCATAAGGTGGAGGTGATGGACGTGCGTACCTGCAAGCGTATCGGGCAGGTGGACATCCCCAACTGCCGCTACATCCGCTTTGCCAAGGGGAAAGCCTACGTCTCGGCCTACGTGGGTCCCGTGGCCATCGACCCGAACGCCCAGTTGGGGGCCGTATATGAAGTGGACACGGCTTCGCTTGCCGTCACGCGCAAGGTGACGGTGGGTTACCAACCGGACGAGCTGGAGGTGCTCGGGGAGTACCTTTACGTGGCCAACTCGGGAGGTTACCGCGCACCGGATTACGACAGCACCGTGTCGGTGGTGGAAATCTACGGCATGAAACAAATCCAGAAGATTCCGGTAGGCATCAACCTGCACCGCATCCGCAAGGACCGCTACGGCAAGCTCTGGGTGACTTCGCGCGGCGACTACAACACCATCCCCTCGCGCCTCTACGTGCTCGACCGCAAGGACAAGAATTCCAAGGAAATGGTGGTGAAGGACACGTTGGACATCCCTTGCTCGGAAATGTACATACAGGGCGATTCGCTCTACTTCTACAGCGTGGAGTGGAACAAACAGACGGAACGCAACACCGTCACCTACGGCATCATCGACGTGCGGACGGGCCAACTCGTCACCGACCATTTCATCACGGACGGGACGGAACAGGACATCGTCATCCCATACGGCATCTGCGTGCACCCCACGACGGGGGACATCTACGTGACGGATGCCAAGAATTACGTATCGAGCGGAGTACTTCACTGCTACGACCGCCACGGGAAGAAGAAATGGAGCGTACGTACGGGGACATCCCCGCACACATGGCATTCTACGACCCGCAATAAAAACGGAATTGGAACATGAGACCCATATATAATAAGGTAATAGGAACGTGCGCTTCCGTCCTGCTGGCATCCTGTCAACAGGACATCCCGATGGTCAGCCTCGGGGTGGACAGCCAATACCGCATCGAACGGATGCGGAAACTCATCCTGCGGCCCGAATTCACTGGAGAGGCCTACCGTTGGGCCATGAAAGACAGCGGAGGAGCCGATTCCACCGTCTCTACCGAAAGGGAATTCATCTTCGTGGCCGAAAAGCCGGGGACGTACGCCCTGCGCTTAGACATCATCGACGCGCAAAATCCTGTGATGCAGGAGGTGGAAATCAACGTGGATGAGGGAAAGCGTGGCTTACAGCCGGTACATCACGGAAGTATATGAATACCGTCCGGCTCCCGGACAGTTCGTCAACATCATGCCGCTCTATGAGGAAGGCGACACGGAAGAAGACATGTGCCGGAAAGCCCGGGAAAGCATATCGGGCACGAACGACATCATGATTTCCTTGGGAGGATATGGCGGCTACGTCACGTTCGGTTTCGACCACACCGTGGTCAACGTACCCGGGCAAAAGGACTTCAAAATCTTAGGCAACGCATTCTACGCCGATGCCAACCCGAACCCTTCGGCTCCGGATTCGGGCGGGAGTTGCGAACCGGGCATCGTCATGGTGTCCATTGACCAGAACAACAACGGACTGCCCGACGACGAGTGGTACGAACTGGCCGGGAGCGAATACCATAAACCGGAAACCCGGCACGGCTTCCAAATCACTTATACCCGTCCGGCGGCGGATAAGATGCCCACGCCGGACGACAACAGCCCCATCACGGACACGACTTACATCCTTTGGGAAACCGGAGACGGCGAAAAGGGCTATATTGCGAAAAACGCTTACCACAACCAGGACTACTATCCTGCGTGGATTGCCGAAGACCGGTTGCAGTTCAGCGGGACGCGTCTGGCCGACAACGCCGTGGACGAAAGCGGTGGAAAAAGGCTCTTACTTTGTCCTTTACGCCTACGAATGGGGCTACGTGGACAACCACCCTAACAGCGAAGAGGACAAAATCAGTTTCGACATCGGTTGGGCGGTGGACAGCTTGGGGAATCCCGTCCACTTGCCCGGTGTGGACTTCATCCGCGTATATACCGGTGTCAACCAACAATGCGGTTGGTTGGGGGAGACTTCCACCGAACTGAGCCGTGCCGAGGACCTGCACGTAGAAGACCTGACCCATTATTTACCCAACCCATAACCCTGAAACCATCATGAAGAAAAGAAGATTACATTTGTATACGGCGGCCATGCTGTTTGCATGCACTTACAGTCTGCACGGGCAGACTACTTACACCGACGGCGTATTCATGCTCAACGAAGACTGGTACGGACACAACAACAGTACCCTGAACTTCATCCGTCCCGACCACCCGACCGACCCGTTCGAGTATTATATCATACAAAACAATGAATCCAATGCCGGACAGTCGTTGGGAGCCACGGCGCAATTCGGTGCCGTCTACGGCAGCTACCTTTTCATCATCTCCAAACAGGATCAGGACGCGGGCGACGGGCTTTCGCCGGGCGAATCAGCCGAAACCCGCCAAGGGGCCGCATCGTGGTGGCCGACGCACAAACCATGGAAATCAAAAAGCCGTATCCCCATCATCAGAGCCAATGAAAAGGAGTGTCCATCGCCGACGGGCGCAGTTTCGTGGGCGTAGACGAGACGAAAGGATATGTAGGCACATCGAACGGCATCTACATCCTCAGTTTCTCCCCGTTCGAGATTACGGGACGCATCGAGGGACGGAGAACCCGCTCATCACAGGAGACGAGGACAACGCCGACGGCGTGGGACCGCTCTACCAGAACCAAATCGGCATGATGCTGCGTACGGCCGATTATGTATTTGCCATACAACAGGACAAGGGTGTCTTGGTAATAGACCCACAGACGGACAAAATCATACATACCGTGGAGGGATGCTTCAGCACCATGGCGCAAAGCAAGGACGGAGACATCTGGGTGGGACGCAACACCAACATGGACTATCAGCATTACCCCTACGGCAACATGGGGTCGAGCGGTGAATGTTGGGAGGGCAAGGAACTCTTGCACATCGACCCTGAAACGTTCGAGACCGAAGCCGTCCCCATGACAGAAGGAGGCATCAATCAGACGTGGTATGCCTGGACGGCCGGCTCCTTATGTGCCAGCACGCAGGAAAACGTGCTCTACTTTACTTATAATGACAACCGATGGAGTTGGTTCACGACCTCCAAGCTCTACAGGTTCGATATCGACACGCGGACATTCACACAGATTTACGACAGTGCCACGGACAAACGTTATTTCTACGGAGCAGGCATACGCATCCATCCGCTCGACGACCAGATTTACGGGGCACTCTATTTGGACAACGTAGTGCAAAGCTACTGGATATACCAAATGGACAACCAAGGGAACGTGTTGAAAGAACTGGAGCCGATAGACCGTTACTGGTTCCCGGCCTTGTTCATCTTCCCGGACAACCACGCGCCCGAGGTGGAGGAACTGCCCGACGTCACGTTGGAAAACGGGGCGGTGGAAATAACCTGAGCAGCAAGGCTACCGACAAGGACAACTTGGACGCGGCCATCGTGAAGACCGTAAAGTCGAACAGTAACGAGGACGTGGTGGAAGCCCGCATCCGGAACCACCGACTCACCCTGCAACCGAAAACCGTCGGGGAGGCCGACCTCGTCATTCGTTTCAACTCCAACGGAAAATACGTGGACCGTACGTTGCACGTAAAATCCCTCACCACCGGAATCCGCCATACGGAAGAATCCCCAGTACGCGTATGGGGCAAAGACGGACGCATCCACATCAAGGGATTGCAACGGCCCACCCGCGTCCTCGTATACGACACAGACGGACGGCAGATTCGCGACACTGTCCTGTCACCGGGCGACTGCATCGAAGGATTGCCGGGCGGCAAGTGCTACATCCTGAAATTTAACGGAAAACAGTATAAATTGATTTATTAATTCATTAAATGTTTAATCAATGAGAAATTTTACTCAGAAACTAACGGCACTCGCCGCTGTGGGGTGGCTCTCGCTAACCATCGCACTGGCAGGTGACCAGTTCGTGCCGAAGGAGTATTCCTACAAGAATGTGGGAATGAGCTCACAATCCACCATCAACATCCCGATGACGGACTTGTTCACCTACCCCGACGGGATGGATGCCACGGCAAACCTCGACGAAGCCGGGGTCAAGGCCGAATTCGAATTCACGGACGAAAACGTAGTGGGCCTATACAAGTATGAATATTACAGCTTCGGAAAGGTGCAACAGCTCTACCTGATGCGCAAAGGAGGATATGTGACAGGACCGGCCGATGTGAAAGTTAAACTGACCTATAACGGGAAACGGTGGAAAACACACTGGATATAGACATCGTGTCGCTCATCGCCCAAGATGACGAATACACGGCCGACCTCGGGCAGGCACTGATGATGCCGGTTCTGAACAATGACAAATTCATGAAAAACGGCGACAAGGCCAACGCCATGATCGAAATCCTTCAAGCCCCCATTAACGGACAGGCCACTATCGTTGAAGGAGCCGACGGAGAACAAAGATACCATCAAATACGTGCAGAACGAGGGACTGGACAACTATTCATTTGACGAGTTGAAGTACAAGGTGACACTCGGAGAAGAGACCTCGGAAGCTACCGTGAAAATCAATATTCACAAGAATGCATACGCTTCGCGCGTTATCGACTTCCTGCCGGCTCCGGGGCAGTTCACCAACCAATTGTCTAAAAGCAATTCGGCCGAAGGGACATTGGGAACCAAAGGAGGCACCCTTAGCTTAGGGTCATTCGGAGGATATGTCATCTACGGCTTCGACCAACCCATCATGAACAATCCGAAAAACCCCTATGGGGTTGACTTCACCATCAAGGGCAACTCATTCGTAGCCAACATCTACGGCGTATGGACGGAACCGGGTGCCGTACAAGTATGCCAAGACCTGAACGGCAACGGCGTACCCGATCCGGAGGAGCCTTGGTACGAACTGGCCGGTTCGGACTATTGGTTGAGTACGACCAAGCGGAATGCCCGGATGACTTATTACAACCCGAACTACGACAAGCGTTACACCGTACCCTGGACACTGAAATACACGGACAAGGACGGGAAAGAACAGATGGAAGCAGGTGCCGTGCTGACCAACCAGTTCCACCAGCAATCCTACTATCCCGACCCGTTCGATTTCGGTTGCGACCGAGACTCTGTAACTTTCGAAGGAGCTATTATCCGCAGTTCGCTGGACATGAGCGCACCAAGCTACATCGAGTTCTACCGCGCCCCGGCCTTCGGCTACTGCGACAACCGCGGGTATAACAAGACAGATCTCACCATCGCCCAAAACCCCTATTACAATGACGAGAACGGCAATGCCGCCGACGGCTTCGATATCAGTTGGGCTGTAGACAAGGACGGCAACCACGTGGAACTAGACCACGTGGACTTCGTAAAAGTCTATTGTGCCGGAAGCGCCAATGCCGGATGGCTGGGAGAATGGTCTACCGAGGTCCTAGGAATCGGCATCACGACTCCCGACCCAGACTACGTGCCCCAGGACTATTACCTGAACTATATCGGCATCACGCAGCTTCAGGTCATCCAAGGACAGGAATGCCAGTTCGAAGGTTTCCTCTTCAAAAACGGACGGCCTGTCACAGAGGGGACACAGAAATGGTGGCTCTCGACCGACAGTGTGGGTACCATCGACAACACCGGACTGTTCAAAGCCACAGGTAAAACGGGTAAGACCAAAATCTACTTCACACAGAAAGAAGATGTCCCGACCGACTCCATCGACATCGAGGTCGTGAACCTGACTTCCGTACTCATCGACCTGGAAGGCAATGCCAGCACCGTGTCTAACGACAGCACGAAGATGATTGTAGGCGAAACCATCTACATCAACGTGCAATGCACGGACAGCCGTGACGGCAGCCTGAACGGTACCGGACGTAACCGCTACATCTACGAGAACTTCGACTGGACGACCTCAGACCCCGAAATCGGAACCATCAACAACGGTTCTTTCCACGGCCTGAAAGCCGGACGCACCATGTTGCATGCTTACTCACGGTCCAATCCGGAACTCTCCGACTCCATCCTCGTCATCGTGGAGGAAGCACCGGAACTCAAGCCCGTCAGCGACCCCCATACGCCTGGCTTATTATGAACCGGAAGGCAGTAAGACCAGTAGCGAGCTCTTCACGGCCGGAAACGGTTCCACAATCTATCTGGACGGCGTAAAGTCCACGAGCCACTACGAACACGCCATCGAGAAGAACGAACTGAGCTATAAATACAACGAAGGGGAATACGTCACAGACACCCTGACCTTCGACCTGACCCATTACGGGCAGAAGAAACAAATGCAGTTGTGTATCGTCTACGCCCCCCGACACGAAGGCTTCCGGCCGTCTCCTGCTGTACAGCGACAAGAACGCCGTGAAAGCATACGATGCCGAAGCCCGCGAAGAACACGTGAAGACTCTCATCGAAGAATTGGCGGCCGATTCCGTACAAGGATTGACGGCTGACGGTGCCTTTACCTACATCGCTGCCGGAGACAGCATATACCGTTACAACACGGTCGATGCCTGCTGCACGCACAAGCTGCAACTGCCCGGAAAGGCTACCGTCGACCGCATGCTGACGGCACGCAACCTCCTATTGGTCGTTTCGCATACCCCGGCCGGAGACTACCACCTCGACATGTTCTACAAGACCGACCTTTGAAACCATCAAGACATTCAGCCTGTCCAAACCCGCAACCGACATGGCCGTAACGGGCGACAAGCTCTATGTCCTCACCTCTGCGGACGGCAAAAGCGGCATGGACATCTTCGACCTGAAGAACTTCATACAGGAACGCCAAGTGTCGTTGGGACAGAAAGGACTCGGCGTGGAAACCCTCGTGGCTCGGGACGCACGTGTCTACGGCATCCGCCCGTATAACCCCACGACGGAAGAGGCTGCGGCCATCCTCGAGTTCAACACAACCAACCGCACGTCCAAACTGATCGGGACTGACGGTATCCAGGCCTACTTCGAAGGCGTACCGGCCGCAGTCAAGCCGATGGGCGGCGACTCCATCCTGTTGGCCCAACTACAACGGCTTCACCGCCTACGACACCAAGACTGGGGAAATCCGCGACGGCATCATCATGGCGGTCGGAAACAGGGTATACCCCACCGAAGCCGTACAGGATACTCTCTCGCAGCGTACCTACGTGGTGTATGCCGATGAAAACGCGGAGACCTACCAGGGAGCCGTCTATTATGGCAATGAGTTCACCAAAGAATTCGACATCTACGACCTCGGACGCACCGGCCAACCTGTCCACCGTACCAGAATTCGCAGACAACGAGGCACCGAAACCGGCCAGCCGCTTCAGCATGAGCCCCAACAGCTACTGTTACGAAATGGGTACCAGTGCCTCCGCGCATACCATTTGGAAATCCAGCAACTTCACCGACCACGAGGGAAACTTCGACATCTACCTGCGCGGACTCGAGAAATACCCTGGATTACGCAGCTCGACAACCTTGAAGACGGCGACATCCGCATCGAGGCTCTTTACAGGGGCACGGTGGACAAGGATTCCGTCATCACCTTCAAGTGGAAGCCATCGACCGCGCCGGAGCTTCCACGCTCGTGGATGCCACCTACACTATCAAGGCGCAGATCGTCAAGCCCACCGTGGCTCAGGCTATCAAGGACACCACGACCGTGCTCGGCACCGATACCCTGCGCATCGGCCTGAAAGATGTCTTTGCCTACACCGGCACCACTTACGGCATCACCCTCGCCAAGACCGTGTCGGCCAACGACAATGCCGCCCTCGTACGCGACAGCATAGATACCGCTACGGACTCGCTCATCCTTATCCTCACACCCGGAAAGACCGGCATGGCCAACCTGGCCGTACGCTACACCGTGACTAAGGAGGGCTATGGCGAGAAGTTTGCCGAGACTACCTTCCGTCTCGTCGTGGAAGACCCGAGTGCGATAAGCGGCAGCACCGTGGCACAGCACTTCCAAGTATTGGCCAACCCCTTCAAAGATCATTTGGAGATCCGTATACCGGAAGACGGTACCGTGACCCTCTACGACATGAACGGACGTGCCCTCATGCAGAAACAACTGCAGGCAGGTACGAACATCATCCCCACAGGGACACTGGCAAACGGTACCTACCTCCTGAGCTACAAGGGAGAAACCCTGAAGGTCGTACGCGAGTAAACAAAAGCCCCGTCCAAAAGGCTTAAACCAAAACAAAGAGAGGTTGTGTTTCTGACACAACCTCTCATCTATTATTAACATTACACCCAAACAATAAGCATATAGCAAATACTGCTATGCCTTACATTTTCATATCCTTGCCTTTATCAGTTTATTTCCCCATCCTTATTTCCCACAAAAGCCCAAAACCGTCCTTTATCGACAGTCATACAATGTATATTGACAATATGTTTTTCATCCGGAGAAACACCCAGAATGCCCAATTACCCCAAACCGACCGTTGTGCTCTACTTTTTCGTCCAAAACCGGAAAGTCTGAATACGTGATAAGCACCTTTGATACAATAAAATCAGCAAAATCAGGGATAAAATCAGCAAGAACGAAGATTCTGGCGTTTTCAGCCCTGTTCTTGCTTCACTCCGTCCACATACAGTTCCTTGTTGATGTAAAGTTTGCCCTCTTGCCGGCAGGTGGGGAACCGCCCTCACCCAAGGTGATGTTATACCCCTGTCCGGCCAAGATATACTCCTCGAAATCCGTAACTCTCCGGCCAGTTGGCTCCAGTCCACATTGGCAAACAGGCGAATCACTTTCTTGCCGCCTCCTCTCTCTTCATAAATTGCTGCGGCACATCCGCTCCTGCTTTCAAGGCCTCGTACAGCCGCATGGCGTCATCAGCCAGTAGACACCGGAATAACGGTGCTGCGGCATATCCTCCTCTTCCTTGGTAGACCAAGGGATGATTGCAGAACCGTCTCCCCCCACCGGCCACCGGCCCGTCTTGCAGGATGATTTCATCAAAACGGCACATTTCTCCGGCTTGTACCCGCGTAGCATCCTTTCCTGTCGGTTTCCATCCTTGTCAAGATTGATACCATAGATATTTCCGGTGTAGCTCTTATTGTTGTACATCACAATGAAAAGCCCAACTGGCTTTCCGGGCGTCCGTCCTCTCCCTCCCAGAACTTGAAAGGAGGCACATACAAGGCATGATAAAGCCTCTGATTGGGTTCGTCCGTATAGCGTTGTCTCCATTCGAATTCTATCCCCAATTTGTCCTCATCTGTATCATAGTGGAATGTCACATAATGGAAGTCTCTTATGGACGTAGCTACCGTATTGTCGAACTGGTGAAACTCCGCCATATTGAACGTGGCCTGCTTCGGCAGGTTGGGGAATATGATTTTACAAGACTCCACCGGTTCTTGCGGTTCCCCATTCTTATTCTTATGTATAAACTTACAAAAAACCAGTTTACTCACCTGTCTTTTAAACGCCATAGACAGTTTGAAATTACCCGGCCTTACTTTATCCGACACCGTATGCCCCACAAAATATTCCAAGCCTTTCGAGTAGTCCCCAAACATCACCCTTCCTTGCGCCGTTCCATCAGACAGCGTGTCTATGTGCACGCCTGCAACGGATTTTCCACCGGATATTTATCGTACGCATAATTTGCGGCAGGGGGATTTGACAAAGCATGAAAAGTATATTTGACAGTTTCGTCCTCCTCCCAATAGAATGCGGAAGCTTTGTCCTTGGCCGTCAATTCTCCGATAACTCCATCCGTAACCTTATAACATCCCCAACGGGGCTTTTTCCCAATGGTTGGTTATTCAGCACCATGGTCTTAAGGAAATAGAACTCCGAATTTAGGCCCTGTTTCGTTTTTGTCCGATAAGGTCACGTTTCTGTACAAATCCTGTGCCTACTCCCGAAACAACGATTTCCCTCCGCCCTACCGGTAGCACCATGTCGTCTGATTCCTGTCGCACCCGGCCAGCAAAAGGACGAGCATCCCCATCATCCACCTTATCTGAATTGTCATATTCTTCATCATTCCTCCTTCTTCTATTTATCCGAACCGACAAAAGCACCCGTTCCGTCGGCACTGTTACCCACTTATCCTTCAACTCCGACGTACTTCCCGAACCTGCGGTAAACGTTCCAGCCTCATAATGGGGCTTCCCTTCGTAAGGTGAGGTGTCGAATCTGTTCCACCCTCGTTTTTCGTAATCTCCACCACATCTCTCATCGCCCCGATAACCCCTCCGAGGGTGTACCAGCTATGAGCATTAGGCGACGGATAGTTCGGATCCATTGCCACCTTGCCGAACGCAATACTGCCGGTCACCGATGCCTTGTCGACATAACCCACCAAGCCGCCCACTGCGGCATGGGTGTTCGTTTCTTTATAGTCGGCCACTTTTCCACCCGTCACGTCTCCGGCCACAGTAACATCGGAAACCAGGGCGCCAAACCGCACACCGCCTGCCACGCCACCGGTATAGTTCCAAGAGCCTTCGGCCTCCTCCGCATGAACAGACACACGCACGTTGCCACCCTCCAACGTCCCGTTGGCATCAGTAAGCAGCCCCACCACGCCGCCGGTATATCGGCTACCCGTTCCCCGGCACTTGTTGGTGACCACAATTTCGGCTCCTGAGCCACCCCGCAAATTGTCGACATTTGCCAATGTTCCGTTGCATTGCCCCACGACTCCCCCATACAAAGAGGTATATGCCGCTTCTAGGTTGGCCGCCTCTGCCGTAACTTTAATGCTGCCCGACAACATGATGTCCGTCAGGCTGCCCCGGGGCAGTTTTCCCACCAACGCCCCGATACAATAGGCCTTGTCCTGTCCGTCGCCATTGTGCAACGTAATGTCCAGTTCGGCGTCCGCCAAGCTCACGTTGATGACGGTACCTCCCTCGCAGACACGAGCCAATACCCCCATCCCGTATCATGATCGGCAGTCAACGGCGTGTTGGGGTCGCTCTCTTTGTGTATGAGCCGGGCACCTCTCAAATTCAGGTTCTTCACCGTACCGTACAAAGTGTTGAACATAGGGTTCACCAGATTCAAAATACTGAATCCTCCTCCGTTGAAGGTCACGATATCCGGCAGATCCTCCGGAATGAAAGACTCTCCGTTAAAATCCACATTTGCCATCAGCGTCATTTCATTCCGGTACTTGCCTTTCTGCAACAGCGTTACCGTATCCCCGTTCAAGGTACACGTATAGTCCTTGTTACATTCCTTGATGGCATTCATAAAATCTTTTATATTGAAATCATCATACTTCGCCGTCGTGATGGTGTCATCGTCATCCCCCCAATAATCGTCCATACCATCCTGAGTGATGTTGCTCTTCAAGTCTTCCAACGAAACCGTGTAGGACTCTCCGGCTTCCAATCGCCCCAATTCCTTTACGTTGGATATCGTAATATAAGGATAACCGTCTTGGCGCTGTAGGGAAAACGTACTGTAATCTCCCGGTGCCAGATGGAAGGTCACCGAATCTTCATCATTCCCTTTATCTGCCTGCGCGGTGATTTTCCGGCTCTCTTCTTCCACAAACCGGAAACGCAATCCGTTCTTATCGTCCAACATCATCGTACAGGCGTTTTTCAACGGGCGTTCCTTCCCGCCAACCGGTTTGAACCGCAGTCCATATTCATCTTCATCGTCCACTCCGACAAGTGTCAGGCGTGTACAAAGATGACGGAACTCCAAATGCACGGCATGTCCGTACTCGATTTTTTCGGTCACGGCTTCCAGTGGGTCGGGATTGAACACCGAGTCGCGATAGGCAAAACGGTCCAGCACCACCGGTTCCAGTTCCACGCCAACCTGAGCAATAGGCCCCGTCCAGTTTTCCAGATAATAGGCCGTGAACTTCGCCTCCCGTCGCGTTCCAAGGCCAGGTCATCTCATACTGCTCTTCCGTTCTAGTATTGACCCACGCTCCGTTTTCCAGCGTCAGTATCGTATATTTGGTCACCTTCTCTTCCTTCTTGGAATCGGTGGTCTGTGGGTCTAAGGTAAACTCTGCCGACACATGAATCACATCGGTATCCTTAAAGTTCTTCTTGCCCTCTATGCCCCGCTTCAATCTGGTCTCATCCTGTAGCCATGCCGTGGTGAAGCAAACCGGTATCCCCTGGTCGGCCCTTAACACCATAGAGAGCATCTATATCCTCTCGACACCCCACCGACAGCAACAGCATTATGCCGTACACCATCCATTTCACCTGTCTCTTCATCCCACAATTCCTTCTTTTCAGATTAATCCGTGATGAACACACGGTTGATTATATCGTTGGCTACCGTCCCTTTGAAGTCGGAGGCATCCTGCCGACCACTCCATTGACTATCTTCTTGTAACCCCACCCGTTTCGTCCTGCATCTCCTTGGCCTGTACCATGCCGTGGAACTTGCAGCCGGCCATATCGCCTCCCACTCATCTCCCCTGCCAACACACCAGCCACGCCGCCGCGACACATCATCTTCGCCTCGCGTACTGTACAATCGAAAATCTGACCGCTCGAAATACGCCCTGCGATACAGCCGGAAGGGGTATCCACATCCATGTTTCTCACTGTCACGAAATCCAAGTGCAGGTTTCTCAACCATCCGCCGCGAATCTCCTATCAGCCCCACCAGTCCGGATGAAGGGCCGATATGTTCAAAATCCAACATCAGATTATGCAAGACATACCCTTTGCCGTCAAACGTCACCCCCTCCGGCAAAGCCTTGATAAGCGCTCCGCTTGCATCGGGCTTCATATCCTTGCAGTCTATATCGTTCCACAAATAAAAAGTCCAGCCCGGGTCCAAAGTTTCCTCGTTGTTATACACCCCGTATTGGGCCAGCAAAGTACTATCTTCTGTGGTCATGCTCTCCATATTATCCGCATTCCGGTTGTACACTTCCAGCCATACGGCAAACTGTTCTTCCGAATGGATGCCCGGCAACTTGTCCACCTCTCCCACATGCTGTTCGTTCCAGTCTATGATTTCATGAGGATAGACGGTAGGGGTAATCCCCTCATGCGGATGGTCAGCGGATGCTTCCAGCCTCCCTCCAGTCCGGTCAGGGCCTCTCCTCTCGTGGGCTTCACTCGCTGGGGTTTTCCGGTCTTGTCCTTCACTTCGATATAGTCTATCTTCGCCCCGGCAGGCAGAATGACCGGATAGACCGTTCTCGGTTCCTGCCCCACCAACAATGTGTAATCATCCACCCGCGGAGCGGTAAAGGAAGAACGACCGAAGTCATATTGGGACGCCCTGTCCAACGGCACCGTATCCACCGTCAACGGAAAATCTTCATAGGGAAACGGGTCTATCTCTTTTCTAAGGATATGCGCTCCCCAAGACATGATAGGTCAGGTGCACCGTCAGTTTCTCATTGCCCTCAGTGTCCGGCGAGAATCCTTCGCCCAAAAAGAGCAATACCATCGCAAACCGGTGTCGGAACTGATAATTTATATTGTCATACTGCATTTTTTGGGCGGTCAATAAGTCCACAATATGTCCATCCTCCGTAAAGATGGATATAATGTTCCCCTTTTTGGCTACCGGAAGGTACAACCAAAGAACTTCCATTCGATTTCACGTAGTTCAGCGGCATCTTCTCCTTGGGCGCAAACGGAAAATAGGCAAACGTGACCCCGAACTTGCCCAAAGCCACATTGGCAACTTCCGTCGAAGTGAATTTTCTTGCCCCTCCCATATCGGAATAGGTCAACTTCGTATTCTTCAGATAGAGCGTGTCGTCATTACCCTTTCTATGGCTCCAACGGTCGGGCTTGGCGCAATTCGGGTCATGGTAGGAGAAGAAACCTATCGTGTCACCGGACCCAAAGGTGTCATATGACATCGTGAGTTTATTATCCGGTGTGGCTCTGACCGCCATAGCACCGGCTATTTCGCCCTCTATTTGCAGATAGTCCATCCTCAAAGGGTCATCTCCCGTCCATATCTCGTCCTGCCGGCAGCCGATGAAAAGCAGCATCACTGCCAACCATCCCCATATCCCTATATCTATGCTTCATACTCATGGTGTTTCTATTTCGTTGAAAGTTGTTCCTCTGTTATATCCGTGCCACCCACATTGATATGAAATCCCCTGAAGTCTATCTTAAAATTGTCACCGTTGAACTCCGGCAACGCCGTACCGACCGGAACTTCTATATTTCGCAGCAGGTTGAACACCCATTTACCTTCCCCTCGGACCACATGCCAAACCTCATCAGGCGATAGTTGGTTTTCGAGGATTCTTGTTATACGCCTTTGCCAAAGCCATCAAGTCGTCCCAATTCATGTGATGCCGCTCTCGCCCAATACAGGCCTCTCTATAAGTTTTGTACTCCAACCCGTAACCTCCACATTCACAAATTCTATTTCGCGCCCTTCCACCTTATCCAGCAGCTTCACATTAAAGGTAAACTGGTATCCGGGCCAGAGTTTAAGGGGCACGTTCTTATACTCCACCCACTCACGCTTATTGTTGTCATACCTCCACCAGTCCATAGTCTCCGGAAACAGTCCGTGAAACACCTTGTCCTCCCCCAAGTCGATAAACAATTCGGGTCTGTGTCCAAAGACACGAAACTGGGACCTATCCGGCAGGAAGCACCCATATCGGGGTGGAGAAAACCATATTCGTTTCATCAGATTGCAGGAGCGAATCTTTGACCCAAAAAACATTTTTCTGAGAGTACCTGGCACCAGGTTGCCCGTCCTGATATATTTCCCCCTTCAAACGGCTAAATGCCTGACTGCCTTCCGTTGATTCTTTGCCTTCAAACCCCGGAGTTTCCAGCCAGATTCGTAAATAGTCCACCCAAACCCTGATTTTGTCCCCATTCAGTGCCTGTTGCAATTCGCCAACCTCACTATGAAAACGGAAGCCAACGGCAGCCATCTTGTGTTGCAAACTGAACTGAAGCGTGGTACCAAACCCCACATTCTCCAATTTTCCCCAGATGATATCCACCTCTTCCGCTGCCGGAGTGCCCAAAGGAGCAATCATCCGCTTGAATTCATTACCCAAGGTGTCGTCCGCTACCTTTGGGTACTGCTTCCCGAAATACATCATTCTGAAATTATCCGTCTGCAAATAACGCCGATTGTCTTTTTGTCCATCAAAATCTGGATTTAGTATTTCCTCCTGTACCGGATAGTTATATAGATTGTCCAGATAAACCGCCTCTACAAAGATTCTTCTCCTTGTCCTTTACATAAATATCTTTCCACATCAACGGTTCCTTTGTCTCCACCTTGGTATAGACATACCCGAATCCGGCTTCATCGAACACACATTTCGCACTGGCCATCTCCCCGTCCGGATACGAGGGATATGTGAAAAGCATCGTACGGTTTTGGATTGCCACCGAATCTCCCACCTGTCCCTCACCGCTCCGGGTGGCAATGCCCAGCCCGCCGGTAGCGGCACAAATCATGACCGGTTTGTTTCCGTCTCTTTCTCCTTTCACGCCAACGCCCGGCTCGTCAGTACAAGCCGCCACCCACAGCAGCAAGACAGCCGTCATCCATATCTTTATCTGGGTATAATATCTGTTTCTCATATCGTTCCTATGGTTGTGTTTTTGGGTTTGACGGGCACCAACTCCATGCCTACCTCGGCTTTGCTCCACGGCTCCAATATCGCCGTCAACACCACCACCTCGTGGGTGACGGCATCGATGGCCAACGACAAGTTCAGCCGATGCCCAGCCTTTAAAGAAATCTCCGCCTTATTGGGCACAAATTTATACAATGTGGTACCTTCGTTACCATCGTTTCTCTTTACGTTAAAATAGAGAAAGTCTTTTCCCTCGTTCAACAAACTCTGCTCCGGCACGATGGCCTGAAAGAGGTATTCCTGATAGCGTGCTTCTGTATCGTCCGTTTTGACCGGAGAAACCGTGCGTCGCATGATAACGTTCTTTCTCCTATCAGAACCGGCCTCGGTCTTGTCATCGGCATCCGACACACGGACGGTGCGCCGCCCGTCGTTATCGATGACCTCCGAATAGCTCACTTCGTATGCCCGCAACATACTGCGCAAATAGGCACTCTGTACCGCTTCCGGTGGGAAAGGTCCCTCTGCCGGATTGTCTCCCACAGGAAGTTTCACCTTCACCTGCACCATGGCAAACGCATGATGGAAGGTGAGGGGTACCCTTTTGCCGCGCTCGCTCAAGAGCTGGCGCCGATAAGCTATCAGCATGTCGGCCTTCTCCAGCGCCCCTCTTCATCTTGGTCCTCAGGCACTTCTTCCAGATACTCCTTGCCGGGAAAGTGCATGGCCTCGAAAGGGAAATAAATGGCTGTCGGGGTCAGGGTGCGCCAGTCGAAACCTTTCCCCACCGCCGAAAACTTAAAAGGATAATTGGCAGCCCCAACGTATCGTCCTTCGAAGTATATTCATAGGTATAGAAACTACCCTCGTCCTTGAAATTCGGTGTGGAATAATTCACCGGACAGAAAATGCGAATTTCATCGCCCTCTTTAAAATACTCCGACTCATAGAGCGCATTCTCTCCTCGCCCACGGTGACCCGGAACTGCACGCTCGAATCCTCGCTGTCCGGCACCGCCACCTCTTTCAGGAGAGGTGCAAGCCCCGAATAGCAGGAATCCTATTGGTATGATGTATTTCAGTTTATTCATAATCCTTTGCCGTCTTGATGTTATATACCGCCTTGCGTCACTTCTTCCCATCCCCCGTCTACCGGCGGATCGTCAATCCAGGTTCTCACCCTTACGTCCAGGGAGTTGTCTCCCGGCGGTGGCCATCTGGTGACTTTCGCCTTTATCTCCACGTGTACCGCGCACCAGCGATTCCAAGTTGGGCAGCTTGGCCGACAGCAATACGGAAGTGGTATCCGCGCCTGTTCTACGAATCTTCAACGTCAGGTAATATTCCTGCTTATCCTCCGATTTGACATTGTCCAGAAACTTGGTTTCATGCAGGTAATAAGTGTTTTTATCGGCTTCCTGGCCCTCACCATACTTAATACCTATGGGAGTTTCATACACATGGCTATAAGTGTGCAACCCGGATGCTTCCGGCACTTCATAGCCCCTGACCCAATCCCGAGCATTAGTCGTCCCGGCCAGGTTCACCAATTTGTCCCACTCGCTGTCGTTCATGCGGGGCACCAGATAAGACCTCTTGGCCATCTGGCCTATGCTCCACTCCATCACCTCCATCTCATTGGAGTAATCCCTGTTCTCATAGCTCAAGGAGAATTTCACGGGCACATAGGCCAGTTCCACAGTCACTTTCGTGAGGTAGACATGCGTGGCCCGAGTGACAAAATCCTCCATTCCGTCATCCACCGAAAGCGTGATGTGCTCCTTGCGCGAAGCGATAGGAACCTTGCCATGTTTGGGGAACGGGAAGTTTCCGGTGCCGTTGGTCAGCTTCAAGCTGTCCAGCCCGGTTATCATTTCCGCTCCCGGCAGCGTGACTATATCTTGAATCAGTTCTTCCGAATTGGCCAGGGCATACAATATCTTTTTGCCCACCGTTGTCATGATGCCTTCCTTCTTATATTCATACAGGAAACGGCTATCTTCGGGGACACTGTAATTTTCGACGTCCATCAACTCGTTGAACTCTACGTTCTTCGTTTTTTCATCCAACAGAATGACGCGCAGTTCCTTCACCTTTTCACAATCGGGCACATCCCTTGTCGGTGCGGAGAGTGCGACATTCAGTTGCATTACAACGGACTGCGGCACACGAGCATACGCATCGTCAAATCCGGGCTCTTCTACAGAGTCCTTGCAACTGCCCCAACAGCAGGGCCATCCAAAGAATGCCCCAAGACAAACTGCCATACAGGAAATTATGAACCATTGTTTTTCTCATCTCTTATCAGTTACATTTAATTTCTACCGATCGGTTACGTACCTGCCAACTCAGTACGCCCACAGTCACATTAACATACGCCCAACGGTTTCCCCTCCTTATTATATAAGAAAGATCAAAGTTCCTCGAACTGCACCCTCACGCTCCAATTCAACACACTGATGCCGATGTTCACGTAAGCCAGCTCACCCCCTTCAGGAAGAAGTCCATCTGGTAATCGTACCCCTGTCCAGAAATTCCTGTGGCGAGTAACGGTAGATTTCCTCCGAGCTGCGCAGGCGCGACAACATGTCGGGCAAGTTCACCCGTACGATTTCGTTGCCGTTGCGCTTGTCTGTGATGGACAACACACCATCGTCCGCCGGATCCTCATGGTACATGATGCGGGAAGTCATGAAGTCCGCATGGGCTATCTTGCCCATAACGGCCTCCGTCTCGTCCGAAGCGGCACGCACCGGCGTACGGTCGTCCGTATTCCACGTGTCATGGGGTTGGTAAACCACAGGCCCCATACTCTCGTCCACCGAGTTATCCCAACGAAGCTGCATGTTGCGGTCCACAATTTTCATATCGTAATTCTCCACGTCCATATCCGTAGGGTCATCCAATTCACGGAGTGACACGTTAATCTTCTTTGTGTTGCGCATCAAAGAGATTTTATGGTAAGTGGGACGCTGTCCGAACACTTCCACCGGGGTACATTCCATACCGTGCCATATAGTGTCGAGTGGCAGACCGCCGTTGTCCACCCAATTCAACGTTCCGCCGGAAAAAGTACGGGATTCGCACTCCAAATGCACGCCCACCTCGCACAGGAATCACCGGACTCGGGCAAAGCCCTCAAAAGCGGGCACGGTCTGAAGCAAGCATGTCGTCATAACAACATTGCCCTGCCAATACCAGAAATTGGTAACGCCCCGGTGCCAGGTCCATGTGCATGGCATAAAGCGGGTCGGCCAAGGGACGGTAGTCCCCCGTTCTTCACCTCACGGCAGGTCACATAATGCCCCGTTTCGTCAAACACATACACGCTCACCGCCCCCACGTGGTCGTTGAACATGTCGGCACGCTGCAGGTTATAGTCATATTTAAACGACAAATACAGCCCCGTAGGACAGTCGTCCGTCTCGTCGTGCATCATGTCGCAGGAAGTGGACAAGCCTGCTGCCAGGAACGCATAGCCCAGCCAGGCGACGCATTTTTTAACTGAATACTCCATATCACGATATTTTTTCTTGTTCATCCTTTATTGTTCGCTTATATATAGTGAGCCTCCGCAAGCTATTTGGCGGGCAGGCCTCTTCGTTTCCATTTAGGTGGGAGCGTCCTTCCGGCTCGGACTGCCTCTCCTTCGTACCGAGGCAGCGGTACCTTTGCCTTTACCCCGCAAAGCAGGAACTTCTCAGGGAAACTTCCGGCGACGGCAGACCGCCGCCGGAAGAAACCAGAACGGATAAACCTATCCGTGGATAATAAGGATTAAAGTACTACACTTTGTGAACGCTTGGCCCATGCCAGAATATTGATCTTGACAGAAATATAAGATTCAAGCTTATCGATGGTATTGCCCGTAACCGGTTCTACCGTGGACGAACCGATGTTCTTGATGGCTGTCACACTTATATCATACCAGTTGTTACGCAATACACCGTAACGGCCGAGGTAGTTCTCTGCACCACCGGGGTAAATAGAACCGACTTGCGGTTTACCTGATTCCGTTCCATTCCAGGGTGTTTCATCATCACCGAAGTGCTTGATGTATACAGGATAATAAGCTACGCCATTCTTGTAAAGGTCTATTTTGATACGGTTGTTCACATCGTCATTACATAAACTTGATCTGCTCCTTCATTATACTTGTTTTTGATGTCAACTTCATCTTTAAGCGCAATCGAAACGCTCTGTACTCCCACACCAGATATAGTGCTGGTGAAAGTCACATCAAAGTCGGTGTCCAAAGCCTTGTTAGGTTCTCCAGGCGACTCCACCGGTTTAATATTGTCCTCCAACCATGCAATTCCCTTTAGGGCTTACATTCATGAATTGACGCAAGACTTCCTTTTTAACCATAGCTTCGTTCCACATCGTACTACGGTCGTCATTCACGATATAGAAATCAGCTCCACCATTGAACTGAGCTTTCACGATTACGCGCGTGCAGTTCTTTCAAGCATTCTGTCCATATCCGTCGTATTCTCCAAGCAGTAGTCGGGAGTTTCGCCATCGGCAACTTTCAGCATTTTAAAACCAATTGTATCAGAACCTTGCGTCACAAGGCCGGAAGCATCTGCATCATAATTCACGTCTTTACCCCAATAAGTACGATAAAGATCGGAAGCACCTCCAGACTCACCAACCGGTATCGTTACTCCTACTAAAGTACTGCCCAAGAAACGATAACCAGGAGTACCACTCGTTGCATTACTCTTGTAAGCCACCCAAGCTTTATCACCTACATTACGAACCAAATAACTCTTTGTGTTCGTATTATCTATGTCCCAACCTAAAATTTCATAGGCTTTTTTGAGTTTCCCTAGACTACTTTCCGTAAGTTTGCCTTCTTTAGCCGTCAAGTAACCTTAGCCACCGCACGCTCCACAAAGATATTGGCTGCCGGATTAGCCTCAGCCGCGTCATAAGAATCTTTTATCTTCGCAGGGTCGATCTCTGTCAACGTCAAGATTTTCACATCCGTAGGTTTCTCTGTCGTATTGCCTCCTTTTTTGTCCGCCAAAGGAGCATTAGCCATCAGGAAGCCGTTTCATGCCAACCGCCGATTGCTGTTACTGCTGCGATCTGAGTATTTAAAGCTGTCAAAGTACCGGAAAAAAACTGCACCATCAACCTTAAGACCTGCGTCCGAAGTAACCTCAAGCACACCGTTGTGATTCAGCACGACCAAAAGCATAAAGCTTTTTGCCAGCCTCCGGAGAGATATTATTGATTTTTTGCACGATCTTAGCGGTCGTGGTAATCTGGTCGGGATTACCCGCCCCCACTTCAATGGCAAACTATATGCGTTGACTACCTCTGCAGTAGCTTCATCAACTCCCTGGAACAGGATCAAAGTAGCGTTCTGCACGTCATACTCTTCCACCGTACCGTCGTCCAAATTGGAACCTTCGTTAAAAGCCTTCGTTGCAGCAGGCTTCGTAGGCAGATTGATGGCCAGACTTACATAGCCATTGCCGTTCGCATCCCATTGCGGCCCTTGTCCTTCCCCTGTAGGAACGACCACGTCATCACTGTTACATGCTCCCAGCAACAGCCCCGCCATCGCTAAGGAAAACAAATACTTTTTTCTTCATAAAAAATAAATTGGTTAATAAATAAATGTATAATAAGATTACATCTTCAAACGTCACTCCATATCCATCAGCCTCAGGTTCTCCGTCGCCGCCTTCACCCGGCCTTGTCCGCCTGCCCGAACAGGCGGCGCTTCGTCCTCACGCCCCCTTGCCTGGCAGCCATCACTCCACGGGCATGCACTGCTTCGGGCAAGTTGCCGGCTTTGGCCAGATAGACTTCCGCACGGCCGTACTGCCCCGACTCTATCATCGCACAGGCCACATTAAGATTGGCCGTCGGGTCGTCCGGGAACATGCGCACGGCAATTTCGAACACTTCGTTGAACTCCTTACTGCCAGGCTCGTAGGTCTGCGCCACCAGAAACATCTCTTCCAACGAAAGCTGCTGCGGCTTGGTGTAAAGCAGGGCCTTGGCCTCTTCCACTGAGAAGGGGCGCACATGGTAGGTCACGACATAGTCGGAATGGCGCAAAGCCGGATACCAGGCCTGCAACATCATCCGGTAGTCATCGGGATACCTCGACTTGATGGCCCATTCCTTGGCGTCGGGATCCATGTCGCGGTCTATCCATTCCAGGATTTCCTGCTTGTGCCCCAGGTTGCTGTCTTTCACGTAACGCCGCAAGCCATCCCAACTCGGGAGTGTACTCCACCTTGAACAACTTTTCGTCCAGTTCCAGCAACCTGCACACATAATCCTTTAGCATCAGGGCGCGGTTCTCGGCCAGATAGCTGTTGTGCTCATACGTGTCTTCGGGCGAAGCATACCCGTGTATGCTGATGTGCGTGATGGTAGTGTTCCGGTCTTCCCTCACCACGTTGATGGTACGGAGTATCTTCTCCAATTCCTGCGGATTGTTGCGGTAGTCCGGATAAAGGGTCGTTTTGTTGACAGGGAAATCCAAATAAGCCCTGCCTTCCTCATGCCGTTCTTTCCGCGCTTCAGCCTGCGGACGGATATAAGCCGTGCGGTAATTACGTAACCGCTGCAAAACAGCCGTGTTCTGATCCAACAAATCCCCACAACCGCAAAGGTCCTCGGCCAACACGACGTTGGCGTTTTCCATCCAGCTTTCGTAAGGCAACACACCGGTGTAATGTACCGTCTGTTCCTTGCCGTTCCTGCGGCGTACCACCACCGGATTCCCGACAAAATCTTGCGGGCGAACCGCTCGTAGGATATTTGCTGACGACGCCCGTTCACCACCACGGAGACATCTGCCGGACATTGCCACTCCCCTTGACCAAAGGAGTGAATACGAAGCGGACATTGGAAGGCAACTTCAGGTCGTCCAGCCTCAAATCCATATCCACAACCAAATTACTCCCGGACCTCTCCACCTTCAGGTTTTCCAAGCCCACCGCATTTCCCGCCATACGCATGGCCCCGTCCTGCGCACCGGAAGGATTGCCATACCGGCCATACATATATATAATAGAAATCTAAAGTTTTTCATACGCCATAATTTAATATCAGAACACATAAAGCACTTATCGCCAACTTGGTAGGCCCGAAATATTGGCATGGGAAGACTTGAGCTTCTCGCCGCACTCGCCGCACGTGAACTTGTCGTACCGGATGTAGTCATACCCACACCGAGCGAAGCCTCCAGGTTCCAATGCCTGGACAAGGGCCACTGGTAACCGGCCGTCACACCGCCGCCCGCATACCAGCCTTCGTAACGATGGGTAGACAAATCATCGAACAGGCCGAACGGAAGGTCCACCTCGCCGACGTTAAACTCGCCGCCCATCAGATGCACACCGAGAAACCACCCGTTGAAAGCCTCGCAAAACCAATAACGGTATTCGGGCTGAACCACCCAATGCTTCAAACTTTTCCCTCCGGAAGGCTCCCACGGGTTGAGCCCGTAAAACAACTGCACCGTATGCTTCCGGGCTATCGAGGCCTCAAGACCGAGGTTGGGTGTCAGTAGACCAATACAACAGATTGGTCTTGAGCGCCACGTTTTGAGCAACGGCCGCCCACGACAACCTCCAACTAAAATTGTGAACATCAATAATCTTCTTATCATAATACATCAATTGAATAAGATAATACTCCGTTTGAAACACGAAAAGGCTGTTTCCCCCTGCCCGAAAGCAAAGAAAAACAGCCACAACCAACCTTCTTACGTATTGAATACGCAAGATACCTTACAGTGCCGGCACACAAACCAGTTTCCTGATTTGCATATATATAAGCATAAAGACTCCTTAAATGTGTGTGTGTGTGTGTGTGTGTGTGTGTGTTTATAAATTAAATCCACACCCGCAAACAAATTTGTATTTTTACGAAAAAGAATGCCATTTCTCTTCCATACGTATTTTCCCCTTCCGACAAGCTTTCTCTTGTCAGAAATAATGGAAATACTCCCTGGTGTCAGACTTAATACATTCTTCATAAATTCTACTTAAAAATACATCCTCTCCTTTTGGGAAACCAAAAGATTTAATCTTACGATGCAAATATAAAGATTTTATAAATACCATGCAAATAATTTTAAAAATTAATAGAAATACTATCTTAATATAACCCTATCAAATACCTTATATATAAGGTATAGAATCCCTTTGAAAGTAAATGATGAACATTATTTTTAGAAGTTCCTTATTTTCTATACATTCAAAATACCTTTTATATTCTTATAGAAACTATCTGACTGATTTAAGCCAATATACCAATTCCTTATCTCATCCATATATTCAACAGAATAACAGACGGTTCTCCATAGTATTTTTTCCGAATTATTTTTCGATGCAAAATGAAAAAAAATTCTGCTGAGAATGATTTTTCATTCTGCTTTGAGAATGATTTATCAACCTACAGACAACAAATCACAGCTGTTCTACATGTACCCTTCCTACATGAAACCGGGACATAAAAAGCTTTCAGGCCTTCACCACTTTTTCCATATCAAAATTTTAATCTATCCTGATACAAGGTGTGTGAACGCCTGAAAGCTTTTTAAAATCCGCCTTTAGGAAGGAATGTCTTTTACCGGTTCTTGGTCTTCAGTGTCACGTTCTGTGTACCCGCCGTCCAAGACAGCCTCCTATCAAGACAACAAATAACAATAATCTTCTTATCATAAGATATCGATTAAATAAGATCTTACGTATCTCACCTAAAACACGAAAGGGCAACCTTTCCCGTACAAAACGGGAAAAGCTGCCATCACCAAATTCTTGCGCACAATGTACGCTGAGCTCTACTGCATCCCCGTACGCACCCCAACCGAGATCCGCACCGGCTATAGAAACATAAAGACGGCTTATTAAATGTGTGCTACACAAATTTCAGAGAAAAACAAACAAAAGACAATATATTTAATGCTGTTTTTGTTTTTTGATATACAAATATTTTTTTTAATAAACCAACAACAGAAATCCACAATCCCTTTGTATTAAGGGGAAAGCTATTCATCTCCGCTTGCCATCGAACGAAAAAATAGAATAGATAAAACTGTATGGCACCTAAATTATTCATTCAAGATTTTCTGTAAAGATGTGTTTTTCTCATTCCCCCCAACCGGCGCGGTCCAGATTCCGGTAACCGATGGCTTCAGCTATATGAGCCGGCCCGATGTCCTCCTGCCCCTCCAGATCGGCAATCGTACGGGCCACACGCAAGATACGGTCGTAAGCACGTGCCGAAAGTTGGAGCCGAGACATGGCGGCACGTAACATTTCCGTACCGGCATCGTCCAAAGAAGCGTATTCACGCAACAGCTTAGAAGTCATTTGTGCATTGCAATGCACTCCTTCCTGCTCCGCATAACGCTGCTCCTGAATACGACGGGCACGAACTACCCGCTCACGGATAGTGGCACTGCTCTCCCCGGAGCCTGACGCGACAATTCGTCAAAAGACAATGGGGTAATTTCGATTTGCAGGTCGATACGGTCAAGCAACGGTCCCGAAATCTTATGCAAATAACGGTGGATCTGCCCCGGAGTACATACGCAGGCCTTTGTGGGATGGTTGTAGTAGCCGCAAGGACAAGGATTCATGGAGGCCACGAACATAAACGAGCATGGATAAGTCACACTGTATTTGGCACGGGATATATTAATCTGCCGGTCTTCCAACGGCTGACGCAACACTTCAAGCACCGATCTGGAAAACTCCGGTAACTCATCACAAAACAGCACACCATTATGTGCCAGACTTACTTCTCCGGGCTGTGGGTTGGCACCACCCCCGACCAAAGCGATCTGCGAAATCGTGTGGTGTGGTGCACGAAACGGACGCCGGGCGATGAGCGAGCTTTCCCGCGCCAATTTGCCCGCCACAGAATGAATCTGGGTCGTTTCCAAGCTCTCGGCCAAAGACAGAGGAGGCAGGATGGAAGGCAAGCGCTTTGCCATCATGGACTTTCCACTCCCCGGAGGCCCTATCATAATGACATTATGCCCGCCAGCCGCCGCGACCTCAAGTGCCCGTTTCACATGCTCCTGGCATGCTTTCACATCCGCAAAGTCGAAATCAAACTCTGTCTGTTGGGCATAAACTCAGCCCGCGTATCTATTTCGGTAGGTATCAAGCCCCCTTCATCATTCAAAAAACGAACCACTTCGCCGATATGGCTCGCTCCATATACTTTAAGCCGGTTGACCACGGCTGCCTCACGGACGTTCTGCCTGGGCACAATCAAATACTCGAAGCCCATTTCACGAGCCTTGTGGCTATCGGCAAAGCCCCCTTTCACCGGTTGCAAACTCCCGTCCAAACTCAACTCGCCGAGCATCATCGTACGGGACAACTTGTCAGGCTTTACCTTTTCGTCCGTCGCCAAGATGCCGACAGCCAACGGCAAGTCATATCCCGCCCTCCACGAATATCCGCAGGAGCCATATTGACCACAAACTGTTTCGAGGGGAAACGGTATCCACTGTTTTCTACTGCCGCCACAATGCGCTCGTGGCCTTTTACCGCATTGTCCGGCAAGCCGACCAAAAGAACTTGATGCCCCTTGAAGCATTCACTTCAATGGTAACGGGTATGGCAGAAAGCCCCGACCGATGCACCATAAACCTTTACCAACATGACGACCTGTTTATCGCGGTTCAAAAAGTTTCTTGATTTCCGGCTCTATATCCTTCTCGTAGGAGGCACCAGCTGCAAGAACCTTACCGTCGCTCCGGCCAACAGGTAAAAAGGAATGGAACGGATACCGAATTGTTTGACCAAAGGATCGAAACCACGACTGAAATCACAAATAGCTCGTCCACGATACACTGTCCAGCTACGTTCTATTCCCTTACGAGCCGCGTCATTTACATCCAACGAGATACTGACGGCCTCTATTTTACCCTGGTTCCCTTTCAACATCCGTCTGACACGAAACGTTTCAGCTCTGCTCCGACCTTCCCACGAAGCCCAAAAATGAACCAAAAGAGGCTTCCCCCGGTAATCGGAAGCCTGTACCTTCCTGCCATCTTCCAACGTAAAACTAAAATCGGGTAACGAACTGCCCTTTTTCAAAAGCCGATCTCGGTTTTCTACATCGGACTGCCAACTTAACAGTTGTAGATTGTCGGGCTGAGCCTTGCACAATGCACGATAGTGTTTTTTTACGTCCCCTTGCGAAACATCGTCATAGGACAAAAAATACTCCTTAAATAAAAAAACACTTACGGGCGATGAGGGCGACTGCGCGATGAAAGCTGCGGCAGCCTCTCTTGTGCCGGAAAGCCCCCCTTGTCTTTATTTTCCAAACGAAAAGCTGTCAGTTCCTCATTCGGCTGACTCCCTTACTTCCACACTTTTCAAGTTACGGGCATCTCCCTTAATCGTAATTACGTCGCCCGAGGCGCCGAAAATAACCTGTTCGGACAAGTTGGGGTATAAAAAGATAATAAATGGCATGGTCTCTCAAGTCCGTTTCGTAGTCGAACTGTCCGTCCTCAATCCTAATGGTATCGAATCCGGCCGTACTTACTCCATCATTACTACTATATATAGAATTCACTGCCGCTGTTTCGAATTCCTCACTTTCAACCGAAACCGGCCTTCGGATCCTCCACAACTGAGCAGGGTGAATGCGATCAATGTATAGAGAATAAATCTCTTCATTTAAAAAGTCGTCGATTACAAACTTTCAACAGCTGATTTGTATTCTGCAAATTCAAGATCTTTGGCTGCACGGCTCTTCAAAGAAGAATCTTGCTGACAGCATCCTTCAAATTCGTGTTCACACCACATGGCTGCGTCATTTGTACGGGCAGCTACAATAGCCAACAGATATGAAGTATAAGCATCCTTATTAGCCACAGCGTTCAAAGTAGACTTGCAGCAGCATAGTCCTTATTCAGAATCTGAGCCAAAAGCTGCCGTATTGCTCTTCACACCGTTAGCCGCACTGGCAGCCTGCTGATAAGAACCCTTGGCAATATTCAGCCGCATTAGCTTCGTTGAAACCATCAGCACCCGAAGCCTTACCCATGTATGCTTCTGCATCTTTCACGTTACCTTTGTTCAAAGCAACTAAAGCAAGGTTGGCGTTTACTTCACCGGCATTGCCCTTCAAAGACTTAGCCTTATTGGAAATAGCGTTTTCAGCAGCACTCAAATCACCTTTTTTGATACATGCCAGCATACCGAGGTTGTTGTATGCACGGTAATCGTTGGGATAAAGTTGCTGTGAAGTCTTCTGATACCAAGCTTCCTTGTTGGACACAGAAGCCGTTTGCACCATAAAGCAATTCCTCTACACTCAACTTAGAAGCATCGCTGCCGAATTGTGCCACGATCT
>VOFE01000286.1_pt1 | contig 61220 bp, 59 predicted proteins | sample 5384071 | NCBI WGS metagenome assembly VOFE01 (sample SAMN12384724, study PRJNA508395) | human gut metagenome | isolation source: healthy gut D | host: Homo sapiens
AAAGCCCGCGATTACAACGAAAATCGCCGCAACAGGCATGACCGCGCGTTTCGGTCATGCCTGCTTTTTGCCTTCATTTTGCGTGTCGATTTTCAGGGAAAACATCCGCTACACACCAGTTCCTGCGCCACGGTGGGTCACAAATGAAACCGTCCTCGTTGACAAACTACTCCTTTGGGAGTATAATATGGGTAAGGAATGGAGATGATATTCCCATGGTCAAAAAGCTCTACCACGGCTCCGTCAAGATGATTGAGAAGCCCTTATTCGGATATGGCAAGCCCTACAACGACTACGGCCTTGGCTTTACTGCACCGACAGCCTGGAGATGGCAAAGGAATGGGGCGTTGGCAAGAATCAGAGCGGCTATGCCAACTGCTATGAATTGGATTGCGACGGCTTGCAGATCCTCGACCTGAACGCGCCGGAATACTGCATCCTACACTGGCTGGCGGTGCTGCTGCAAAACCGCGAGTTCGATGTGCCATCCGGCCTTGCGTTGGAAGCAAAGGAATATCTTTTGACCACGTTTGCCGTGAATTACGAAAGTTATGACGCGATCATTGGCTACCGCGCCGATGACAGCTATTTCTCTTTTGCCCAGGACTTCATCAACGGAACGATTTCCTACCGTCAGCTCAACAACTCCATCCACCTGGGCAAATTGGGGCAGCAGTTCGTACTGAAAAGCAAAGCGGCCTTTGACCGGATCCAGTTTGTCGGCAGCGAAGTTGCCCACAGCGGTGAATGGTACGCAAAGAAAATGCTGCGGGATCAGACCGCCCGCCGGGACTATTTCAGCGTAGAGCGAAACCGCCGCCAGCGGGGCGATCTGTACATCATACAGATCATGGATGAGGAGATGAAACCCAATGATCCACGCTTACGATAAGGTTTACCTCGACAAGGCGCGCACCGCCCTCGGTCGTATGCTGGACTTCGCGGTGTATGATCTGAAATACGATATTGCCGATTTTTTCGCTCTGTTCATCACTTCCGGCGTTGCAACACGGTTTGAAGTCGGCGATTTCAAGTTGCTGGTGGGAATGTCCGGCGTAGAGCTCGCGTATGAGGTGCTGGAGCAATCGGGTATCGCGTGTGCGCGCATTCCGCCCAACTACACCACCCATCGCAGCAAGGAATTCTGGACTGGCTGGGCCCTTGCGTACTATCAGTGGGAAACCGCCATGCGCTTCGCGGAAATCGTGCAGTATGTGCCGATCCAAGATATGATGGCGCTGTATTCGCCTTATCACGAAATGGACATCCGGCAATTCGTCGATCAGATGAACGCTCTGTACAAGATTGCCAAGCCGGAAACCAATCTCAAGCTTCTGCGACAGAAAGCAGGCCTGAGCCAGCGCACACTTGCAGAGCTGTCCGGTGTTCCGGTACGCACCATCCAGCAGTACGAACAGCGGCAAAAACACATCAATAAGGCTCAGGCGGAGTATCTGGTGATGTTGGCGAAGGTGCTGTGCTGCGAAGTGGGGGATTTGATGGAGAACGCGAACTGAATATCTGCAAATACTTCGGCAGATGTGTTCACAGCCGCTTGAGAAAAAGGGCATTGCGTGCTATACTGAATGCGTTGTGATGCGCCTTTTTCTCTGTAAAAAGGGGGCCATCGATGAGAAGGAATCTCGAAAATCACCCATGCAAGCAGGGGATCTGCCAAAGAAACGGTGGGCTGTACGCCGCGTAAACGCCACAGGCGAAAACCCTTGAAAACAATGGAACATCGAAGGAGATATCAGATCATATGAAATTAGGAATCGTTGGCCTGCCCAATGTGGGCAAGTCCACTCTCTTCAACGCCATTACCAGCGCCGGGGTTCCGGCGGATAACTACGCCTTTTGCACCATCGACCCCAACGTGGGCGTGGTTTCTGTCCCAGACGAGCGGCTGGAGTGGCTGCGGGAGGCGCATCAGCCCAAGAAATTCACCCCGGCAGTCATTGAGTTTGTGGACATCGCAGGGCTTGTGAAGGGCGCCTCCAAGGGCGAGGGCTTGGGCAACAAATTTCTCTCCAACATCCGCACCACCGACGCCATTGTCCACGTGGTTCGCTGCTTCGACGATCCCAATGTGACCCATGTGGAAGGCTCCACCGATCCCCTGCGGGACATCGACATCATCAACCTGGAGCTCATCCTGGCCGATGCGGAAATGGTCACCCGCCGGGTAGACAAGGCCCAGAAGGCCGCCAAGGGCGGGGACAAGCGGTTCCTCCACGAGGTGGAGGTGTTCCAGGGGCTCCTGGCCCATCTGAACGAAGGCCAGCTGGCCCGGACCTACGACTGCTCCGACGACGACCGCGCCCTCATCGCCACCTCGGATCTTTTGACCCTAAAAAGACCATTTACGCCGCCAACCTCTCGAAACCCAGGTCAACGAGCCGGAATCCAGCCCCTATTTCCAGAAGGTCCGGGAACTGGCGAACCAGGAGGACAGCCAGGTGCTTCCCATCTGCGCAAAATTGGAGGCCGATATTGCCGAGCTCGACGACCCGGAGGAGAAGGCCATGTTCATGGAGGAACTGGGCCTGCGGGAGTCCGGCCTGGACCGGCTGATCCAGTGCAGCTATGAGCTGCTGGGGCTGATCTCCTTCCTGACCTACGGCAAGGACGAGTGCCGGGCCTGGACCATCTGCAAGGGCACCAAGGCCCCCCAAGCCGCCGGCAAGATCCACTCCGACATCGAGCGGGGCTTCATCCGGGCGGAGGTCATCGCCTTCCAGGATCTCAAGGCCTGCGGCACCATGTCCGCCGCCAAAGCCAAAGGTCTGGTCCGCAGTGAGGGAAGGAATATGTGATGCAGGACGGCGACATTGTGAATTTCCTCTTCAACGTCTGATTCTTCCACTTTGCACAGAAATAAACCCCGGGCGAATGCCTCCCATCTCAAAAAGGGAGGAATTCGCCCGGGGATTCTTTTTTTATTTCCTGCAGCCGGGCTGAACCCGGGTTTCCCAAACTACCGCACCGGCGCATGGAGCAGGGGCTGCCTCAAAACGAAGTTTTGAGACAGCCCTGTGGAGCAATCCGGAGCAGTCCGGTGCCCCTGGCACAAAACGAAAAGGAAGAAATAGGAAAGAAGAATATGCATGCGATCTATGAACAAGCCTTGAGCGGCTGAACTTGCCTGGGGCCGAATCAGTTGCCGTTGCCTCCGAAGAACCGGTAGAAATAGTCGTACCAATCATCATAAGAGCCGGACTCCGGCATCTCCCCTGGGGCTGCTGGGACTCGTCGTCGGTGCTCTCCTGGGGTTGGGTCGCCTCCACCGGGCCGGTGACTGTATTGGCCGTCTTCTCGTCAAACGTGACCTGCAGGGTCAGCTCCTGGCCGGAGCGGAAGACGGAAATCGTCGTGGTGTCTCCGGCATTGAAATTCCGCAGGGCGTATGCCAGGTTGGAATAGCCGGAAACCGAATAGTCCCCCACGGCGGTGATGATGTCCCCGCCTTCAGGCCGGCTTTTTCGGCGCAGGAGCCTGCCGTCACCGTCTCCACTCTGGCGCCAACCGGCAGGCCGTAGGCCGCAGCGGTGGCAGCGTCCAGATCCTGGGTGTGAATGGTGACGCCGAGATAAGCTTGGCCGGTGATATACCCATACTCCATCAGGTCATCCACCAGCTTCATCACGTCGTTGATGGGGATGGCAAAGCCGATGCCCTCAATGGATGCGCCAGAGGAGGTGGAGCCGGAGTACTTTGCCGTCGTAATGCCGATGACCTCCCCGTTCATGTCGAAGAGCGGGCCGCCGGAGTTACCGGAGTTGATGGCGGCATCGGTCTGGAGCATATTGATGATGGTTCCGTCTGTATTCACAGAGCGGTCCTTGGCGCTGACGTAGCCCACCGTCTGGGTGGAGGTGAGTTCCCCAAGGGGTTGCCAATGGCGGCCACCTGGTCGCCGACCTCCAGATTGTCGGAGCTGCCAATGGTCACTGCCGGCAGGTCCTGGGCGTCAATCTTCAGGAGGGCCACATCGCTTATCGCGTCGGAGCCCACCAGCTGCGCCTCATATTCCGTCCCGTCGTAGAGGGTCACCCGAATGGTCTGGGCCTGATCAATGACATGGTGGTTGGTGAGCACATAGCCGTCCGCCGTCAAAATGAAGCCGGAACCGGAGCCGGTAAAGGCCTCCTGTCCAAACATGCCGTTGGTGACGCCCTGGTTGGTGATGGACACCACCGACTCCACATTCTGGGCATAGACCTGAGCCGGCGTCATCTTGCCGGAATTGGAAACCGGATTGACGGTGATACCGTTGCCCGTGTTTCCCGTTTTGCCGCTCTCCAGGACCGCCAGCTGGCTCTGGAAGCTGGACTGCATCTCTGCCGTGGTCTTTTCCCACCGGCTGTCCACCAGGTGGGCTGTGAGGGCGCCGCCTCCGATGCCGCCAATGACCGCGCAGGCCAAGGCGGCTGCCACAATCGGACCGGCTCCCCCGGGATTTTTTCTCCCTGGGCTTTTTGACTTTGGGCTGTTTGGGCGTTTCAAAGTGATTGTACGCCGTCTCCCAGTCGCCGGTGGGTCTGGATTTCTCCTGGGGCGGCTCGCCCATCACATAGGGAGAATCGGCAAAGGGAGACTCCTTCCGCCCGGTCCCTGCATTGTGATAGGAAGTGGCCGCCTCGCTCTGTTCCTCCGCTTGGGGTTCCTCCTTAGCGTCTGGGGTCCAACAAGGTTCTGCCTCTGGGGTGGGGTCCTCCTGGGGGGCTGCAAAGTCCTCGGCCGGGGACGGCTGGGAATCCAATTCATTCTCATCGGTACAGTTGTGCAAACTGTTGTTTTCGTATTCTTCCATGTTGCTGCATCTCCTTACCGGGACTGACCTGCCGGTGTTTTTGATGTCATCATCATACGGCCGATTTGTGAAAAAAGTATGACCAGACGGGAAACAAGATATAAACATCCCAAGGATTTTTGTAAACACCCCAAATGCGTCAAAAAGCTCCCCATCTCCCGGCGCATTCCCCTGCAAACAAGCCGCCGGATCCTGTCAAGTGGGAATTCTAATTTTGTGATATCCTACAAAAATCCTCCCGTCCTCCAGGGTCCGGGCCGGGAAATGACCGGCTTCGACAGACACAAAACTGAAAAATTCCAATTTTTCCGAGGTGTTTCCACCTCCCGCTTTTTCCACAACAGGCGACGTAATTTTTTGAAATACTCGCCCAATCAGCGGATATTCACAAACTTATGCACCCGGTTTTCTCAGAAAAAATCCGGTGAACACCGGCCAGCTGTGGACAACGCGAAGTTTTGCACAATCTCCACAGGTTTATCCACAGTTCCACAGCCCTGTGCACATCCTCTGGACATACAGTGTCGATTGACATAATCCCAGCCCCCATTAATCGACAAATTGTGCAATTTCGTCATAACTCCAGTCCGGGAAGAGGGCGGCGTTGATTCCCGCAGAAATTAGGCTTGACAAACGGCGCACCCGGGCATCCACATCCCGGGGCGTCACCATAAGCGGTTCCCGCTCCCCTGGTTGCCGGGCATCCATCACCGTGGGCGCCCCCACCGCCACCACCGGCACCCCCAGGGTCTCGGCAGAAAAGGCGGCCCGGCTGTTGCCCACGCCGGAGCCGGGTACAATCCCCGCATCCGTCACCTGAATGACCCGGCAGAGCCGGTCCGCACCGCCGGCGGCCAGGGCGTCCACCACCACCACCCGGTCGGGCCGGGTGGCTTCCACCACGCTGCGGACAATTTCCGCACTTTCCACTCCAGTCGTTCCCAACACCCCGGGTACCAGGGCGCTCACCGGGCGCATGGCCGCAAACACCTGGGGCAGCTGCTTCCGCAGATGCCGGGTCACCAGGACGCCGCCGGCACTGAAGGGACCCACGGCATCCGGGGTCATATCCCGGTTCCCCAGGCCCACCACCAGGACGCTCTCCCCGCCCCCGCAGGTCCAGAAGGCTCGCCACAGCCTCTCCCAGGGCCTCTGCCGCCTCCGGCGTGGGGCGGCCATCCCCCGGTACCCAGAGGGTCTCATAGGTCCCCTTGGGCTTACCCAGGGCCTTCTCCCCCGCTCATCCAAAATCTGGACCTGATGGCGGCGTACTCCGCGGTCCTCCCAACTCCGGGCCTTGACGCCCTCCAGCTGGGTGGTCTTCCCCGCCGATTGCTTCCACAGGTCCTGGGCCTCCTCGGCCAAATCCGTCCGCACCTGCATGTCGGTACCTCCTGCTTTTTTTCCTAGTTTGGTCCGCCGTTCCAGTTTCTAACCGAAAACAGGAAATTTTCAAAAAACCTATTGATTTTAGGTCCCAGACCCGCTATAATGTATTTCTGCATGAGACTGGCCTTGGGCCAGTTTGACACAAACGCGTTGGAGGAGGTGTAACCCATGCCCAACATTAAGTCCGCAAAGAAGAGAGTCGCATTGTCCAGAGCCGCTTACGAGAAGAACAAGGCCGACAAGTCCGCGCTGAAGACGGCTGTCAAGAAGTTCGAAGCCGCCGTGGCCTCCGGCAACCGCGAGCAGGCCGACGTGGCCTACAAGGCAGCCGTCAAGACCATTGATCAGGCCGTCAAGAAGGGGATTCTTCACAAGAACAACGCTGCCCGGAAAAAGAGCTGCATGACCCTGAAGCTCAACAAGCTGGCCTAATTCTCCTGAAAATATCTCCTTCTGAATAAGTTCAGAAGGAGTTTTTTCGTTTCTGCCCTGTGCCGCCCCAGTTCCAACCGCCTACCTGGCCAAGGCCAGCGCAAGCTCCCGAGCAGGCTCCATTTGACCGACCGGCCAGCGCTCCAGACGGGAGCCCAGGCGGCTCAGAATCTCATTGGCAATGGTACCGGCTTGCTCCGCCATGTCGCAGGCGGAAATGGCGCTGCCGCCGGACTCGCCCAGGAGGGTGACTGGGTCCCCGGCCCCCACTTCCGGAATGGCCGTGACGTCCACCAGGGTCTGATCCATGCAGATTCGCCCCACGATGGGAACGCGCCTGCCGCCAAGGAGTACCCTGCCCACACCGGAGCCCAACGCCCGGGGCAGGCCGTCGGCATAGCCGATGGTGAGGGCGGCTATGCGCGTCTCCCGGTCTGCGGTAAAATCCAAGCCATAGCCTGCGTGTTCTCCGGGGTGCAGGGTTCTCACGGCGGCAACCCTGGCGTGGAGAGACAACACCGGCCGCAGCTCCCCGCCCCAGCGCCGGGTGCCATCGGCGGTACTCAGCATCCCGTACAGCGCCATGCCCACCCGGGCATAGTCCCCGCCCAAGTCCGGGACGTGCAGCAGCCCATAACTGCCCAAAAGGTGGCGCTTGCCAGGCCGGACGCCCCGGTCCTCCAGCTGCCGGAGCAGCCGGCTGAAGGCTTCTGCCTGGCTGGCAGTGAAGGCCCGGTCCCGGGAGCATCCGTATCATCGGCACACAGATGGGTGAAGATTCCCTCTACGCGAAGGTGCTCCATGGCATAGATGGCGCAAATGCGCTCTAGATGTTCCCACCGCTCCCCAGCCGGTGCATTCCCGTGTCCACCGCCACATGGACCCGGATGGGAACGCCCAGTTCGTTTAACTGCCTGGCATATTCCCAATCCACCGCCGTCTGGATCAGGTCATAGCGCCGGGCCAGGGCCATCTCCTCCAGAGGAGTAAAGCCCAGAACCAGAATGTCCCCGGCAACGCCGTTTTACGGAGCTCCGCTCCCTCTTCCGCCGTGGCCACACAGAAAGCCCGGATGCCCAGGCTGTTCAGCTCCCGGGCAATGGGAACCGCACCGTGACCGTAGGCGTTGGCCTTCACCACCGGCATCAGCTGGCAGCCCAGAGGCAAGCGCGCCTGTAGCGCCGCCACATTGTGCCGGAGATGTGCCAGATTCAGTGTAACCCAAGCCCTTCCGGGACGCTGCATCCCCTCCATGGGCCCTCACTCCCTTCGTAGGATCCGCGAGGGCGGCGCCACCACCGTGCAGCCCTCCGGCACATCGGTGCACACCACCGCCCCCGCTCCGATTTTGACCCCGTTGCCAATGCGAATATCCCCACCACCACAGCGCCGGCCCCAATCAGGCAATTCCGCCCGATTTGAGGCGCTTTTCCCCGGACCTCGCCGATGGTGACATTTTGGTAAATCCGGCAATCGGCGCCGATGCTGGCATAGCGGGAAATGTAGACCCCATGCAGGCCATGGGGCAGGGACAGAAATCCCTCAATGACTGCCGTCCTTCCCACATAGCCCCCGTGCCGCCGGGCCATACGGCTGAGGAGGAAAGTCAGAGCCTCCCTCCCAGCCTGCTGCGGGTCCGCTCCCGCAGGCGAAACAGCCGCCAGAACAGGTCCAGATTGTCCCCTTGCTGTACTCTGTCACTCGCTCCCGGACGGATTTCATAGGGCCACCGCCTCCTCAATGGCGTGGGTAATCACCTCTTGCAGGGACATCCCGGCAGCCTCCATCATTTTGGGGAACCGGCTGTGGGGCGTGAAGCCGGGAATGGTGTTCACCTCGTGAAAGAAGATCTCCTGGGCACTGGTGAGGAACATGTCCACCCGGGCAAAGCCGGAGCATCCCAAAATCCGGTAGATTTCCTTGGCCGTCTCCTTCAGCCGCGCAGCCGTCTGGGCCGGAATGGGGGCCGGCACATGGATCTTTGCCGTAATCAGGTTGTACTTCTCCGTGTAGTCAAAAAGCCGCTGTCCAGGGCAATCTGGTCTACTTTGCCGGTCCGGAGGGTCTGGGTTCCCATGACAGCGCAGCCCACCTCTGTTCCATCCATGGCGGCCTCCACCAGCACCCGATTGTCATACCGCAATGCAGCGGAAATGGCTGGAAGCAGATGCTCCGGCCGATACACCTTGGAGACCCCATAGGACGAGCCTGCCCGGACAGGCTTCACAAAGAGGGGGTAGCCCATGTCAGCGCCCCGCTCCAGGGCCTCCTCCTGGCAAAAGCCCGGCTCCAGGGAGAAGGATGCAGGCACTTGGAGCCCCGCCGCCTGCACCAGCCGGTGGGCCCGGTCCTTATCCATGCACAGAGCAGAGGCCAGAACGCCGCAACCCACCACCGGAAGCCCCGCCAGCTGGCACAGGCCCTGGACAGAACCATCCTCCCCGTTTTTGCCATGGAGAACGGGAAAAACGCCGTCCAGCGCCATCCGCTCCACCTTCCGCTCCCGAAAGACCAGGAGCCCCCGGTCCCTGGCGCTGGGCGAGAGGAGGGCCGGCGTGCAGTCCGGACCGTCTTGCCAGGTCCCGGCGGCAATGCGCTCCAGGCTGCCTGTGTAATGGTACCAGTCTCCCCGCCCGTGATGCCCACCATGACAGGGACATACCGCGCCCGGTCCATATGGGCCAAAACCCCTGCCGCAGAGGCCAGGGAGACGCTGTGCTCGAAGAACTGCCGCCAAAGAGGACGGCAATGCGCTTTTGTTTCATCTGTACTCATCCTTTCTCTTGTATGACGGTACCATCAGGCAGCCGGTAGCCAATTTCACATCGATTCCGGTACATGTTCCGGGTGGACACACAAATGCCCGTGGCTGAGTCCATGGCCCGCTGCACCACGTCTACCTCTTCGTACACCGCGCCACTCTGGCGGGTATACACCAGGTTTTCGTTGACCGCTTCATACCGGAGGCCCAGCTCCTGGTCGGTGGATACCCGTCCGGTAATGGCGTCCCCCTCCAATGTGACCGTAATCTGGAAGGTGACCTCTGTGTCGTTCCGAACCCGCAGATCCAGCCAGCCCTCGGCCACAGTGGCGTCTACGCCCAGAGGCGCATCACTGGGAGGCTCGGGAAAATCCTTGATCCGGTGGCCATGACGCTCTATGAGGGTGAGGGGGTGTGCAGAAACATCCAGAACAGGAGGTTGCTCAGCTGGCACAGGCCGCCGCCCGGCTGGACGGTGAGCTTCCCTGTTCACCTCCGCCAAACCGTCCCGGTAGGGCGTCTTCCGGTCTGCGTACCGCACCAGACGCCAGAAGGAGAAGGTCTCCCCCGGGCGGATGAGCAGGCGGTCCAGGGTGGCCGCCGCCAGCTTCAGATTAAACACCTTGTTCTCCTGGTACACCATGTCGAAGCCGGTCTCCCGGTTGTACATGGGACAGGTGGTCTCAAAGAGCAAATGGGGCAGTCTCTTCCGCTCCCGGCAGGAAGCATACACCGCCCCATCCCACCGCATTTTGGTATAAAAGCAAAAGCGCCGCTGCCACCTTCGGAGGGGCAGAAGCCATGGAAACATTTGGGTGATACGCCGACGCGCCATAAACAGAACCTCCTTACCATCCGGCAGAGCCCATTGCCTGCAATTTGCACAGCAAAAGTCCCCGCCTGGTATGTCCATCATACCAGAGCGGGGACTCGTTTGTTCTCGCTTTTCCTACTGGGAATCTCATGGCTTTCTCGCAAAAATCATACATTTTTCTGAAACGCCAGGGGAGGCGAACGGTGAAGGCAATGCGTTCGTCCTGACTCTCGGCGGAGATGGTGCCCCCGTGGAGCTCCACAATCTCCTTGGCAATGGCCAGGCCCAGACCGGCCCCGCCGGTGGTGGTGCCCCGGGCGGAATCCAAGCGGAAAAACTGCTCAAAAATCTGGCCCAGCTTCTCCGGCGGGATGGTTTTCCCCGGTTCTCCACCCGAACGGCCACCTGGGTCCCGGTCTGCTCCAGACGGACCGCAATGGCGGTCTGGCCGTAGCTATAGTGCACCGCGTTCCGGAACAGATTGTCAAACACCCGCTCCAACTTGTCCGGATCGCAGAGCACCCGCACATTGGGGGCCAGCTCCAAGGTCCAGGACAGCTCCTTCTCCACCAGCAGCGGTTGGAACTCATAGGTCAGCTGCTCCAGCATCCGGCTCAGATTCACCTCCTGCTTGGACAGGGCCAGATGAGACAGGCTGAACCGGGTGATGTCGAAAAATTCGTTGATCAGCTCCTCCAGCCGCTGGGCCTTGTGGAGGGCAATGCCGGTGTATTTGGCCCGAAGCTCCGGAGAGATCTGGGGTTCATCCTGCAAGAGGGTGAGATATCCGATGACGCTGGTGAGGGGCGTCTTCAGGTCATGGGCCAGATAGACAATCAGGTCATTTTTCCGCTGCTCCGCATCCCGGGCGGCGCGGGCGTCCCGCAGGGCCCGCAAGCGCACCTGGTTCAGCTCGTACTCCGTCTCCCCCAGATCCTCCGGCAGGAGAATGGGTTCCTCACTGGGATGGGCCAGCTTGGCAGCGGCCGCGGCCACCTGGTCCAGGTATCGAAGGGGCCGGGAGATGAACCGATAGGTGATCCAGGCCCAGCCCAAGAGCACCGCGCCGCCCAAAAAGACCAAGAGATAATTCTTGACAAAAGACAACACTTGGTACAGGGGATCTGTTTCCTGCCAGATGAAGAGCCTGCAAATGCGCTGCGCCAGCAGCGCCCCCACCCCCAGAGCCACCAAAAACCCGGCCACCGCCAGCAAATACTGGCCCAAAAGCCGCCGGGTGAGCCGGCTGGTCCGGCCCCGGATCTTTGGATCACTCAATGGTATAACCCACCCCCAGACGGTTTTGATGAACCTGGGCTTCCGGCTGGGCTCCCCCATCTTCTCCCGGATCCGGGCGATGTGGGCCATGACGGTGTTGTTATTGTCCAGATATTTTCTCCCCACACCGCCTCAAACAGCACCTCCGAGGAGACCACCGCCCCCCGGTGCGCACACAGGTACCAGAGAATGTCAAACTCCAGGGGCGTGAAGGACAGCTCCCGGCCATAGAGACTGCACTTCCGGCTGTCCCGGCAGATGTACAACCCGGCAAAGTCGTACACTTGCTTTTGATTCTCCGCCGCCGCATTGTAGGTGGTGTAGCGGCGAAGTTGGGTCTTCACCCGGGCCACCAGCTCCAGCGGATTAAAGGGCTTGGTCATATAGTCGTCCGCCCCCAGAGTCAGGCCTGTGATTTTGTCCATGTCCTCCACCTTGGCCGTCAGCATCACAATGGGGAACATGTGTTTCTCCCGAATTCTGCGGCAGAGGTCAAAGCCGGTCATATCCGGAAGCATCACGTCCAAAATGGCCAGAGACAGCTCCTCCCGCTCCACACAGGCCAGGGCCTCTGCGCCCAGGGTGCAGGGAAAGACGGTATACCCCTCATTTTTCAGGTAGAGGCTGACCAGGTCGGCAATCTCCTGCTCATCATCTACCACCAAGATCTTTTCGTTCACGTCAGAGCCTCCTATTTCTTTGCTCAAATCAGGACAAGAATCCACCGGGCATACAGCCGCTTCCACAGGGGCGCCTTCCGGAGCGCCTCCTCCAAAGCAGTCTGCCAGGCCGTCAGCGCTCCCAGCTCCTCTTGGGTGATGGTGTGCTGGCTGAACCGGGCTTTCAGGGCCAGGGCCTCCAGCTCCTCCGGCTGGGGCTGCCCCAAAAGCCGGGCCAGAGAAAGCGCCAGACGCCACCGGTGCAGAAGCTGCCGGTTGGGCGGCTCCCGTCCCATCTCCCGGCGGCGTAGACGCAGTGTCACCGGGCGGCGCAGAAGCGCCAGGCACAGCAAGGCCAGCCCACAGGCAAGCCAGATGGGAAGCTGCAGGCGTACAAAGCCCCGGCCATCTTTTGATGCATCCGAGGCATTCGGGTCCTCGGTGGGTTCCGTCTTTTCCGTGGGCTCGTAGGCAGAGGGTTCTGTATCTTCCGGGTCCTCATCCGGCTGAGACGAGGGTTCGGTGCTCTCTTCCCCCCGCAGGGTGGAATCGACGCCATCCGGCGGCGTGGCCTCCAGGGGAACCCAGCCCAGACCCGAGCAGTAATACTCCGCCCAGGCGTGGGCGTTGTCCATGGTGACCTCCGTCCAATTTCCTGCCTCAGCATCCACCAGATAGCCGGTGACCACCCGGGCCAGTACCTGGAGAGCCCGCAGCATGGCGGCTGTGGCAGCGGCAAAATGGACGCAATATCCCGTGTCGCTCTCGGTGAGAAACCAAGCGGCAAAGTCCGACTGTCCCGCCGGCATGCTGGGGGTGTCCAAATCGTACCGGGCGGAAGACCGGACAAACTCCGTCACTGCCTGGGGCAGCTCCCCTTGATCCAGATCCGTCAACCCCGCCTCCTGGGCAATGTCCAGAAGGGCATTGCGGCTGGCTTCCGGGAGGCCTGTGTAAATGTCTGCATTCTCAACGAAGACGTCATATTCGGTCAATCTGGAGTAGCTCCTGATAAGCTGGCCCGTGGGATCCGGATTCCAGTAGGTCCAGTACATTACATCATACGTCCGTACCCGGTCCGAATTGTCCAGTCTGGCGTCCTGCCGGGGAGTGCCGATTTCCGGCAGACTCTTGAGGTAGTATGGCACGTAAATCTCCGGCTGGATGAGGCGGGTGCGAATGGAGAGGGTCTTGACGTTTTCGATGAACGGCGTCTGATCCAGCAGGCCCTGCTCCGGCTCCGGGCAGCCGGCGTAAGCGTCCTCCGGCAGGTTGTCCCATCGGAGTCCGGTATAGGCGCCAAAGGCGCCGCCGCGCAGGTAAAGCGCACCGGACTCCTCTGCCAGAACCTCCATCACAACCCGGCGGTTGTGCTGCCTGGGGCCCATCCGCAGATCCACGCCAGCCGAGTTGCCCGTGGTGGCGGGCAGGTTCAGCTGCAGGTTGCCGCGACTGTTCAGCTCCAGAGGCAAGACCTTTCCGGCCCAGTTCAGCGCCGCTTGTAGAATTTCATCGGCACTCTGGGTGCGGGTGTAGGTAGCCGGCGGGATGGCCAGGCAAATCGCCACCAGGACGGCCACCACCGGCAGGGCCAGCCCCAGCGTCAGCCGACTGCCCCCCGGGGACTGCGGACCCGGCTGGACTGGGTCAAAATCAGCAGGCAAGCGCTGGCCAGGAAGAGAATCAGACACCAGAGATCCGGCGGCGTATCCACCACCACCAGGCACAGGGCCAGGGGCAGTGCATCCAGCAACAAGGCAGGGCGACACTCTGCCGCCGCCGGATCACCCAGGCATTGACCGACGCCAGCGCCCCGCCCCAGAGGGCAAACAGACAGGTGGCGTCTCCGGGACCCCTGGGCCTCCAGGCTGGCAGCTGAAGATAGTCATAGGCAATGTGATAAATAGACGTCAGTCGGGTATAGACATACCGAGTCCCCTGCTCCAGGTCCTCCCAGGCCAGGAGCAGCACCCCGGCCAAAGCCAAAACCCACAGGCCCAGCATCCACAGGCCGGCCCGCCGGTAACGATAGAGGAGGGCGGATAGCAGACACACGAGCGCCAGGACGGCCGCTAGCACCCCCCCTCCACCCGCAGGTGAAAGGCGGTGATGGGGCAGAAGATGCTGCCAAAGGTCAGCCCCAGATTCAACAGCAGGCAGGTAAAAAGGTGAAAAACCGGGCTTCTTCCCGGGGGCGCTGGTTCATGAGGGACCCTCCTCCCTGGGCAGAACGTGGTAATGCCAGCAGGCGTCGGCAGCCAAGGTCCGGCTGGTCACGCCTGCAGGCGTGGGGCCGGAACGGCAGAGCCGCCCGGCTAGGTCGGGAAGGTCCTCCACCTGGCCCACTGCGTAGGACTGGGGACCGCTTTCCTCCAGCCAGCGGACCACATGGGCGATCCCATGATCCAGGAGCCACCGGGCCAACCAGCAGGTTTGGTCCAGGCAGCTGTCCAGCGCCCCGGGGTCTCCGGGCAGATCCAGTGTCAGGATTACCGGCCCCCGATTGGGGGTCTGAGGTTCCCGGACAATGGGATGGTCCACCTTGGCCGTCAGCTTCCAATGGACCTCCCGGAGGCTGTCTCCCGGCCGGTAGTCCCGCAGCTCATGGACCTCTGCATAGCCGCCGCCAGGCTTGGCGTGATAAGACAGAACCTGGAGCTGCGCCAGATTGGGAAGACGCTCCGGCGGATCGGGCCGGGGCAGCACCAAAGTCTCCGTCTGCCCCATCCAGCGCCGGGGCAGGCCAAACAAACCCAGGTAGTCATAGACCCGCTCGCTCCACCCTGCAAGTCACAACGCCGCAATGGCCGGTGGGGAGAGGCAGCGTCATTTGCAGCGACCGGGGTCGAGCCCGGCAGATGGTCTCCTGGCCGCTACTGCCCTGTGTCACTCGGATGCGAAAGCGGCACATGGGCTGGGGCAGGCGGCACACCGTCTGGAGCCGAAGCTCCGCCTGCTCCCCACGGCAAGGGTTCCCCGGAGGGACCACGGACAGCTCCATGGTGAGCATCGCCGGCAGGCTTGCCACCAGGGACAGCACCGGCAGGCTCCACAGAATCACCAAGAGGAACCAGGAAAACCAAGCGTAAAAAAGAGGTAGAATACTGTGCCCCCACCAGGGCAATCAGATACATGAGCCGGTTGCGCAGCATGGTCAGGACACCCGGGGCGCTGCCGCCCCCTTCAGGATCTCCTCCAGGATCTCCCGCGCCGTGCGACCCCGAGCCTCCACACCCGGCTCCAGCAGAAGCCGGTGGGCTACCGTGTCGCAGAACACCGTCTGCACATCCGATGGAATGACGTAATCCCGCCCATTCAGGAAGGCGATGGACTTGGCCATCGCCGTGACGGACAGGGTGGCCCGGGGGCTGGCCCCCGGAGGATGGACGGGTGGCTCCGAGTCGCGCCGATCAGGCGCACCACATAGTCCACCAGCTCCGTCTGGATGTACACCCCGGCTGCCTGGTCCTGAAGCTCCACCAGCTGCCCCCGGGTGAGCACCGGGCGGATCTGCAGCAGCGGATTGCCCTCTTGCCGGCGCAAAATCATATCCCGCTCGTCCTTTGGCGCGGGATAGCCCATGGACAGCCGGATGGTAAACCGGTCCATCTGGCTGTCCGGTAACAGCTGGGTTCCGGCAGCGCCCACCGGATTCTGGGTGGCAATGACGGTAAAGGGCTGGGGGATGGGATGGGTCTGACCGTCCACGGTGACCTGCCCCTCCTCCATGGCTTCCAGCAGTGCGGACTGGGTGCGGGAGGTGGCCCGGTTCAACTCGTCCGCCAGGAACAGATTACACAGCACCGCCCCAGGCTGATAGGTCATGGCCCCGGTCTCCTTATTGTAAATGGAGTATCCGGTTACGTCCGACGGCAGAACGTCCGGGGTAAACTGAACCCGCCCATAGGTCAGGCCCAGCGCCCTGGAGAAGGCCAGGGCCATGGTGGTCTTGCCCACGCCAGGAATATCTTCCAGGAGGATGTGGCCCCGGGCCAGGATGGTAGCCAGGCTCCATAAAAGCACCCGGTCTTTGCCCACCACGGCTTTTCGGACCTCCCCCATAATCTGCTGTGCATACTGCATACGCCAGACTCCTCTCGGTTACCATAATATGGTTTAGTATAACACGTTCCAGCCGCTGGAGCAAGATACATAGAAAAAATTCAGAATTTTGAAAGATCTGGGATAAAAAAAGCCACGGCTCAGCCAGGGGACTGAACCGTGGAATCAAGAAAGGAGGTGAAGAAATGAAACAATTAAGCTTGTGTCTTGATCTTACCAGAAAAATGTGAAGAAAAAAAGGGGGCAAATATTAAGCAAATATGAAGTTGCAAAATTCCCTCTGCCCTGCCTGTTACCAAACGCCCAGATGTTCCAGAAGGATCTTCAGGCCCAGAAGAATCAAAATCACGCCCCCGGTCACCTCCGCTTTCGTGCCATACCGGGCCCCGAAGCGATTGCCCAGCTTCACCCCCGCAGGCGGAAAACAGGAAGGTGGTGAGGCCAATGAGGGCAACGGCCACCCAGATGCTGGATGTGTTGAACTGCCCACCGGAAAACAGGGGCAGGCTCACCCCCGCCACCAGAGAAATGCCCGCCGCCAAGGCGTCGATGCTGGTGGCAATGGCCAGAAGCAGCATAGCCTGGGCAGACAGATCCCCGGAGACTTCCTCGTCCCCTTCGGTCAGGGCCTCCCGAATCATATTGCCCCCAATGACGGCCAGAAGCAGAAAGGCAATCCAGTGGTCAAAGGAGGCAATGGCCTGGGCAAAAGAATTGGCCAGAAGAAAGCCCAGCAGGGGCATCAGCATCTGAAAGCCGCCGAACCACAGGCCCACCCAGGCCGCATGCTTGAGGGAGACCTTGCGTATGGCCAATCCCTTACAAATCGCCACGGCAAACGCATCCATGGACAGTCCCACCGCCAGGATGAAAAGTTCATACAGTTTCATTCCCACACCCTCATTTCCGGCTCTCCAATAAAACCGGACGCTGCAGCAGCCCGCAGCGTCCAAGCATTGGGGAAATTTTACCACACCCGCCGACGCCTTGTCAAGTGAGAGATCTGGCGCTTCCCGCCGGGAAAAAATGCCCTTGCAATTTGTGGAGAAATGTGCTAAAATTCAAAATGGAGGATGATTGGTCAAAAGCTGATTTTTCCGGTTTTACCTCAAAAACCGGAAAAATTCGAATTTATTCCGATTTTTTCGGAAATCGGTATATAAGCACCGATTTAATTGATACTTTTGTACCGATTTCCCCATCTTCCGCGCACACTCCAACACGGAAAGGAAGTCCTGACTTATGAGCATCACGGACAAAAGTAAAATCGTCATCATCGGAGCCGGCAATGTGGGAGAGGCAGTCTGCTACACCCTGATGGTCCGCCGCCAGGCCAGCGAGATCGTTCTGGTAGACATCAACGAGGAACGGGCCGAAGGCAGCGCCTTAGACATTGTCCACGGCACCGCTTTTTTTCACCAGGTGAAAGTCCGCCATGGCGGCTATGAAGACTGCGCCGACGCCCAGATCATCATCCTCACAGCCGGAGTGGCCCGGAAGCCCGGCCAGACTCGGCTGGACCTGGCCAAAACCAACATCTCCATCACCCGGGACATCGCCCACCGCATTATGCAATACGCCACCAACCCCATCCTGGTTGTGGTCTCCAATCCGGTTGATGTACTCACCTACGTGGTGCAGCAGGAGACCGGCCTTCCCGCCAACCGGGTCATTGGTTCCGGCACCTCTCTGGATACCGCCCGGTTCCGCCAGATGATCGGCGAGGCCTGCGGCGTAGACGTGTCCAATGTCACCGCCTACATTTTGGGAGAGCATGGCGACAGCCAGGTCCCCGTCTGGTCCAGCGCCACCGTCGCCGGGGAACCGGTTGACGCATTTTACGAAGCGCAGAAGGGCCAGCCCCTGGATCACGCTGGGATTGCCGAGCGCACCAAAACCGCCGGCGGTACCGTGATCAAGCTGAAGGGCGCCACCTTCTACGGCGTGTCCATGTCCACCAGCCGAATCGTGGAGGCCATCTGCGAAAACGAAAATTCCGTCCTGCCTGTGGCCCATGTGTTGGATGGGGAATTCGGCGCGCTCCAGAACGTGGCCATCAGCCTGCCCTGTGTCATCAATCGGGATGGCATCGCCCGGGTGGTCCGGCCGGTGATGAACGAGGCAGAAACCCAGGCCCTGGCCCGCTCCGCAGAGACTCTGCGCACCTTTATGGACCAAGCCCTGAATGAGTGACAGGCGGAAACGCCTTACCTCATTTCGCACTGACCCGGCAGCGCCCTGTCTTCCCCGGGAGCATATGCGTACAGCCAAGGAACTGAGCGAGGGACACAGGGAAAAACGGGTTCCGATATTTCAGATCGTGGCCGCAAGGGCGGAACTGTGTGTCTGCTCATGGTAGGCATTACGAATTCGCCCAAAATGGGAGAAACCCGTACGATGTTCCCGCTGGGCGGACACACAGGTCCGCCCCTACGGTCAAATACCAAGGTAATGCGCAAGAGGATTCTGCGGCGTTGTTGTTGAGCATGGCCTTGGAATTGCCGCCTAACGGGGCAATCAAACAACATGACATGTTGGGTAATTCCCGGACATTTTCCTTTCCCGCCGTAGGGGCGGATCCATGTGTCCGCCCAGCAGAAACATCTGTCGTTCTGATCGATTTTCGGCGAATTCGTATTGTGTAACCTGCGGGCAGACACGCGGGTTCACCCTGATGATCCATTCGGGGAAATGGTCAGCATGGCCTTAGCTGGAATGGCGGAGTCGCTTGCCAGTGGCAAATGAGGTTGTGATCCAAGCCTTTCGTCTAAAAGCAGTGGGAGAAACTACGACATTTCGCAGTTTCTCCCACTGCTATATTTGGCCCCTTCAGGCTGACTACAGCCACACGGCCCAGTCCCCGTAGTCGAAGGTTCCGCTGCCGTGGCGTAGCATTCCGGCGTCACACAGCGACCGGAAGGCATCCCGCATGCGGATCAAAATTTCTGGCTGGATGCCGAGGCTGTGGTGACCAGGAAACACCCGTTTGACCGGCAACGCAGCTACCGTTTCCAAAGAGGCAAGATAGGCAATTGGATTTGTGGAAGGATAGTAGGCGAATAGCGTGCCCAAATAGACCAAATCTCCGGCAAAGAGATAGCCCCGCTCTGGCTCCCAGAAACACATATGGCCGGGGGAGTGCCCCGGTGTGTGCAGAACCTGGAGGCTACGGCCACCCAGGTCAATCCAGTCCCCGTCCTGTAGCAGCCGTGTGGGGACACCTTGGAACAGGGTGTAATCCTCTAAGCGGTAGTTTTGTGGCAAACGGCAGCGGTCTGCAACCATCCTGCGAACCTGGTCCATAGTCAGAGGAAACCTGCCTTGCAGCCAGCTGAGCTCCGCTTCGTGGGCGTAAAAGTCTGGGAAGTATTGGTGTCCACCAATGTGGTCCCAGTGCACGTGGGTGGCTACCGCCGTCACTGGCTGGTCCGTCAGGATTCGGACCTGATCATAAATGCTACAAATGCCAAGGCCGGTGTCAATGAGGAGACTGCGTTCTTGGCCCTGGAGAAGGTAGCAGTGAGTTTCCTCCCAGTGCCGGTATTCACTGAGGATGCAGGTATCCTGATCTATAATTTCCTTGGTGAACCATTCTTCCATTTTATATACCTCTCATATGGACTCCTGCGGGCAGCCTGCCGGAAGAATGACCTCTGCCGTAAACTGCCCTGCCTCCTGCCTCCGCCGGAAGCAGCCGCCCATGGAGGTCAGCAGCTTTTCACAGGTTTGCAGTCCGATTTTGGTGCTCTCCACCCGCCCCGCCGTAGCGCGGACATAGTTGGAAATGCACACATGGAGCTCGTCTCCCGCCCAGAAGGAGGACAGGGCCACCGGCCGGGCCGGATCTGCATATTTCAGAACATTGGAAAACAGATTGTCGAAAATGCGCCGCAAATGCTGCACATCCACCTGGATGGGGCGGCTCTCCGCCAGGCTCTCGGTCTGCACCTGATAATCCCGCTCCAGCAGGTCTGCCGTCTCCTCGCCCAACATCTGCTCCAGTAGCGTCCTGGCATCCATCACTTCCAGTTGCAAAGACGGTTCCGGTTTTCCAAACACCAGGAAATAGGAAAACAGTTCATTGGTCAGCGTCCGCAGCTTCTCCGCCTTTTGGCGGCACACACTCAAATACTCCTGCTGCTGGACCGGCGTCAGGTTGTCATTCTCCCCAGAATGTCCAGGTAGCCCATGAGGGTGGTGAGGGGGGGGTACGCACATCGTGGGAGATGGCGGTGATGAGCTCCGTATTGGCCCGCCACGCCGTCTCCTCCCGCTGGAGCTTGTCCATAATGGATAGGCGCATGGCGTCCACATCCTCTGCTAGGTCGCCGATCTCATCCTGGGAGGAGGGGTGATCTCCAGGGTCAGGTCCCCTGGCTCACCTGCCGGACCTGCCTGGCCAAACGGCTGATGGAGGAGGTGACCCGGCTGTTATACAGCAGCATCAAAGCCAAAAAACCACGCCGCCTGTGGCCACGGCAACCCAATTGACCACAGCGTACAGCTGGTTCTGGGAGAAATCCTGGATTTCCACCCGATAGGACCCGTCGGTAAAGTTCACGGGGAAGGCATTTTCCACTTCGGCGTTCCCGGCCCGGATCACAAAGCCGCCGTCCGAGCCCACCATCTCCGCCCCCCAACGGTCCGAATTCAAAATGGCGCCGTTGGCAGAGACCGTCAGCTGAATGTAGGGATGCTCCCGATTCCAGGCGCCAATTTTTTGCACATTGGTGGAGGAGACCCCCCTCCTCCTGCACATATGCCCGGAAGGAGCTGATACTCGCCTGGAGCCGCTGGGCCTGACGCTTCTCGGAGCAGTATACCTCCTGCACCAGGTAGTCTCCCAAGACCCGCAGCGTCAGACCCAGGGCGACAGCCGCCATGGCCGCCAGGAGCAGCATCGCCAGCAGCTTCAGGCTCAACCGGCGGTATGGTTTCCCTTTAGCCAAATTGATACCCCTTTCCCCAAATGGTCCGAATCAGCTTGGGGTTGGCCGGATCCTCCTCCAGCTTCTTGCGCAGGTTCAAAATATGGACCATGACGGTGTTGGTGGAGGTGGGCATGTACTTCTCTCCCCAGGCGCCCTCATAGACAGAGCGGACGTCCAGCACCTTTCCCCGGTGGAGGAAAAAGTATTGGAGGATCTCATATTCCTTACTGGTGAGCTCCACCACCCGGCCATTTTTCACGGCGCAACGGCGGTCCTCATCCAGGTGGAGGCTGGCGTCCAGAACCTCCTCCCGCTTTCCCTTGTACACCCGGTACCGACGGAGCAGAGAATCCACCTTCATGAGCAGCTCCGACTGAGAAAAGGGCTTTGGCAGGAAGTCGTCTCCGCCGCTTGCATAGGCAGAGGCCTTGTCTCCCAGCTGGGTCTTGGCCGTGAGGAACAGAATGGGCGCCGTGGAAAAGCTTCGAATGGCCTGACAGGCCGCGACCCCGTCCATACCGGGCATCATAATGTCCATCAGGATCAGGTCATAGGCCGGATCTGTCCGCAAGCGGCGCACTGCCTCCTCGCCGGAAGCCGCCTCCACCACCTGGTAGCCCCGGTTCTCCAGCAGGATCCGCAGCAGCTGCCGGATGTCCGGCTCGTCGTCTACTACTAAAATTCGAATGTTGACATCCATAGCACGTCACCTCTGGCTCCATTGTACCACAACTCCAGGGCAAAACCTGGGTTTTTAAGAATTATTAAGGTCAAGTTGTTTAAATAAATACTCGTTTGCGAATGGCGTCCCCCCAAGGGCCGGATGATGCCTGCCAGAATCCAAAACAGGCCCAAGGCAGACAGCACACCCACCGGGTACAAGCTCCAGCGGAACATCTGTCCGCCAAAGGTAATGCACTGGAACAGCTCTACCAACATGGCAGAGCAACCCACCGCAATGCTGGCCCCGCCAAAAATAAAGAAATAGCCCCGCCGAAGATAGTGGGTCAGCGCCACCACTGCGGTAGTCAGCACACAGGCGATGCCTGTCACAGGAAAGGCAAAGGAGAGGAACCACCCGCCCCCTGTTTTTCAGGTTGATATACAGCAAGTACAGCCCCACAGCCACAAAATCCACCGGAAGCAGCAGCACCGGGTTGGGCCGCCGGAACCACAGGGGTAGGGCAAGGAGGGCATAGGCCACCGCCAGTCCCCCCAGCACATAGCCGGACCAGGTGACCCGGCCCCACAGTCCCAGATCCACCAGCAGACAGACGACGCCGGCGACCAGTCCAATCACCGTGAGCAAAAAGCGCATGCTGGTGCGCTCTGGCTCCGGTGCAACCCATTGCTTGGGGTAGAGGGAATCGCCGGACTGTTTTGGAAGCTCCGGATGGTAGGCCCGCAGACCGCAAAGGGGGCAGCGGGACTCTCCCTCTCCCAGGCGAACGCCGCAGTTCATACAATACATGGTTTGAATCAGTCCCTTCTTTGGTTGCTCTCTACGGTGACCTCCAGCCCCAGTTCCACCAGTTTGGTGAGGAACCGGCGCTCCAGCTCCGGCTCCCGGAGGCTGCGGATCAGATTGATCCGGGTCCACCCGCCATAGGAGACCACCCGCAGTTGTTGAAATAGGTGAGCTGAGGCCCAATGATAAAGTCCAAATTGGCCACGTGGGGCGCCAGCTCCTCGGGCAGTTGGGTCAGCCCCAGGTTGGAGATGTTCAGGGTCCCCTTGCACTCCCCCACAATCCGGTAAGCCAGGCGCATCGCCAGGTTTTTGAATGGGAGCGGCACCACCTTCATGGCCAGGGCCCGCTCCGGGTTGACGTTGGCAGCCACCCGGGCCGCCATTTGCTGCGGCGTCACCTGCATGGCAAGCTGCCCCTGGATCACCTTGCACAGCTCGTCCAAAGTATACGCGCCCAGCCGTGGATCCACCCCCACGTTTACCGTAAGCGCAAAATTTCGCAACGTCCTGCTTTCAAACAGCCGGCGTAGATCCACAGGGATGGTGATTTTGGCCCACTTTTTGCTCCGCCGGGGGCGAAGCTCCAGAATAGCCTCCAGCATCACCGCCGACAGAAAGGCGGTGATGGTCACGCCGTATCCCCGGGCCAGGTCGCGGAGCGCCCCAGAGTCTATGGTCGCCACGGTGAGATGCAGGAAGCCGTCCGGCTCCCGAATTCCCTGAATGCGGAAGGCGTTTTCCTCCCGGCGACTCATGGAGACCTGTCCCGCCACCTTCAGGAAGCTGTCCTCCCACTCTGCCGGGTCCGGAGGCATGCGCCAGTCCAACACGCCAGCTCCCGGCTGGATCTCCCTGCCATCTTGCAGGGAGACATAGGCAGCCGTTAGCGTTTTGAGAAACACCAGGCCGCCATTGCCATCGGTGATGGAGTGAAAAAACTCCACCGCAATTCGGTTTTGAAAGTACAGCACCCGCAGGGCGCAGGTCTCCAGCTCTCGGCTGGTCATATGGATCAGGGGGCAGCCGCTGTCGGGCCGAACCTGGGGCGGCTCGGGCAGCTGCTCTAAATAGTACCAGAACAGGCCCCGGTGCAGACTCACAAACATGGAGGGAAAGCGGGGCGCCACCAGCGCCACTGCCTCCTGCAACCGCTGCGGATCCACTGGCTGGCGCAAGGTGGCAGAGAGCCGGAATACATTGCTCCAATCCCGCCGTTTGACCGCGGGAAATATTTTGGCGGCGTTGTCCAGCCGCATCCACTTTTGAGGCTCCGGCATACAAGCTCCTCCTTTGTGTGACGATTGGTGCCAGATCAGGTTCGGCGTAGAGGGGAAGGGTTGCGGTAACGGGAACCGTTTGGTAGCGGATCTGCCTGCCGGACGGAATGGCCAAGGCCATTCCCTACGAATTTTTTGAAAATGCACCGCCAGGCAAGTCCACACTCCCCACTAGAACTCCCTCTCAAATGAATTTACGCTATCTTGCTGCTTCGCCGTAGGGGCGGACCCAATGCCAACAGGTTAAGGGCACAAGATGCTTCACTATTGTACTGACGCAGAAGTGTCCTGGCTTCCACCTAGGGAAGCCAGTCGGCCAAAGGCTGACTGCTGAGGAACAGAAAAATGTTGCAATTTGTATGAACTTGTGGGAAAAAGCAGTAAATTTTAACGTTATATTGTTCGTAGATTTCGAACTTTGCGCTGTCGCCATTCCTCATCCGCCCCGCCTTTGACAGGTCACATTTTCCCAGAAAAAGGCAGCCCACTTATACGATGCCGATGCAGCGAATAATATGGCGTCCTTAACCTGTTGGCATTGGGGGCGGACCCAATGCCAACAGGTTAAGGGCAAAACATGGCAAGGAAAAAAGGGGACCCAAAAATCGTCAATGTGCACAATTTGTGTTTGCCAAAATTGTGTCATATTACAATGGCGAACGTTTTCCTCGTTTTTTCTTTCCTGCTGTTTTGCCCGGCCTTGGTACACAACGTCCCGGTCGTTTTGGAACCGGATGCGCAGACAATGTTTTCTGAATCGTGTTTAGGTGCCATAGACGCTCGAATGGGTTGTCCAAGGCAATCGCAGCAATTAAATGGTCTTTCAACGTTGCCAATATGACGCTCTTATTCGGATAATAGGCATATTTGTTGCCCTTTCTTGCCTGCTTCTCTGCAATTTGTGCCTCCGCAAGATATCCAGCAAATGCCGCCATATTGGAAACTGCCAGCGTGGCGTAGAAATCTTGCATCACCGTCTGATATGTTTTCCCCGGCAGGGTGTCAATCTTCAAGTAATTCTTCAGTTCCCCGTATTTCGTCTCAATTCCCCAGCGAAGATGATATAGCTCCTTTACTTCTTCGTCGGAAAGTTCTCCTTCCGGGAGGTTTGTTACAAGGGTCTCAACCTCACCACTGCTGAGTGTGATGCGTTTGCATTGCAGGCGATAGCTCTTTCCGTGATATTGGATGCTGATTTGCTCCGCCCCAGAGCCCACTTCTGCAGTCACCCCATTTGGAACCCTAGCAAGGAAGGAACTGCCACTTTCCAGTATCGTTGTGTATAATTCTGGGGACCAGTAGCCTCGATCCATCAGATACAGACACTTGCCAGCCCGTTTGGAAAGCCGGTTGACTCCCCGGATTGCCATTTGCCGTTCGCCTGTGTGAAAGGGCGCCAGCTCACCATCCATGATACATCCGTTTTTTACATCCAGAATCATGGACATTCGAGCAAATACTTCCCCTTCTGAAGGCGTTTGGCCTCCAAAGGATGCTTGAATCTCCGGGACATTTGTCAGTGGAATGGTTGTTCCATCGATTGCCAACAGGCGATAACCGTGAAAAAGCTCAAAATCTTCCACGGTAAGGGCTTTCTCCAGGATGGTCTCAAAGACCTTCTGGAACGCTTCATATTTGACCTTTTGGCGGGCCTCGCTCAGAAATTGTTGTGTCACAAAATCATCCACCTTGATCACATTTCTAAAAAATTGTAGAGCTTCCGTAAACGTGGGGCGAGTTATGTAATTGAGGCAGAGAAACATCAGGCGTGAAAAAGGCAGCTTCCGCACCCGAGTAAAATCGCGTGGATTCATCCGGCTGCGCTCCAGAAAGGAACTGCTTAGAATCAACTGGCGAAGACAGTCCAAAATTGCATTCAGAGAAACCAGCTTCTTCAAGAAAATCACCTCAAAAACGAAAGTTCCACTTTAATTTTTGAGTTTTTCCATCTTGTCAAGTGGCTTTTTCAACAAAAATGAACCCCAGTTTTTAGCTATTTTGCCGAGAACTCTTAACCTGTTGGCATTGCGCGCAACCTTACGGCCCTAACAAAATTCATTGTTGAGCCTGGATCTTAACATAGGTAGATTTTTCTGGAATGTCGAATCTGCCATTTTCATCAATCGTGTAATTTGCTTTAGGGTACTCGATAAAATCAACTAAAGCAGATATGCAATCGCATATGGCCTGGTGGCCGGAAACAAGTTCGGGAATGCACTGATCAGCGTCTAGCCTTATTGGCTCAAACTCGCTTGTTCTGGCTTCGATTTTGCCGTCCGGTTCCCCAACGAAGATTTGATAGGGGCACTCCGGCTTTAACCCGATATATCCAATTCCACCCTTGTGTTTAGCGTAGTTCGCCCAGATATTAATATTGGACAGTGCCGTGTGGCAATCTTCTATGATAGTCCACAATTCTGAAAAGTTTGTGTCGTTGGACCGTTTTTTGTGAATTTTTGTAAAATTGCTATAAGAACACAAGCGAAGAATATCTTCAAATGCCATGTCGTGTTTGAAATCTTTCAGATCTCGATACAGTTCAAAAGCCAGGAATGCAATCTGAAGAATATGATCGAAGCAGTTGTTGTACCAGATAATCGCTGTTGTGAGATTAATGGTGCGCAAACCGAAAATGGGTAGATATCCATACTCCCAAGGAACGTTACAATCAAACTCGATTATGTTAGCACCATGCATCAGGTATATCCGCGCAGACTGTAAACAGGCCTCTGCCTTCTCCAAAAATTTGGCGGATTTGTAATAGTCAAAATTTGATATTGTGAGCATCGGCTCAAGTGAAACCACAGAATTGCTATACTGCCGGCTTAAGTTCAGCTGATTGCTGATTGCGACTCGTGACGCCTTATATTCGTCAAAAGTCATTGTTGTGCCTCGATAAATGATCGAGCAATCTGGCAGGAGCTGTTCTAACTGGTAGGGCTGAGTTTTGAACGCTTCTGAAAACTCATCCAGCAAAAACTGTCGGCCTTGGTAAACGAGCTGTAAATACTGTTCACAGTCTGGAACGGTTCTGGATGTAAATGTAAAGTTCATCATATCTGCCATTTTATTTTACCCCCCAGAATATCCATGAAAATATGATTTAGTTCATCCCATGTGATCCTCTCGTCGCCGGGAAGCGTCTGGATCAGCTGGTCGACCTCATCAATGGAAGCATCCAGATAGTCGTTGATAACGTCAATACGGGGACCGAGACCCATCTCCGGGGTTTCCATCTTAAGCCGCAACAAATCGCTCACGGCGGGAACTAAGTCTTCGTCAAGGCAAGCATCTGCCAGTTCGGAGAAGAGCATGGGCGGCGGTGTTTGCTTCTCCAGAATCCAACGGCAAGCCAGAATGGGCCGCAACACATAGAAATACTTCTTCGGCTTGACCATATCGCCTTTGAGGTATTCCCGGTAGTTTTCTTAGCGGTGCTCAGGTAGTGGTACAGTCCAGCTTTCTTCTGGAAGAAGTGACCAATGATTGCAGAAATCTCCGCCCACTCAGGTGTAGTCTTATAGACGATGGGAGAGTTGTTCCACTCGAACAATGTAGGGTTGGAACTATGCAGCAGACGAAGAGCCTTTTGCAGATCCCAGCCGTTGATGTCCAGCGTATCATCCAGCTGCCACTCGATGACATCCCGGGTCTTGTCCAGGCGGAGATAGTATTCAATGGGGCGAACATAGATAAAGCGAACATCGTAGTCGCTGTCTGGCGAGGCAAATCCCCATGCACGACTGCCAGACTCGACACAATGGATAACCCGGATATTCTCACGGGCTTCAATTTCCTTTAGCTTGGCAGGGATGATCTCCTGCACGATTTTCTGGTGATCCGTCACAGGAACACCTCCTTCAATAGATATTTATTGGTTTCTGATTACACCCGTACCTAGAGATTTACGCAATTCATAATCCCGGAATCTGAATTTGTACTCGGGGTGACGGTCTATTTCTTTAAATGATTGTTCATCAAATTCAGGACCCAGAATGATGTGGTCAATGCAGTCTGCAGGAATTTCTATATCGTAATATTTTGTGCCATCATCATATTCAGAAATATTAAATTTGGCTAGACTTGCATTACTGATTAGGAGAGCCGCTCTAACTTCAGCTTCTTCATGCCAGAATTGGTGCTTAAAAACGGCGAATACGCCTCAACCTTTTCATGAATTCCAGCACTGGTATTACCAATGACTTTTGAAATCCATGGTGATACTTCCGATGACGTGCATGGTTGGTATGATATCCTGCGACTGATCGTCATCTTTACTTAATTCAATTGATTTCCGAGCCGCTTCCTTGAGCCACTCATTCAGGAGTATTTTTATTTTGGCATCGCCATAGAGAATTGACTGAATATGGGTTGTATCGCAATTTGCTCCCTCAACACTGTGCAAAAACTCTGTCAGCCTATCTCGTCGGAAAGCAATACAGACACCATCGTACTTTGCCGACGCTTCATAGCAATACTTATCTTCCCCATGAGGACATCTTTGGTTTCCGGGCCGATGCATTGTGTAGGCATCCCATAGCAATCTGGAATCAGGGATCTTGGAAAAGCACGCGACTAGGAATTTCGCTGAAGGTTGATAAGCTTCACGCTGATAATAGCCGAGGATAAAGTTCAGAAGCTCAGATGTAGCACCGGGGGCGTTGAAGTTAGGCATACTTTTTAGTATGTTCTCCAAACCAATTGTATCCAGCACATCGTTGGAGCTGGTACTTTCTTTGAAGCGCAGTGTTCCGTATTTTAGAATACACTGCAATTTATCAAAACTGGTATAGTGATAGATAAGGTTTGAATTATCCATTGAGGCTCCTTTCTGCTATATCTTAGTAGCACTTGAACCGAACCATGTCATAAATATCCTGCTTCATTTCATAGAACCAGGCCACAGGCAATCCGCCACCCATATTGGTCCGCATCGAGAATTCGATTTCTTCCAACGGGCAAGTGCATTCGTAAAAATTGAAGTGCGTTACATCTCGGGTATCGTGTCTGACTACCTCACCATAAATGTCGATTGCTTCCTTTGATTCTGGGGAGCTGGCAAACAGCCTGAAACGGCATGGACCAGATTTCATTGGCGGGCATATCCATAGCGTCGATGTACTCAGTGCTGCCAGCTGAGGTTGCCGCCCAGCGTTTTTCGCTGTGGGATCTCCCAGGCGGTATGCAGCATAGCCGTGGCTCACTTCATGCAGCGTGATGCAAATCACTGCGGCAAGCACCGTGATCACCATCTCGATCAATTGGTCATAATTCAGCTGGTTCACCCAGCTTTGAAAGTCACCCATGGAACTCCTCATTTCTGTCCTGGCCGTCAAACGCCGGTCCGGCAGCATATATGAAGAAAGTATACCACCCTTTTCCTCCTTCTGCAAGGATCATTCCATATTTTCCACCGTTTGCGTGTAGGATTTACAATGATGTGTGACGCGAGGCGGGAAGCTATGGAAATGTGGAAACCGCGAAGCGGTTTCCACACATTTCCGCAGCACTACTACAATGCCCGTGGCGCTTTTCCGGATTGAAGAAAAAAAGGTGGCAAATAGGGATGGCCTGTGTTATGGCTGAGTTGTCCAGACAAAACCGAAAGGCAGGAGCCACCCTATTCGCCATGAATAAGATAACACAGGATATGCGCTTTAAGCAAGCGGCTATTGAATATTCTTTGAAACACGGCGTTACCAAAGCCGCCATCCGCTATAAGACCTCCAGGCAGAACATCTATCGTTGGCGCAAAAAGTATGACGGTTCTATTCAGTCCCTCGCTGACCGCTCTCACAGGCCTCACAGCCATCCAAAACAGCACACAGATGGGGAACTGAAGCTGATTCAGAATATGCGCCGCAGAAACCCCAACACCGGCCTGGTGGTGTTCTGGGTTAAGCTGCGCCAGCGCGGCTACTCCAGATCCATCTCCGGACTTTACCGTGTCCTGCGCCGAATCGGTGGTATGGCTGTGAAGCTTCCAAATCCGAAGTATATCCAAAAACCTTACGAAAAATGACATATCCAGGACAACGGGTGCAAATTGATATCAAATATGTTCCCACCGCCTGTCTGGTTGGCGAAGCCCAGGGACAGAAATTCTATCAGTTTACTTTCCTGGACGAGTATAGCCGCTTTCGCTATTTGGAGGCCTTTGATGAATTCAGCACCTACACCACAACACAGTTCCTCAAGCATGTGGTCAAACGTTTTCCCTATGCCATAGAATGTGTCCAAACGGACAATGGCTCAGAGTTTACCAACCGGCTGAATTCGAAGGCTACCAAGAAGAAAACCCTTTTTGAGATTACTCTGGAAGAGCTTGGCATCCGGCATAAGCTGATTCAGCCTTATACCCCTAGGCACAACGGTAAGGTTGAGCGTAGCCATAGAAAGGACAATGAGGAATTCTATGCCTGTCACACCTTTTATTCCTTTGCGGATTTTCAAAAGCAGTTGGCGGTCAGACGAAGGCAGTATAACAATTTCCCCATGCGACCGCTCAACTGGAACTCCCCCCAATCTGTCCTCTTTTCTTACCAAAAGTCTGTAACTCATCATTGACAAACCTATAACCTCACAATCCAGACGTACGGCTCCACTTTTGCAATCATCCCGGGCGTGGGGATGGTCCATTTCCATGGGTGCATCCGCCCTGTTTATTGAATTTTGGAAATTTATTATTGACAAACGATAAACACAGGTATATGATTGGAGCAAACCGGGCGACCGGGTAATCCATTGGGAGGTTGTGTGATGCAACAGAAAAATCGACCCGCCACCCTCTGCCTCTGGGCCTGCCGGGTGGTGGTGGGACTTTGGGAGTCCTGGCCATACTGATGCCCAGAGCTGTCCGCTGGTATGGGCAACTGCGTCTTTTGGCCCCCGCCGGTCAAAGGGCCATCCTAATCGGCTATTATCTCTGCCTCATTCCCACAGGTCTGGCCCTCCTGGAGCTGGACCAGCTCATGCAGCGGATCCGCCAGGGCCAGGTGTTCCTCCAGGAGAACGTCCGCCGCATCCGTCGGCTCATCTGGGACTGTGGGGCCGTCAGCCTCATCACCCTGGCCTGCACCTGGCTGTATCCGCCCCTTCTCTTCGTCACCCTGATTATGGCCTTCCTCTGCCTGGTGGTTGCGGTGGTGTCCAACATCATGGCCGCAGCGACCCGCCTCCGGGAAGAAAACGATCTCACCATTTAGGAGCGTCCCATGGCAATTTATGTAAACTTAAGCATTGTAATGGCCCAGCGGCGCATCAGCTCTCAGGAGCTGGCCGCCCAGATTGGCATCACCCAGGCCAACCTCTCCATTTTGAAAACCGGCAAGGCCAAGGCCATTCGCTTCAGCACCCTGGAAGCCATTTGCAAAGCCCTGGACTGCCAACCCGGTGACATTCTGGAATATCACGAGGAGGAATCTCAATGAAATCCAATCCCTATGAAAACAGCCCCTACACATCCGATCCACCCATCGAAACGTCCACGCAGCCCCTTCCCCCACCGCCTTCCCTGCCTGCAGAAGGAAGAGAATCTGTCTTGGCGCTGATATTGGCGCTGCTGTCCGCCTTCACCGCCAACAGTCTCCTCTTCGGCGGGTTGGCTCTGGGCAGCGCTCTGGGAATCTTTGGGATCTTCACCGCCACCGCGCTGTATCTTCTGGTCAAAACCAAACACTTTGGCTGGTATCCCCTGGCCTGCCTGGTATGCAGCCTGATTCTGGTGGCCTCCTTCCCCCGCAGCAGTGACGGCACTGTGAAATCCTGTCTGCTATTGCTGGCTTTCACCGCCTATCTCCTGGGTCTCAGTCAGGTCATCTGGGCTCCCTTTTACCCCGCTGGACGGATGCAGTCCCTGAATGGGGCGGGCAGAGCCCTGTTCCTCACTCCCTATCCCCAAATTTTCCCGGCCCTGCGGGGACTCTTCGCAAGCAAACCCCCGAGGGGGTCCAGCGGCGGCAGATTGGTGGCGTCTTACTGGGTCTGTTACTGGCCGTTCCGGCGCTGGCCATCATCCTCCCCCTGCTCATTCGGTCAGACGCCGCCTTTGAAGGACTCATCGGACGCTCGATCCTCACCAACTTGGCAGAACTCATCCCCACGCTCTTCTTCGGATTTCTGCTGTTTTTGCCGGTCTACGCCCGGCCTGTGGCCCTGATCCACGACGATGATCCCCCGACTGGCTCCGCCAAACCGGGCCGGTTTCACCCGGTCACGCTCAACACCTTCCTGGGCGTTGTCGCCTTCTGCTATCTTCTGTACCTGGTGTCCCAGCTGGCCTATTTCTTCAGCGCCTTTGAGGGCATTCTGCCGGAAGGATACACCCAGGCGGAATATGCGCGGCGGGGATTTTTTGAAATGTCTGCCCTGTGCAGCATCAATTTGCTGATGGTTCTTGTGTCCATCGGCCAGGTGCGGCGGAACCCGGAGGTTCCCCGGCTCACTCGGTTTCTCTGCCTGTTCATCCTGGTCTTCTCCCTGGTGCTGGCAGCCTGCTCTGCCTCCAAAATGGGGCTGTACATCGGCGTCTATGGCCTGACCCGGCTCCGGGTTCTCACCTCTCTCTTCATGATCTGCATTGCGGTAGCCCTGCTGTGTGTGGCGGTCTGGATTTTGGTTCCCCGATTCCCCTATATGCAGGTGACCGTGCTGACCGCTCTGGTGGTGGGCTGCTGCACCGGCTGGATGGACGTGGACACCCAGGTTGCCAAGTACAACGTGGACGCCTACCTGTCCGGCCAGCTGGAGACGGTGGACGTGGGGCACCTGGGCTGCCTGTCCGAAGGGGCAATCCCTCAGTTGGCCCGGCTCCTGGAAGCCAGTGATCCCCAGGTCCAGAAGGAAACCGGACCACCCTGGCCGACATCATCCGGCAGTACTACCATGTCGAACTGGAAAACGGAAACGTTACTCTGGAACCCTGGGACGATCCTGCCCTCCGCTCCTGGACCTGGACCCAATCCCAGGCCCTGCCTCTGTTGGAGTCCCTGGCCCCAGACCTGTATTTGGAGCTTCAGCACTAAACGCCAAAATCGGCCCATAAGCAGAACTCGCGATTGCGTCTGCTTATGGGCCAAATGATACCGCAAAGCAGGTTGACAAACGCCAAACTGGCAGTTATAGTTAAATATTATGTGTAGCAAGACCTGCATAAAATCAGGGCCCGGAGACGGAGGTTAACCGATGGAACAGTCAGCAGAAAAAAAAAGGTGATCCATGTACACAGCGAGGTAAATCTCATTGCCGATGCGCTGCTGTACTATACCAGGCGCGCCAATTGCCGCCCAATGTCAGCGTCCATCAAACGAATGCGGGAACAATATCCGGAAAACCGGGAGAGCATTGATTCTCTGTTTGGCCCGATGGAAGAACTGGAAAAGGCACTGGACGCCGCCAGCAGTCAGGTGGATGAGGAGCGGATGCATTTCTTTTTTGATGCTCTGGGGGATGTGCCTACCCGGAACCGGCGGGCTTACAGCGCCAATTTGGCCACCGCCATCATGATGCCAAATCCCTTTGCCCCTGATGCGCCATCTGATCTGGCGGAGCATTGTACTTGCATTAAGCAACGTTCCCAAGAGGAGATTATTTTCTTCGCCCGTCTGGCATTTTCCCTGCCCAACGAAGGCTGGCTGACGAAGGAGTGCAAAGATCTGGCTGCGTTCTATGACTATATTCAGGAATTCCCAGCGTCAGACGCGGAACGCTTTCGCATACTGGGTATTGTGCGCAATTTCAGCAAATACGCCGACGAGCTGGCGGAAATGCTGAAGCCGGTCATAACGGCCCTTGTAAACGGTGCGCCGGTATACACCCCGCTTCTGGAACGGTTTGCGGAGGTCTACCGGGACAAGCAGCCGGAAGCGGTTTTCGGCACGGAAGAGGCGGCGCCGGTCTATGACACATCTGCGCAGGTACTGGAGCTTTACCCGCGCCTGTTTATCATTGATGAGTACTATACCCTGACCTACCAGCAGTCCAGCGACACCCCACTGTGCAATCATTTGGAAATCGGCGTTCTGTACGATGTAGCAAAGCTCTACCAGAAGCGGGATATTCCACTGCGGGAGATTGCCGGTTGCGTAAAGGTCATCGGCGACCCAGTGCGGTTGCAAATTCTTACTATGTTGAAAGATGAGGAAGTATATGTCCAGGAGCTAACAGATAAGCTGGGCCTTTCCTTTACGACCCTGTCCCACCATATGACAAAGTTGGTGATGGCGGGGCTTGTCACGTCGGAACGGCGCGGCGTTTATGTGTACTACAAGGTCAATTCGGACTTCATTCGCTGGCTTATGGAGCGGGTCAGTGAATTGCTCCTGGGCTGACAGCCCGCTGGAATTTATAGGGGGTGTCTCAAAACTTGTTTTGAGACACCCCCTGACGATTTTCCAAGCCTTGGTTTTATTTATAAAAAATTGGAAGGCGCTGCGGGCCAAACCCGCAGCGCCTTCGCACAGAAAGGAGCAATGAGAAAGTAAGCGATTTAGAACTTCTGATCCAGGACGGTCAGAACTTTGGCAAGCTGCACCCGAACCAGAGTGCCCGTGGGCCGCATGGTGCTGTCCTCAAAACCCTCGAAAATGCCCTCGGCGGTGGCCCAGGCAATCGCGTCCTTGGCATAGTCGGAGATCTTGTCTGCGTCCTTATAGACGGTCAGGTCAGCGCCCTTGACAGGCTCCTGCTTCAAGTAGCCGGTGATATACCGGTACAGGAACGTTGCGGCCTGCTCTCTGGTAACAGGCGCGTCGGGGCGGAAGATGGTGTCAGTAATACCCTTGGCGACGCCCACATCCTGGGCCCAGGCCACGGCCTTGGCATACCACTGATTCTCACGCACGTCGGTGAAGGTGGACAGTTCCGTTACCTTCGGCTCACCGGCCAAACGGTACAGGGTCGTCACCAGCTGCGCCCGCGTCACCTTGCCGTTGGGGGCGAACTTACCGCCGCCCACGCCAATCATGAGGCCGTTATCCAGCACATAGTCGGTGTAGGGATGATACCACTGCGCCGGATTCAGATCGGAGAAGTCCTTGGAGGCGCACTTGTGGCCGATGGCGGGTACGATGTCCCGATGCTCGGTGGCGTCACAGCGGCTGCACTGATAGACGGTGTAGCCCTCCTCGGTCTCGGTGGGCGCCACGGTCTCGCCCTTTACGGAGAAGTCATGGCCCAGAGCGGGGATGGTCTTGCTGACGCGGCTGATTTCAGCCTTGCAAACGGTGCAGTACACAACCTCGTCATAGGAGCCATCTTTGGTACAGGTGGCGGGAACCTCTTTTTCACGGACAGGAGCACCGGGGGTATGTTCGTGAACAGTCTCGCCTTCGAATTTGGCGTAGTAGTCCTGAGCCTTCAGCTCCTCGCCTGCCTTGAATGTAACAGTCTCGTTCGTGGTGATCAACTTTGTACATTCCTTGTCGCTGTACCAGCCGGTAAACTTCGCGCCCTCCCCGGCCGCAGCCGTCAGGACGTGGGACCAGCCGGATTCGCTATCCTCCGTACTGGTGATGCCCACAAAGCCGTTGCCAACGGCGGCCAGAAGGTTGACAGGGATATCTTCCGTAGCGGTCAGGTCCAGTTCTTTCAGGACGGGGTCGATGCTGACGCCGAAAAGGGCGAGATTAGTGCTGAGATCCAGACTGGTGATATAGGTGTCACGCACATCCAGCTCCCAAAGTGTCAGAATGGGCGTCACATCGATTTCATGCAGGGGATTCCCGTTACATCTCAGACGGTTCAGGCCTGTGTTGTTGCTGAGATCCAGCGAGGTCAGCTGGTTGTTGCCACAATACAGGCGCAACAGAATTGTATTGTTGCTGAGATCCAAACTGGTGAACTGATTACCCTCGCAATCCAGGTACTTCAAATAGCTGTTGTTGCTGATATCCAGCTCTGTGAGCTCGGCTTTGTTGCAGAAGAAGTTTTGCAGATTTTCCAGGTGCGTCACATCGATTTTGCCCAGGGATTGCGGGAGCAATCCAGGGTGGATAGCTTGGTGTTTCTGGTGAGATCCAGCTCCGTGAGCTGATTGCCGTCACACATCAGCATCATCAGCTCGGGGTGGTTTGTGACATCCAGCTCGGTCAGCCCGTTGTCCGCGCAACAGAGGGTTCGCAGGTTGAGGTTCCTGGACACATCCAGCTTACCCAGGGGATTGCGGGAGCTGTAAAGCGTCCCCAGAACGGTACAATAGCGGACATCCAGGCTCTGAAGCTGGTTATCCATGCAGTTCAACACCGACAGCTGCCGCAGATTGCTCACGTCCAGGGAAGTCAGCTGATTCCTGTCCACAAACAGCTGTACAATACGGCCGTTCTTGGAGAGATCCAGGAGGTCAATCGATTGGAGCTGCAAAACAGCAGGGAGAGATTGGAGCAGCCGGATACGTCCAGGGAAGTCAGCTGATTACCTTGGCAGGACAGATTGTTAAGCCTGGGGCAACCGGATACGTCCAGGGAGGTCAGCTGATTACTCTGACATTCAAAGAAGCTCAGGCTGGTTGCGCCGTTCACAATCAGCTCTGTCAGATTGTTGTAGTTGCACGTTATGCTCTCAAGGGCGGCGCAATCGGACAGATCCAGCTTGCCGCTCAAATCAGAATCATCGAAAACGATTCCGGTGGGGCGAATTTCCCCGTTGACATCCTTCCATGTAATGGAGTTCCACCAGGGCATTTCCTCGTCGTAGACGCCCCAGGTGGTCACCTCGTCAGGGTCGTAGTTCTCATTCAACTTGAAACCGTTCTTTACACCCGCGCCATCGGCCTGCTCCAGGAAGGCCCGGAGCTTCAGATAGTCGTTGACGTTGTAGCCCTTGGGCACCTCGACGTCGTCGTCACCGCCGCCGCCTTCAGTGAACTGGGCGTAATAGTCCATGGCGTCGACGGGGTCAATCCGGGTAACGTCAATGGTGGGATCCTTGGTAATCAGGGTGTTGTCCCCTCTATACCAGCCCTGGAACACGTTGCCCTCCGCAGGGGTGGCCACTACGGTGTATGTAGCGTTGCCGTCCTCATCCTGCTTCATGACGTAGCCGACATAGCCCCCTTCATCGGCGTAGAGGCCCCAGACGTGGTATCTGCCGCTCTGGCTGAAAACCAGCCTTTCCAACTTGTTGCCCAGGCAGGAGAAGTTTTTCAGCTCGCCGCAGTTTCCCATATTCAGCATGGTGAGCAGGTTGTCGGAGCAGTCCAGATCCTGGGTAAATTGCATCATGCTGGTATCCAGATTCGTCAGCTGGTTGCCGGAGCAGTCCACGCGGATCGGATAGGCCATGGCGTAGATGCCCAGGGTGGTCAGCCGGTTGTTCTCGCAATTGAGTTCTGACAGGGCACTGGTGGCCTTGAGATCCAGAGCGGTCAACTGATTTTCGCTGCAATCCACGATGGACAGCCGACGGCAGTCCGCAAGATCCAAGGCGGTGAGCTGGTTGTCGCCGCAGTACAGGTGCATGAGAAACATACAGCCGGACAGGTTCAGCTCCGTCAGCTGGTTGCCGCTGCAATCCAGCTTCTGAATTCCGGAGTCGGAGAGATTCACCTGGGTCAGGGCGTTGTTCTGCACATGCAGTTCCCGCAGATCTTCACAGCCGGACAGATCCAGCTGGCCGCACAGACCGGCGGCCGGCGCATTGAAGATCATCAGAGACTGCACTGTGACTTCATTCTCTCCCTCGCCGGTTGTCCATTCCATCCAGGTGATGGTGCTTTGGCCCTCCTCGTCGGTGGTACCCCAGGTCGTGGGGTCAGCGGGGTCGTAGTTCTCGTTGAGCTTCGTACCATTTTTGACGCCGTCGGCGTCGGCAATCTCCAGAAAGGCATACAGCTTCAGATAGTCATGCTCGATGTAGCCTTCGGGAACCGACACTTCCGCAGCATCTGTCATGGGACTGCCCGTTGCGGCGGAAATATTTACGCCGCCAAGGGACAGAACCAGTGCCACGGCCAGAATACTGGCCAGGATTCTGCGTTTTCTCATTTTGTTGTCCTCCACACTTCAAATTTTATAGTGACGTATCCGTCAGTGTCACTATGTCCTCATTATACATAAAGATGTACCCAGAGTCAATACCTAAATTCGTCTTGACAAAGGCTGAGCAGGCATATATACTAAAATCGTGATATTGGCCTGGCAGGCGGCCTGCCTGCCATGGTATACGGGGAGGTACAGATGTAATGAACCAATTGGCCCAACGGAAGCGGGAGCTTACAGTACATAAAACCATCCATCCGGTGGTGGATGCCCTGTCCTACTGCGCCCGGCTGGTCAATGAACGGCCACTCTCCGCCTCTATTCAGGAGATGCGGGAGCAGTATCCGGAGCGACGGGAGAGTATCAACGCTCTGTTTGGGCCGCTGGAGGAGCTGGAACGCAGACTGGACACGGCCAGCAGTCATTTGGACGCCTCCCGGCTACGTTTCTTTTTTTGTATGCTGGGAGACTCCACTGAGCGGGGCCGCTCCCACTGCCCCAATATCGCCTCCACCGTTTTCATGCCCAGCGTCGTCGCCTACCCCCATTTTCATGACCTGGATCGCTATCGGGAAGAACTGAAGAATTACTCGGAAGCGGAAGTCATCTTTCAGGCCAGAGTGGCTTTCGCCATTCCCAACGAGGGCTGGCACATCCGGGAGTGCGGCGACTTCTCCACCTTCTACGATTACATCTCCCATTTCCCCGCCACGGACGAAGAGCGGTATCAGATTCTGGGAGCTGTCCGCAACTTTTCCAATTATGTGGACGAGCTGACGGAGCTGCTGCGGCCCATAGTGGCCTGCATTCAGGAAAATGCCTCCCTTTACGAGCCTTTGCTGAACCGGTTCGGGCAGACCTACGGCGGGATAGACGCTGAGGCCCTGTTAAAGCAAGATGCCCGTCTTTTTTGAACACGAGGCGGAAGTCATCGACCTGTACCCCAGTCTCTTTTCCATCAACGAGCGTTTTACCATGTTCTATCAAATTGAGAATGACGCGCCAAAACGAAACCATGTGGAAATTGGCGTCCTCTGGGACGCGGCCCGGCAGTATCGCAAACGGGACATGCCTCTGAAAGAGCTAGCTTCCTATACGAAGGTCATCGGCGACCCGGTGCGGATGCAAATCCTGGCGCTCCTGAAGGACGAGGAGGTCTATGTCCAGGAGCTGACGGAGAAAATGGGCCTGTCCTTTACCACACTGTCCCACCACATGACCAAGCTGATGATGGCAGGGCTGGTGACCTCCGAGCGCCGGGGCATCTATGTGTACTACCGAACCAACACGGAGTTCCTCCGCTGGCTCATTGCGCAAATCAGTAACACGGTTCTGCCCTGACGGTCCGCGACTTTTGTATATCCCCGGCATCCTGCGCCGGAGCATATAGGGTCTGCCACCCCAACGGCAAATATACAATAAAAGGAGAAGCATTCATGAAAAAACCTATCCTTTCCCGGCTTGCCGCCTTTTTCCTAGCGGTCTGTCTTATGGCTGGCTATGCGGTACCTGTCCGGGCAGCTGGTGTACAGTGGCAAGAGGTGGACATCGACGCCCCTGCCCCTGACCTGACAGACCGTCAGGTAGAGGAGATCCCTCCGACACCGGCTATCAGGCGACTGACATTGTCCGTGTCTCGATTGTTCTGGAGGAAAAGTCCGCCGTCCAGGCGGGCTATGCCACCATGGGTATTGCAAAAACCAGGAGGCCATAGCCTACCAGGACAGCCTGCGGGCAGCGCAGGAGACGATGGCACAGACCATCTCCACCCAGGTGCTGGGGGCAGCGCGCTGGACGTGGTGTGGAACCTGACTCTGGTGGGGAACATCATCTCCGCCAACGTACCCTATGGTAAGCTGGAAGAAATCCGGCAGCTTCCCGGCGTGAAGGACGCCGTCGTGGAGCAGTGGTACGAACCTCAGACCACGGAAGAAGCGAACGTTGTGTCGCCCCAGACCTATATCTCCTCCGGTATGACCGGGGCGGGCCTGGCTTGGGAGCAGGGCTACACCGGCGCGGGCAGCCGGATTGCTGTCATCGACACCGGTACGGACACTGACCACCAGTCCTTTGACAACGGTGCATTTCTGTACGCTCTGAAGGAGAACGCGGAGGAAGCCGGCTTGTCCCAGGAGGCGTATCTGGCGTCGCTGAACCTCCTGGATGTGGAGGAGTTGGCGGCAGTGCTTCCCCAGCTGAATGTTCATGAGCGTTCCCCCAAGCTGACGGCAGAGGATCTGTATCTCAATGAAAAGCTGCCCTTCGGCTACAACTATGTGGATACAAATCTGCGCATCACGCACGACTATGACAACTTCGGCGGCCATGGCTCTCATGTGGCCGGCATCGCCGCTGCCAACCGCTACATTCCCAAAGAGGACGGCTACCTCCGCGCTACCGATACGGTTTTCGTATGCGGCGCGGCTCCCGACGCTCAGATCATCACCCTGAAGGTAGCCGGTGTGGGCGGTGGCATTGCGGAATCCGACTACATGGCTGCCATTGAGGACGCGATCCTTCTGGATTGCGATTCGGTGAACCTGTCTCTGGGCTCCAATATGCCGGGCGAGGTTTACAACAACACAAGTGTGTACGCCGAACTTCTGGACTACCTGGCCAAAACCGATACGGTTGTAACGGTTTCTTCCGGTAACTCCAATCAGTGGGCGGTGAGAGCCGGCACCGGCGGCTATCTGTATAACGACGATGTCAGCTTTGCCACCGGCGGCTCTCCCGGAACCTACGCCAACACCCTGACCGTGGCCTCCGTGGATTCCACCGGCGCCATCGGCCCGCATCTGCTGGTGGATGACAAGGTTCTCGTCTACTATGAGAGCACAGACTTCGGAAATCTGGCCATGTCCAGCCTGGATAAGACCCAGGACGGCTCCGGCACGGAGTACCCCTTTGTGTACGTTGACGGCTACGGCGTGGCAGCCGATTTTGAAGGTATTGACCTGAAGGACAAGGTGGTCTTCTGCTCCAGAGGCGGCGGCCTTAACTTTGCCGATAAGGCCAACAACGCTGCGGCCAAGGGCGCTGCGGCTGTGGTGGTCTACAACAACGCGACCGGCATTTTCGGTATGAACCTGACCGGCTATATCTATACCGCTCCCTGCGTGTCCATGACACGGAGCCAGGCTGACGCGGTGAAAGCGGTTGCCAGTGAAGCCAAAACCGACGGTGGTCAGACCTACTACACCGGCAGCCTGAAGGTTTGCGCCAGGAACGCTGTGGGCCTCTATGGCGACAGCTACAACATGAGCGACTTCAGCTCCTGGGGCGTCCCCGGCGACCTGTCCCTGAAGCCGGAGATTACCGTCCCTCGCGGCAGCATCCTCTCGGTCAACGGTGAGAAGAAGGATACCGACCAGTATTTCCTGATGTCCGGCACCTCCATGGCCGCGCCCCAGCTTGCCGGCCTGACTGCTGTGCTGATGCAGTATATCCGGGAAAACGACCTGGCGGAAAAGGCGGACGTCAGCTCCAGAGTGTTGGCGCACAGCCTGCTGATGTCTACCGCTGAACCTCTGTATGAGGAGGCGTCCGGCGAGTATTACTCTTTGCTGAAGCAAGGCGCGGGCCTTGTCAAAGTGGATAACGCTCTGGCTGCTCAGGCGTATATTATGGTGGACGACCAGCCTGATGGCAAGGTCAAAGCGGAGCTGGGAGATGACCCCGACCGCACCGGCAGCTACAGCTTCTCCTTTACGCTTCACAATCTCACGGATTCCCCCCTGTCCTACCTCCTGCGCGCCGACCTGTTTACCCAGGATGTATTCGAGGACGGTGGCCATCGGTATCTGGACACCCTGACAAGAGCTTTGGCGGTGGACGCCGACTTCACCTCCAAGGGTGTTCCCGTCCTGTCCGGTGACGATGTGCTGCAGTACGACTTGAACGGCGACGGAAAAACCAACCGGCAGGACGCGGACTTCCTGCTGGAGTATCTGCTGGGCAACGAAACAGAGCTGAAAGCCGATGGCGACATGAACGGTGACGGCAAGGTCAATACCTATGACGCCCATGTGCTGCTGGCTCTGCTGGAGGATCAGGCCTGTGTCACCGTGCCAGCCGGCGGCTCCGTACCGGTGGAAGTGACCCTGACTTTGCCTGACCAGGTGAAGGCTTATCTGGACGAGGCCACCCCCAATGGCGCATACATCGAGGCCTTCGTCTATGCCGAGTCCGCCCAGGGAGAGGAGATCCACTCCATTCCGGTGCTGGGCTTCTACGGCAGCTGGACAGATGCCTCCATGTATGACGTGGACACCGCGCTGGAGCGCAGCTACGGTACCAGCACCCGGGCGACTTATCTGGGCATCAGGGACACCAATTTGCTGACCATTTCCTACGATGGAAACAGCGGCGAGTACCTCTTTGGCGGCAACCCCCTTGCTGCGGAGGAAACCTATCTGCCTCAGCGCAACGCCTTTAACAACCTCAGCGGCGATACCCTGAAGAACCTCTATTTCACCCAGATTCGTGCGGCCGGAAACAGCCAGCTGCAAATCCGGAACACGGAAACCGGCGAAATCTATGTGGCAGACGAGCTTGGCCCGGTCAGTCCCGCCTACTTCTTCCCCAACCAGGGCGTCTGGCTGAATCAGCGCTGGGGCGTGGATGTGGCCTGGGATGGAACGGATCGCAGCGGCAAGCCCCTCCCCGATGGAACACCGGTGGAAATCTCTCTGATTACGGCTCCGGAATACTACCGGAATCAGGACGGAACCTATAACTGGGAAGCATTGGACGATGGCGCTTATCTCTACCCAATTCACCATTGACAGCACCGATCCGGTGGTGAAAAATGTGGATGTAAGCCAGACTGAAAGCAACTGTCTCCGGATTACTGCCGCGGACAATCAGTATGTGGCGGCCGTGGCTCTGCTGAACAGCTCCGGTATCCGCATTTTGTCCAGCGTAGTGCCGAACCAGACGGAGCGTGGCGAGGATGTAACGGTTGAGCTTCCCCTGGATGGCGTGTCCGGCAAGAAGTTCCTGGTTGCCGTTTATGACTACGCCCGCAACGCCACCACCTATGAGGTGACGCTGAACCTGTCGGGCAGCGAAGCGCGACCCTATTTCACCGCTTTCAACCGCTCGACCAAATATAGCAACGCCTACTACAACTGGGTGGGCTTTAACAAATCCGGCGCCGAAACGCGGCTGGGCGACATGGCGGACAACAGCATCAAAGCCGCTACGTTTGTGGGAGGCTATGCCTTCGCAGTGGATAGCGAAAACCGCTTCATGGTGGCAGAGGATGAGGATCTGTGTAAGTTTACGACCATTGCCACTCTGAACGCGCAGGATGCGCCCATCAAGGACTTCCGCGACCTGGCCTACAACGAGGAAGACGGCCAGCTCTATGGTCTCTACTACTCCGACGCCAACCGGCAGCGGGTTCCCTACCTGTGCACCATCGATATGCTCAGCGGCGTTATGACGGTGCAGGGAGAGCTGGGAGCAGATATGTACAACCTGGCCATTGACGGCGAGGGCACCTTCTATGGCGTGGGTTATGGCAACGGTATCCTCTACAGCTTCACCGCTGACACGATTGCCAATCCCACGAACCTGGGCGATCTGGGCAACTACACCTCCCGGGCCCTCAATTCCCTGGCCTGGGATCACAACGAGGATACACTCTACTGGGCCTACTGCGCGGACGGACGGACGCAGCTGCTGAAAATCGACACCCAAAACGCGGAGGCAGACCTTGTGCGTACCCTTTCCTTTGCGGTTGTGGGTCTGTACATCCGGCCGGAGCAGTATGATGACCAGCTGTTCCAGGATACCGACGAGGTCTACAACGTGTCCCTGAGTCAGACTGAGGCCAGACTCCTGCCCGGCGAGACCCTGCGCCTGTCGGCAAAGGTGCTGCCCTGGACGCTCTCTGATGATTCCGTCGTCTGGAGCAGCTCCGACGAGGATCTGGCCACCGTGGATGCGAACGGCAAGGTGACGGCCAAGTCGGTGGGTACCGTTACCATCACCGCAACGGCCAAGCTGGATGAAACCAAAACCGCCGACTGCACCCTGGATGTGGTGGAGGTTTCCGAAACCCTGAACGGCCTTATCTGGGACGGCGACGGGAACATCTGGTGGGGCGCGTTCCAGACAAACGATCTGACCAATTACACGAAACTTACCAGCGATCCCTGCCAGCATGACTTCGCCGCCGTTGCCTATGGCGCCGATGGCAATCTCTATGCCGCCACCATGGATATAACAAACCAGCTGTCGGACTACTACAAAATCGATCCTGACACCTTTGAGGCCACCCTCATCGGCGGCTCTGATGAAATTTTCTATGCCGACCTGGCCTATGCCCCCCACCTGGACTGCATGCTGGCCGTTTATGGCCCCTACATCCTGCTGATTGATGAGGAAACCGGCACTTACAGCGGTTACTGGGAGTGGCACAATAGCGCCAACCTGATCGGTATCGCCTACGGCGGCAGTCAGTACAACGAGGAATATGATACCTATATCGACACCTTCTTCCTGCTGGATCAGGAGGGCAACGTGTACCTGGAGGGTTTCGCCTCTATCGACAATCAGTACAGCTACTTTAAGGGCAAGCAGAAAGCCTTCCTGAAGAACCTGAACATTTCCACGGATTCGCCCTATTTCAGCTCCCTGTACTATGACGGCCGGTATCTGTTCTGGAGCAAATATTCGGAAAACCAGAGCCTCACAGAGCTGATCGCCTGGGACTGCGAAGGTACGGACGATGTGTACCGGCTGGGCACTTTCGGAAGTGATGTGTGGCCGGTGTGCGGCCTGTTCCAGCAGGAAAGCGCTGAAAACGTCTCTCAGAACCTGGCGGATCTGTCTCAGTCCAAGGCTGTCGCCACTGCTGCCATGGGTACAGTGGATCTGCAGCGGGAAAGCTGCTTCACTGGCGGTCTCCAGTCCGCCGTTTTGACGGACTCCCAGGCCCATCCCGAAATCCTGCCCAACAGCACTGGCTCTTATGATGAGGCCAAAGGCACCGTCACCGTTGCGGTCACTGCCGGTCAGGCGTCCACCAATGGCCGCGTGACCGTCTCCTACGACAGCGCGAAGCTGGTTCTCACTGACATCGCCAGTCCTCTGGAGGCTTCCGCCAACAGAAAAGCGGACAGCGCCGTGGAACTCGCATATGCCGCTGCCAGGAATTGCCCGGCAACGAAACGCTGGCGCTGCTGACCTTCCAGGTCAAAGCCGGCGCCACCGGCGATACGGAGATCCGGATTCACAGCACCGAGCGGGGGGATCAGACCGTGGATACCACCGAATCCGTTGCTGTAGCCCTCTCCCACAAGTGCGCCTCCAAGGGCTTCTCCGATCTGAATCCGGCGCAGTGGTATCATCCCTACACCGACTATGTGCTGGAGCACGGCCTCATGATTGGCGTGGGCAACGGCAGGTTCTCCCCAACGGCAAGGTGACGCGGGCGCAGCTGGTGACGACCCTGTACCGCTTGGCCGGTGAGCCGAAGGTAACGGAGCTGTCCACCTTCACCGACGTGCGTGAGAATCAGTGGTATACCAAGGCCGTGGCCTGGGCCCAGGATGGGCGTTGCCAAGGGCATCACGGACACCACCTTCCGCCCCGACGCGCCTCTTACCAGAGAGCAGGCCGCAACGTTCCTGTACCGGTATATCACCGGCTACTTGAAGCAGGAGCCTGTCAAGGGCGCTGACCTGGCCGTCTATAAGGACGCAGACAAGATCTCCGACTATGCCAAGGACGCGATTGCCTGGGCCACCGCCGAGGGCATTTTCGAGGGCTTTGAGGACAGCACCATGCGGCCCAAGGGCACTCTGGTTCGGGTACAGCTTGCCAAGTTGCTGACCGTTCTGGATCAAAACTTCTGATACTTCTCCTTTTTACCTTTTTTTCTTTGGGCACACCCCTACAGCCTCCGGGCTGTGGGGGTGTGCTCTATTTTCACCCAAAACTGTCCCAATTTGGTCCAAATCTTGACTTTTTCGTTCTGGGAAAGTACGCTCTGGCAAAGCGCGTGCTTTCCCGGGTTGAAAAGCCCGCAACTGAATCGGGCATCAGATACGTTCTGTATGTACATAGCCAAGCGGTGGGTGCGCCGGGAGGTTCTTACTGATGGAAGTATGTTCGATGTGGGTGAAAATGGGGCAAACAACACCGGCGCCGCAAGCAGCCTTAGCTGGTCTGTGGGCCGAGAAGTACATACAGGGATCATGATACTTGCGCTGGCTACATGTCACACAGTAGAGTGCCCCTCCATAAGCATGGCGGGAGGTACAATCGTCCTATGGAGCGGCCCTGCCCGCCGCTGTCTGAGTTGCCTTTGAACATCCATGTGAACCATTCCATCCGCACCGCTCAACGGTGCGGATTTTGTCGTAAGAAGGAGGCAGAAACATGATACAGGAATCTCAGCAGCATTCTGTAAAAGAAGAGAGAGTCCGCATTGCAAACCGCTTTGGCAGCGGAATGCGAAGATAAGGGAAATGAGCAGGCCACTGCATTTCCAATTGAGAAATAAGAAAAGCAGACCTGCCACAATAGCAAGTCTACTTCCATGTAACATCGAAATATGACAGGTGCCACCAGCGAACAGTGTTTCAAGACAAATCGCAGCCCAACGAAGTGGGTGCGATTTGGAAAGGAGGAACAGCGGTCTGAGCGCGTTCTGATTTTTTGTATGTGAAAGTCGGAGCAAGCGATATAACGCTTGCTCCGACGTGGTGGACCTGAAGAGATTCGAACTCTCGACCCCCACAATGCGAATGTGATGCGCTCCCAACTGCGCTACAGGCCCAAAGGAATTACATGACACATTATAGTCACTTTTCCCGGGCCTGTCAAGGGCCTTTGGGGCTACGGCGCAAAAAGCCGGTCAGGTATTTTCGTTTTTAAGGCGTCAATGGGATTTTCCCGTTTGATCCGGCCCATGGCGTACAGCATGGTAGCAAAGACCACCACAAAGATGCTGCATACCGCCACTGCTACCGCACTCCAGGGAATCTGGAAGGTGCTGGAAACGCTGCTGCCCACTGTATCATAAATGAACAGGGTCATGAGGGCCGATAGGGGCAATCCGAACGCCAGGGCCCGGAAGCCATAGAGGAGGCATTCGTAATTCATCATCCGGTTCATACCGCCCCGGGTCATGCCCACAGAACGCAGCATGGCAAACTCCCGGCGGCGCAGGGCCACATTGGTGGAGATGGTATTAAATACATTGGCCACAGCAATGAGGGAGATCAGAACAATAAAACCATAGGAAAACACATTGACAATGGTCACCATATTTCGGCTGGAGGATTCCTGTTCCCGCACGTCATAGACCTGTCCGCTGCCGGTATAACTTCCCCGCTCCAGGAGAATCTCTTTCAGGGACTCCGCCGTTTCGGCATGGCTGGAGCTGGTGAAGCAGACGGAGATCTCTCTGTCATCGTCCGGGGCACAGGCATAGGGATAGATCAGGATGCATCCCCCGCCCTCTCGGGTTGAAACGCCCAGCGGCAGCTCCTGCACCATGGCGCCCAGCTCTATGGCTACCGTTTGGGTGGGGCGGCTGATTTCTTCCCCTCCTCGTTGAAGAAGAAGTCCTGGGCAGGAGTCGGCGCAGCGTCGGGTTGACTGTCCGACACATTTCCGGTATAGCCATAATCATAGCCCTCCACCGCCTGGGGCTGCCGGAGCGCGGCTGTTCTCGTCCCACGCTTCAGAATCTGGTAGGTATAAACCTGCCGTTCATAATGGCCTTCCGCTCCCTGAAGATAAAGCACATCATTTCCCTCATTGTATACCAACGGCAGCGGGTGCGAAGCATCCAAATACTGCTCGGCGTCCAGGCCCTGTGCAGTCAGAAATTGCCGGTAACTGGTTTCATCCACGTAATACCGTTCCACCGGAATGGCCACTGCACCTGTATAAGCAGGATCGGCGCAGGCCTGCCAGAAGGTCTTGGCCGCCACTTCCCCGTAGCGCAAATAGGTCTCATTCAGCTGGTCCTGCTCCAGGAGCAGGTATCCCCGGTCTTCTTTCCAATAGGCCCCTGCTGTACGCCTTTGGCCTCTGACAGTGCAGAGAATACCGCTTGGGGATCCGCTTCGCCGTCTAGGAAGCACAACACATCATAGTTGCTGACGCTGAGCGTCTCATCCACCGTACCGGTGAGATACATGCAGAAGGAACTGGCGGAGATGAACAGGACCAGACTCAGCACCAGGGAGACAATGGTTGCCCGGTAACGCCGGCGGTTGCGCCGGAAGTATTTCTTGGCCAAAATCCTTCCAGTCCAAACAGCCGTCCAGTCAGGCGAGACACCCGGACGTCCTTCCCCCGGATGCGGATATCCTGATTTTGTCGAATGGCCTCCAGCGCGGTGACGCGGGTGGCCCGGCTGGCAGGAATCCACACAGAAATCAGCACCGTCACCAAAGCAATGATCGCAGAGCCGCCCACCGATGCCCAGGAAACCCGGAATCGCATGGGAACCTCGGCCGCCAGCACACCCTGGAACAGCCCTCCAATGAAGTGCAGCGTAACGGCCATACCGCCCAGGCCGCAGAGAATGCCCAAGGGGATGCCAATCACCGAAATCACAGCCGCTTCATACAACACCGACCGACGGAGCTGACTCCGGGTGGCCCCCACTGAGCGCAGCAGCCCGAACTGCCGGGTCCGCTCTGAGACCGAAATGGAAAAGGCGCTGTAGATGAGAGACACCGAACCCAGCACAATGAGAAAAATTAAAATCGTCGCCAGTCCAAAAACACTCTCCCGAAATTGTCATACCGGAACACCCCCTCCGCCGCCAGCAGGCTCCAGTTCTGATCCTCTGGCAGATCGTGGGCCGCGATGACCGCGTTCATATCCCCCGCATCTGCGGTTTTGTAATACAGCATGTAATTCTGGGGGCCCCCGATTCCGGCACAGTGAGGAAGGTGTAGCCAGGCGCGGAGTAGTCTTCAAAGTCCGGTCGCTCGTAAAATCCCACCACCCGGTAGGTTCTGGTTTCACGTACCTGGAGCGCCTCATCGTCGCACAGGGGATTGCTCTGATTCAGGGGTACCCGTCCACCATGCGCTCTCCCAGGGCCAGCTCCACGGTGTCTCCAATCTGCAGGCTGGCTCCCCCGTTCCCTACAGACAGGTAGTGGACGGGGACCAAAATTTCTCCTTCCTGCTCCGGCAGTCTCCCCACTGCCCGAACCGGCATGACGTCAAAGAAGGTGGCGTCTGCGCCCAGCAAGTAAATATAGGGTTTGTCCTCATTCTGACTTTCACTCGCCGCATAGCCCAATATCTCTGCCGAGGCAACATGGGCCACCCGGCTGTCCGCCTCCAGAGCCTGCCGGACTTCCTGGTCGGCCCTTTCCACCCGGCCATACCAGTCGCCGGTCTCATATACCTCGCTATCCCGATAAAAGCCCTGAAAGCTGACCACAATGGTGGTCACTGCACAAACCATAGCGGCGGAAAGCAGCACCCCCACAATGGTCACAATGGTCCGGAGGCGATTTTTCCGCAGGGACTCTCTCGTCACCTTGTGAAACACATTCATCCCCGAATCACCTCATCCCGGGTAATTTTTCCATCCTCAATGGCCAGTACGCGGTCTGCCTGGAGGGCGATGGACTCGTCATGGGTGATAACAATCAACGTCTGTTCAAACCGACGGTTGGAGTATTTTAGAAGATCCACAATGTCCTGGCTGTTTCTGGAGTCCAGGTTGCCCGTGGGTTCATCGGCCAGAACCACCGCCGGGGCATTCATGAGGGCCCTGCCAATGGAGACCCGCTGCTGCTGTCCGCCGGAGAGCTGATTGGGCAGATGCTTTTCCCTGCCCTGCAGGCCCAGGGTCTGGAGCATCTCCTGCAGTCGCTCCTGATTCACCTTCCGGCCATCCATGAGCACCGGCAGGGTGATGTTCTCTGTCACATTGAGCACCGGGATCAGATTGTAGAACTGGTAAATGAGCCCCACCTCCCGGCGGCGGAAAATGGCCAGCTGATCCTCACTCCTCTGGTACACGTCCTGCCCATTCATATACACCTTGCCGCCAGTCGGCCGGTCTACGCCGCCCAGAATGTGCAGCAGCGTACTCTTCCCCGACCCTGAGGGACCGATGATGGCCACAAACTGGCCCTTCTCCACAGAGAAGGATACGCCGTCCAACGCCCGGACCTGGTTTTCCCCTTCTCCATACACCTTTGTCAGGTTTTCCACCCGCAACATTTCCATGGATCCATGCTCCTTTTCTCTTGATGGGACCAGTATATCACGGGTAAGTGACAGCCCGGTGACTATTCTGTGACAGTTCTGTCACATTCCTCCAGGCAGACCGGGACCGGCTTGTCCAGCGCCAGAGATTCCGGCGTCACCTTGCAGTCCATTGCCAGGACCTGCACCCCGGCCTTCGCCGCTGCCCGTAACGCTGCGCCAAAGGCGGGATCGGTCCGGTCATTCAGCGTAAAATACTGCACGTGACCCATCTGAATGACAAACAGGACATACGCCCCATACCCCGCAGCGGCTGCCCGAGTCAGGCCCAGGAAACCCACCACACACCGGACTCTGACTCCGTTTGCGGGGGTTCGAATCCCTCATCCCCTGCCACAGAAAACCGTCCAGATTTAACGGTCTGGGCGGCTTTTTCTATGCTTTTCCCGCATATTCCGTGATTCCTGAACATTTTGCAGTGTCAAATTTGCAACGCCATTGCACCAGCAGCAATCAAAAAGGCAGCGTTGCAACCAAAAAATGGCAATGAAAGTGGCAATGGCAACGCGGCAATATCCCAATTTTTCCGGCCTTTACCACTTGTCATCACCTTGCAACTATGCTAAAATAAAAGCGGCCAACTTGTCAGTGGCCACGAAGAAAGGTTATGGTAGCAGCCCCCCTTTTTTTTGGGGACTTGCTATCATTTTTATTTTGCTGTTTTTGTCGACAACCCTGAATATTCGTGATTTCTGTCGTAAAATCTCCCTATAACAACAGAAGGGAGATTAAATCATGGAACATGCTCAAATCATCCAGGATACACTACGGAAGCTGGGTGTCGGCAAAAATTACATCTCACAAAAACGGACTGTCGTTGCCATTCAGTTAGCACTGGAAGACGAAGACCGGTTACTCCGTGTAAAAAAGGGCATCTACATACCGGCAGCAGAGCAGTGCAACTGTCCCAGCAGCCGAAACTGCGGGAGGGGGATAATTTTATGCCTAAATCACTTGTGTGTCATTTGGTGATACCGGTATAAGAGTGTCACCATCTCCTGCCGGGTCATCGGCTTAGTCCAGGCATAGTTGCCATTGCCGTCACCCTGGATCAGGCCGTTGTCTTTGGCCCAGTCCGTGGCAGTCTCAGCATAGGCATTGTGCTTATCGCCGGTCCCGGCGCTACTCATCAGCCCGCTTACTGCTGCTCCAGCCTCGCCCTTGGCAATTTGCTGTACCTGCTCTGCCGTTACGGCGGGGGTCTCCGGTTGTTGCGCCTTTTTGGCCAGGCCCGCTCGGGAGGCGACGCACTCAGCAATGGCATAGCCAATGGCTTTGGCGTAGGATTCCGACAGGATGATGGGAACATCTGTGGAGCTATCCATAAAGCCGCACTCAATCAGCACGGCAGCCATGGACGTGCCCACCAGCTCGTCAAAATTCTTCTCTGTCCGGGGCTCGGCCCGATTGCCAGCCAGGCCACCAGCGCCCACCACAGCCGCATACAGGGCATCACGCCACGGTGCGCCAACGGTACTGCCCCGGGCGCAAAGGCTACCACGCCGCCGCCACGCCCGCCGTTGATACCGGCATTGTGGTGCAGGCTGAGGTATAGATTGGCGCCATAGTTGTTGGCGGCTGCACAGCCTCGTCCTCTGCGCCGGTCGGGTGGAGAGCCTCACGTCCTCTGCGCCGGTGGTATCGTCCGTCCGCAAGATGTCGAAGCCCTCATACTGCTTTGCCGCCTCCTGCAGCATAGTTGGCCACGCGCTGGTTCAACCACCATTCCCTCGTTTCGCTGGGATCCAGGGATTTCATACAGCGCTCCGGCAACAATCCCCTCTGCACATGATAATCATTCCGTGCCCTGCATTCAGGGCAAGTTTAAAAGTCTTTGCCACGGCTTATTCCTCCTTTTCTGCTTTCTTGGCCAGCACGTCAATGGCCTTTGTGATCACGCTGGGCATGGGGACGCCCATAAGGCCGGCATTTTCTACGATGCTGATCAACAGCATTTCTTCCGGCGTAACATCTCTATAGACGCCGCCTTTTAAACTCTCATACTTTTACCCCAAATCTTTGCATGCGCCTTATTGGGATCTCAGGTCCACCTTCCACCTTGCCAACAAAAGAATAATAAATCTCAATGTCCTGTCTGCGGGTCTTGTTCTCGTCATAGCTGCACTCATGCACAACGATTTTCTCTACAAACTCCCGCAGCAGAGTAGGGGTAAGTTCTTCAAAGCTGGTATGCCGCCGGACAACATTCATAAACTTTTCTGCGTTCACGGTGGCTTCCTGTGCTTTGGAAAGCTCCGCTTGGATTGCAGCGGCTCTTTCTTTCAGCAGCTCCCGTTGTTCTGCTTCATAGTCTGCCGACAGTTCTGTGAAACGCTCGTCTGATATGCGCCCGGTCACGCTGTCCTCATACAGCCGCTTGAAGATAGCGGATAACTCGGCTATGCGTTTCTCGGCGGCTTCCAGCTCCTTTTTCTTGGCGGCGTTCCTGCGCTTGCCCCCGTCCTCGTTCTGCTCAATCAAGAGCTTCATAAACCGGGCTTCATGCTTTGCCGCATAGCTGGTCACTTTCCGCAGATTGGAGAGTACACCAGCGGTCAAGAGGTCGGTGCGGATAAAGTGCGCCGTACAGTCATGGGTGCGTTTCTTGTAGTTGCCGCAGATATAACAGTCCTGCTTGCGCTTGTCTGTCTGGTATCGCTGCTGATACATCACGCTGCCGCAGTCCGCACAGAACAGTATGCCGGAGAACAAGCCCACTTCATCATAGCGGTTTGGGCGTTTGCGCTGTTTGCGAAGCTCCTGCACCCGTTCCCATGTTTGCATGTCTATGATAGGCTCGTGGTGGTTCTCGAAAATCACTTGCTTTTCCGGGGAATTTTCTACACTGTGCTTGACTTTGTAAGAAAGTTTTTCTGTCTTGAAATTTACCAGACAGCCCGTGTATTCCCGGTTTTCAAGGATATGCACTACGGTATTGGTCGCCCACTTGCACTCATAGCCGGGGTGGTAGCGGCGGGTGCTGCCCGTCCTGCGGTATTCCAGCGTTCCCGGCGTGGGGATTTGCTGCTCTGTGAGCATACGGGCTATCTTGGTCGGACCATTCCCGGCAAGGCAGAGGTTGTATATCTGCTTGACTACGGGTGCAGCTTCCTCGTCAATAATGAAATTTTCGTCCTCGTCCATGAGGTAGCCATACACAGGCTTGCTTGTGATGGGCTTGCCACTCATGCCTTTTGAGCGTTTTACTGCTTTGATTTTCTTGCTCGTATCTCTCACCAGCCATTCGTTAAAGATATTCCGCAGCGGGGCAAAGTCATTGTCGCCCTGTGCGCTGTCCACTCCGTCATTGATAGCGATGAAGCGGACACCTTTCTGTGGGAAAATCATTTCCGTGTACATTCCCACTTGTAGGTAGTTTCGCCCTAACCTCGACATATCCTTTACGATAACTGTCCCGACTTTTCCGGCTTCAATGTCTGCAAGCATGGCTTGAAAACCGGGTCTTTGAAAGTTCGCACCAGAATAACCGTCGTCCGTGTACCAGCGCAGATTGGAAAAGCCGTTCTGCTTTGCATAGGTTTCAAGAATACGCTTCTGGTTGGAAATGGAATTGCTCTCGCCTTGCAGCTCGTCCTCATGGGAAAGTCTTGGGTAAAGGGCGGTAATTGGTTGTTGGTTGGTCTGTCTTAACATAAAATCCTCCGTTTCCGACAGCCAGCCCCACTATTCCGTACCTTGATTGTACCACATGGGGCGGCTGTCTGTATAGCGGCAAAAGCGTCAAATCTGCTTCTTTATGGTCGGTCAAATCGCCGTTTTTTGTGTAGCAGCTTCCGCTTCCAGCACTTTCATCATCTTGTCGGCTGCGGTATCGGTTGCGCCCTGCTTGAAGAAGCCGGAAACGGTAAGGACGGAGTTGCCCATGCGGATCTCCGTCACGCAGTCCGGGCGGCGGTCTGTTTTGGTGGTGCTTGTCTGTTTCGTTTCTGTCATAGGCTCTCCTTTCGCTGCTTCATCAGTTGCTTTAAGCGTTCCAGCTTTTCCGTGCGGTTTCCTTTCGGAAGTTGCTGCCCGTGAAGCGGACGGGGGCGCACATGGAAGTCAGCCTGTCATAGATACGGGCGTGGGGCGTGTCCTGCGGGTGCTGCAATTCCTCCAGTGTGAGGTTGGTCGTGGCGATCAGCGGCTTGCCGCTTCGGTAACGGCTGTCAATCACGCTGTAAACCTGTTCCAGCCCGTATTCTGTCCCTCGCTCCATACCAAAATCATCAAGTATCAGTAGAGGATAGCTGCAAAGGCTGGAAATATATTCGTTCCTGCCCTCAAAGCTGGCGGCAAGGTCACCCAGTATCGTTGCAAAGTTTGTCATGCAGACGGCAACTTCTTTGCTCCATAAGGGCGTTGGCGATACAGGCAGCGAGGTAGCTTTTTCCTGTCCCCACGCCGCCCCAAAACAGGTAGCCGATATTTTCAGCCTGCATGGTTTCCCAGCTCTCCACATAAAAGCGGGCGGTTTCGGTCTGTGGGTTTCTGCCGTTGTCATGCTCAAATGTCCAGTTCCGCATAGCGGGGTCAGTAAAGCCCCGGCGTTTCAAGTCCTCCACTGTTTCAAGGTGCTTCTGTCGGCTTTCAGCGGCTTCCCGTTTTTCACGGGCTGCCCGGTGGCAGTCGCACTCTGCCGGGTGTCGGTCATGCCCTAACCATTGGGCGGTTTCTTTTGGAAAGTAGGCTTCTTTTGGCGTATGGCACTTGCCGCAGTATAAAAGCCCGTCCTCGCCTGTGTAATCCTCCGCTTCGGTGGTAGTGGTTGTAATGTCCGTAATCATAGCTTCAATCTCGTTTTTCATAAGCTCTCGCCCTCCTTGCATGAGTAATCGGGTATGCCCTGTTTCGGGGCAGCCTTGCCTTTGGCAGTGTCCTCCTGCGCCCACTTGTAAATGGTGGCTACATGGCTGTGGTACTGCTTCCCGGTGGAAGCGATATGGCAGGAAAGCCGGTCAATATAATACTCCCACTTGTCGGGCAGCTCTGTTTTCAGCCCGGAAAGCTCTGTATCGGTCAGTATCACATTGTTGTATCTGCCATAAGCGGCGGGGGCGGGGTGTCCCGTTTCTCCCTCTCTCTCTTTTTCTATCTCTATCTCTTTCTCTAACTCTATCTCTATCTCTGGTGGACGAATGTCGGACAAATGTCCGCCGTTTGTCCGGGGCGGTAAAAGTGCCTTGTTTTCCAGCCTTGCAGCCCGTTTTCTCTCGGCTTCGGTAGAGGACTGTCCTATCATCAGCTCAATGTCGGTCATATAGAAAGCCCCGCTGTCAAGCTGCTCCACAAGCCCCAACTGCCGGAAAATCTCTAAAGCCCTCTCAACTGTCCCTATCTGGTGGCGGGTCAGTGTCGCTATCATCTGCGCTGTGTAGGGGATATGCTCGTCAAGCTGCAACTTCCCGCCGTTTTTCAGCGATTTTAAGTACAGCTTCAAGAGGATATTGGAGTATAAAATCCCGTCTTTCATATCTTCCAGCAGCACAATGGAGTCGCTGTCAAAAAAGTTCTCTTTCAGCTTGAGGTAGTAATACTTGCGGTTATCTGCCATTGTCCCTGTCCTCCTTTTTCCGGCGTTTGGAGTAGTAGTGGGGGCAGAGTATGATAACCGCCCGGAAGCTCTGCTTGCAGCTATGGGTACAGCCCCGGCAGAGGTCGTTGTATGTGATACGGTCGCAGGTGGTATTTCCGACTTTCACTTGCCGAAAAAAGACCATTCAAGCCGCCGCTTCTTGCTCATTCGTGGCATGGGTGACGCTCCTTTCTGCCGTTTCCGCTGGTGTGACGGTATCGGCGGTAATTCTGTATCATCTCGGTATCATTTTCGGGTTTTTTCTGCCCTGTAAGCCCGTTAAAAAATCCTTTGGTATTGCGGATAGGGTGCGGGGCAGCCCCTTGTTCTGTATTGGTTCGGGTACATTTTGGGGCGTTTTTTTATCGCTCCTGTTCCTGCCTTTTCACAGGCTTGCGCTCCCGGCGTAAAATCTGGTCGATATTGCCCTTGACCGTCTGTAAGCGGCGGTATTCCTCCCGTTTTGCCCGGTAATCGTTGTAGCCGCTGTTTTTCTCTTGGATAAGGCTTTCAATCTCTGCTTGCAGGGCTTTATAGCTCGGCAGCTTGGAAATGCCGTTCTCCCTAAAATAACGGGCGGCTGCGTCTGCTATGATAAAGTCGCTTTCGTGCTTCTGTCGGTAGGCTGCTTTTGCTTTGGCGTTTTTCTGCTGTTTCAGCCCGTCCCGGACAGGGCGGGTCTTGGAATAGGCAAGCACCTGCCGTTGCAGCTCCTTTTTCCCGTTCAGCGTCTTTTCCACCTGCTTCAACCACGCAAGGCTTTCCCGCATGGCGGTATAGGCGGCAGAACAGGCTTCGTCCAGTTCCTCCGGGGAAGAAAAGCCGTACTGCTGATAGGCGGTAACGGTAGCTGCCATTTGCTTTAGGTTGTGCTTTGCCGCCCAGCGGTCATAGCCCACGCCCTTGCCCTCGGCTCGCTTGGCTTCCCGGTCAACCATGCGCTGCAAGGTGTTGTCTGCCGGGGTGGTTTTTGTGGTTTTTTCCCCTTGTGACGGCTTTTTAACTGCGGCAGGGTATTCGGGTATGGCTTTGGTCTGTTCGGCAGCTCTGTGGGCGTTCTGCGTGAGCAGGGCAAGGACAGCAGCCTTGTCAAAATCGTCCCCCAGCTTCCGGGCTGTGATAGGCTTTGTCCTGTCCGGCGTGAGGTAGGAAAGCCGCCCCCGGCTCTCCTTGACGGTTACACCCTCCCGCAGCAAAAGGGAAGAAAACTCGTCAAAGCTGGCAGCTTGGGAAAGTGCCTGCCGTATCGTCCGGCGCAGCTTCGCCTTGTCCGTTTCAAACTTGGTGGGCTTGGTCGGCTGTCCGGCGGCTTCTCTGGCGGCGTTCTCTTTGTCAAGGGCAAGCTGCCCTTTCTTTGCCGCCCAGTATTCCCGTTCGGTTATCCGTTCCTTGCTGCCGTTCAAGAGGTCGATTTGGTAAAGTCCCTCCCGGTGGCACATTTCCATGACTTCGCTCTTGAAATATTCCATAGCGGCGTTGGTGCAGCGGTGCTTGCAGCCCTCCAGCGTATCGGCTGGTCTGTCCATGTAGGGCAGAAGCGGGACTTCATAAATCCGCAGGGAGTTGATGACGATATGCACATGGATATTCCCGCTGTGGTTATGCCCGTCCGGGTGGGTGCAGATTAGGGCTTGGTGTCCGGGGAAATGCTCCTTGCAGAACTGCTCGCCCAGCTCCTGCGCCCGGTCTACGGTCAAGCCGTTGTCTGTCCCGTCCCGTGGGTCAAAGCTGATGATATAGTGGTGGCTTTTCACATCTTCCCGTTTTTGGTTTTTCTCATAGCGGAGATTGGCTCGCATACAGGCAACAGCGAAATCCTCGCCCCCGCAGTTAAGGGAAGAAATGCGGTAATCCTCCCTCGGTATCAGCCGCCCGTTTTCATCAAGGGTGGGCTTCATGGTAAACTCGTCATGCTCAAATGTGAGGTAGGCTTCCGCTGCGCCATAGTCGGCATTTTTAGAGCTGATATGTTTGAATGTTGCCAACAGCGTCACCCACTTTCTGCAAGACTTCAAACTTTAGGGCAGCAAGGTCGGAAACCGCCGCCCGTACCTCCCCGGCAAGCTGCGGGTAGGGGCTGTGCCACTCGTTTAGCGTCCGGGCTATCTGGTTTAAGTTGCCGCCGATCCTGCCGTATTCGGCGGTCAGCTTCCCGACAGCGGCAAGCAGCTCGTCATTGACGGGGGAAACGGTTATGATGGGGCGTATGGCTGCCCCGGTTATGGCTTGCCGGATAAACTCGGCTTGGCTCATGTTGTAAGCAGAAAGCCGTTGGGCAAACTCGGCGTATTCTTCCTCGGTCATGCGTGTTTTGACTACCCGGCTGCGGTGCGGTGTGTTATATCGTTTTCGCATGGTAAAACCTCCTTTCTGTGCGTGGTGTCCTCTCACTAATAGGAGAAAAACGGGGTGTGAAGCGGAACTGTTTTTGAAAAATCCGAAAAATTATTTTGAGGGATTTTTAAGCGGCGTAAGCCGCATAGCAGGGTTTGGGGAAGGCACTCCCCAACAAGATTCCCGCAGGGGCAAAATGAGCGAAAAGCGAATTTTGGTACTGCGGTAGAATCTTGCTCTAAGAAAAGCCGCGGACTGCCAGACTGCCCCTGTTCCGGGGTTTTTCCGCAAAAAATAGCAACCGCTTTTTTTTTCACGGGGGGTTGCCGCCCGTTTTGGCTGCCCTTTTTTCCTTTCGCAAAAATTTTTTTAAAAGGCAGAAAATGGGGCTATTTTACCCGCAGTTTTTTTCTTTTCCCTAAAATAGCAAAATGGACGGGTTTCCGGCAAGATTTTTCCGGCGGCTCGGTTTTCATTTCCCCTTAGACAATAAGGCGTTTTTGCTGCGTTTTGCCAAACGCCGAGCAAAAATTGGCAGCCTTTTTTGGCTTCACCTACCTACTACGGGGACTTTTGAATTTTGCCAAAAATGGACAAAAAAAAAGCAGCAAATCTTTTTTTCAGACTTACTGCTTTTATCGCCGCAAAGATTGACGATGTATTCCTCGTCCGGCTCCGGGGCTTGAAATATTCATCTGTCGTGCCTAAAGGATAGTGCTTTTCATCTGTGATGTAGTCAAGGGATATTTCTCTTTTGTGTTTCCTGCTCCATGTCCGCAGCGTTGCTGATGACAAGCAATGGCATTGCTATTTTTCGGATAATCATGGTAAATATGCTAATCAATGCAGCTCCGGCAAAGGACAACGCAACTAAAATCAAAGCTGCCTGTCCAACGGTAAGATTAAACGGGCGCAACAGAACAAATTGCAGTATCGTATCATATCCGTCAAATCCATATAAAAAAGCAATTATTCCGAACATGAGCAGAGAGAGAAGCAGCGTAAAGCCTATACCTACCGTCAATCCCGCAAGGGTTTTCGCTGCATATAATTTCTTCTTCCCAAGGCGGGTACAAAGGATTACCTGATCTGTTTTGCGGGTGTGCTCCACAGTAAACACCGGGGAAAGGCAGATTGCGATAAACATGATTTCCATACAGGCAATCAATTTCATCATATCTGCAATTTGCCGCCAACCGTCAAAATATCCGTGATAAACAATCGGCTCGTCAAATGAAATACTTTCGGTCAACCCTGCCGGAGTATTTGCTTCTAACTGTGCATTTAGCCGTTCATAAAATGCTTCGCTATCACATTCTAATATTTCTGCACCTGCTTGTGTCCCCAATGTTCTGCCAATGAAATTATATACATCTAAGTACGGGAGTGCTTCTCTGTAATTTCCGTTAAAAATAAAATCCTCATACGCAGGGCGCATTTCGTCAATCAGTTTTTGGTCTATCGCTCTGCCGGAGATCTGCTCTGCGGCTTCCTGTTCTGCCCGATTTGCTGCATATCCATTTAGGGAACTGTCGGAATATTCCCTATTTTGCGGAAGTACAGCACTTGCTATACCCCAAATAACAAGTCCTACAAGCAGGACGCCGCCTGTAATCCAAACAATTTTTCTGCTGATAATCTTTCGCAGTTCAAACTTATATAGCGTAAGCATAATCACTCCTCCTCAAATTCATCAAGATAAAATTTCTCCAAGTCGTCGATTTCATCAGCAGAGCCATTAAATACAATCTGTCCTGCTTTCATCATAAGCACCGTATCTGCGATATGCTCAATATCTGATACGATATGGGTAGACAGTAAAACAATGCTTTCCGTACCCAATTCTTTAATCAGATTACGGAAGCGCACACGTTCTTTCGGGTCAAGCCCAGCGGTAGGCTCGTCTAAAATAATAATCTTTGGGTCATTCAAAAGTGCCTGTGCAATACCGCCTTTGCTTCATGCCGCCGGAATAGGTCGCAATTTTCTTTTTTGGCTACGTCGGAAAGGCTCACCAATTCCAGAAGTTTTTTGATTTTCGTTTTGCTTCTGTCTTTGTCAGTCCTTTTAATGAAGCCATATATAAGAGAAAATCCATGCCGTTAAAATCCGGGTAATAACCGAAGTCCTGCGGAAGATATCCCAATTCCGCCCGGTATTCCTCGGAAGATACGTCCATTCCGTCAAAAGTAACCGTACCGCTTGTGGGTTTCAAAATCCCGCAAAGCATACGCATGAAGGTTGTTTTTCCTGCGCCATTTGCTCCAAGCAATCCATAGACGCCGTTTGTCAGTTGCAAGCTTACCCTGTCAACGGCTATTTTGTTTTCATATTGTTTTGTCAGTCTGTCAATGCAAAGTTCCATAGGAATCCCTCCGTTTTCTTGAATGTATGGTAAAATTCTTTTGCAGTAATTCCAAACAGGAATAAAGCTGCTACTATCCACCATACCAAGTAATTTGTCTGGAATAAAAAGTCTGCCATATAGCGAAGCGTCATATTTACCCCGCTTACAAAAACAGCTACCGCCATGCACCCATAAATGACTTCTTTATTACGGAAACGTCGCACAAGATATAGGCTGATACTTGTTGTCAATAGATACGGAACAAACAAATATACACCTGTCTGCATAAAGGAAATACTGTTTGCAACATGGCAGACCGGAATTATGATACAAAAAATCCCAAAGTTGAAAACACCTAAAATAATCAACCTTGCCAAAACAACACTCTTTAAGGAAAACCGGGCAGACATTTCTAACTCATTCATTCCGTATATGGCAGATTTTGTGCTTTCTGCAATAAGCAGCAATGCAAGAAAAGGGGTAAATGCAGATACAATCCATACCGTATTTTCACTTGCAAAAGAAGCCGCCCATGCTACGGGCAAAAGTATCAATATAGACATTAGCCATACGCTTTTCTTGATAAAGGGAATTTGGCTGCATATAAATGTTTTGGTACTGATATGCGGGCGGGGCAGCGAATGGATAAACTGAACCTTGCGACCCGGCGTAGGTGCGTCAAACGCTTTAGCAATCTGTTTTTTAGTTCTCTATTCATCTGAAAAGCCTCCTTTCTGTAACTCCGTTTTGAGATATTTTAATATCCTTGCGGTTTTTCGGTATATGGCAAAACGGGAAAGTCCTGTAATCTTGCATATCGAAGCTATGGGAACATCATT
>VOFE01002151.1_pt1 | contig 61160 bp, 68 predicted proteins | sample 5384071 | NCBI WGS metagenome assembly VOFE01 (sample SAMN12384724, study PRJNA508395) | human gut metagenome | isolation source: healthy gut D | host: Homo sapiens
GAAGAAAAAGCCCCTTTTCCCGGGAAATTTCAGGAGAGAGAATTCCGGTCCCGCTTCCGCCAACCACGTCCGCCTGGTCAGGGGAAAATTTCATAAATTCTTAACACCTATGTCACAGGCCGTTCCTTGCAATAAAAAGGGAAATATGATACCATACCGTTATCAAATGGGGAAAGTTTTTCCCGGCAAACTATCTGCCAAGCGCGGTGGGATACCCTGCCCGCAAATGACATAAACCAGAAAAACGGGGGCGCTCCCCCGGAACGGAGGACAGATACTGTTGAGTTCCAATCCAAACAACAAGGGCAAAGGGCGGCGGCCAAGGCCCGCGCAAACGCGGCTTTATTTTCGGGGCCATTCTCTGGGCCCTGGTCCTGGTCATTTTCTTTAATTTCCTGGCCAAGCAGATTGCCAACGCCGGCACCAAGGAGGTTCCCTACTCCGAGTTCATCCAGATGGTGGAGGAGGACAAGGTGGCCACCGTGGAGCTGACCAGCAACAAATATACCTTTTACCTCAAGGAAGACCTGCCTGCCGGCGCGGGGAAGGAGGCAGCCAAGACCTGGCGGAGGTGCTGGCCCAGCAGATGGAGCAGGGCGGCGCCAGCCCGGTATGTCACCGCGCCGGTGGTGACCGTCCGGCCCGGGACGACAGCCTGATCTCCCTGCTGAAAGAGCATGATGTGGAGTATTATTCCCCATGCAGGAGGAATCCTCCTATCTCATGAGCCTGCTGCTGAGCTATGTGGTGCCCATGATCCTGATGGTGGGCCTGCTGGTCTTCCTGATGCGCCGGATGAGCGGCGGCATGGGCGGACTGGGCGGCGTGGGCAAGGCCAACGCCAAGGTCTATATGGAGAAGTCCACCGGCGTCACCTTCAAGGACGTGGCCGGCCAGGACGAGGCCAAGGAGTCCCTGGAGGAGATCATCGACTTCCTCCACAACCCCGGCAAATACACCGCCATCGGCGCAAAGCTCCCCAAGGGCGCGCTGCTGGTGGGCTCCCCGGGTACCGGCAAGACCCTGCTGGCCAAGGCCGTGGCCGGCGAGGCCAACGTGCCCTTCTTCTCCATCTCCGGCTCGACTTTGTGGAGATGTTCGTGGGCGTGGGCGCCAGCCGGGTCCGGGACCTCTTCAAGGAGGCCAACAAGATGGCCCCCTGCATCGTCTTCATCGACGAGATCGACACCATCGGCAAGTCCCGGGACAACCGCATGGGCGGCAACGACGAGCGGGAGCAGACACTGAACCAGCTGCTGGCCGAGCTGGACGGCTTTGACCCCACCAAGGGCGTCATCGTCCTGGCTGCCACCAACCGCCCCGAGGTGCTGGACAAGGCGCTGCTGCGCCCCGGCCGCTTTGACCGGCGCATCACCATCGACCGGCCCAACCTGGCCGGACGCCTGGCTACCCTTCAGGTGCACACCCGGAAGATCCGCCTGTCCGAGGATGTCGACCTGCGGAAGGTCGCCCTGGCCACCGCCGGGTGCGTGGGCGCGGACCTGGCCAACCTGGTGAACGAGGCCGCCCTGCGGGCCGTACGCATGGGCCGCCGGGCGGTGAATCAGCAGGACCTTCTGTCTGCCTTCGAGCTGGTCATTGCCGGCACGGAGAAGAAGGGCAGCGTCCTCACCGAGTTTGAGAAGAAGCTGGTGGCCTACCACGAGGTGGGTCACGCCATGGTGGCCTACAAGCAGAAGAACGCTGAGCCGGTGCAGAAGATCACCATCGTCCCCCACACCGAGGGCTCTCTGGGCTACACCTTGCTGATGCCGGAGGAGGATAAAACTGAGCTTCGCACCCGGGACGAGCTGCTGGCCCGAATCGCCGTGTCCATGGGCGGCCGGGCGGCCGAGGAAGTGGTGATGAACACCATGACCAACGGAGCCTCTCAGGATATCCAGGACGCCACCAGCATCGCCCGGAACATGGTAGCCATGTTCGGCATGAGCGACGAGTTCGGCATGATGGCGCTGGCCTCCCGCCGGAACCAATACCTGGACGGCGGCTACGGCATGGACTGCGCCCAGGATACCGCCGCCGCCATGGACAAGGCGGTAAAGGACATCCTGGACCAGTGCTACGCCACAGCGGTGGAGATCATCCGGGAGAGCCGGGCGGAGATGGACCAGGTGGTGGCCGAGAAGGAGACCAGGGGAACGCGCAGTCTGGGCTGTGATTTGGAGGACCGTTTGATCTGGGACCGGGAGCGGGAGGCGGCGCTGGAGGAGAAACTGAATGTGGGCCGCGCCCTGCGGTCCCTCGGAGTCCTGGAACCCAAAGGGTATACAGATTGGAGCGCGCAGTGGCCAGCAGACGCGCCGGACCGGCCATGGGTGATGGTGCGGACGGATTTTTACTTGGACGCCCCTGTGCCGGAGGAGCAGACCCTGCGGATGGCGCTGGCTGACCGGGCCATGGAAGTTTACACGGTGATGGCCGCTGTCACACCCATCCGCCGGTTCTCGGTGGCCTGCGGGATCCGGGAGGAAAGGGAGACTGCTTGGTACCGGATCACAGTGGAGCTGGAGGATGGGAAGGCCCTGGCCCGGGAGGATATTTTGAACAGTAAACTGGTAAAATCATAATAAATAGTATAATAAGATAGTGATATATAAAATAAACCTGCTCTGCGCGGCTAATATGGCCGCACAGGGCAGGTTTTTGCTTGGAATATGGAGTCAGAGACACCGGCGGTAGGTACGGGTGATCTCCCGAAGCTTGCCGGAGACGTAAGGATTGAGGGCCTCGCTGCGGACCCGCCAGCTCCAGTTGTGGTCCCCCATGGTGCCGGGGGTGTTCATCCGCGCGTCCGCGCCCAGACCCAGCACATCCTGAAGGGAGGCGATGGCCAGATAGCTACCAGAGGCCCATGCGCCGGAGATGACTCCCCAGCCTAGGCCCTCCTCCTCCCGCAGGCGGAGGTAACGGCGGGCGTAACTGGCCTCCTCCGGCCGGGCCTCGTTGAGGAACTGGACGAAGGTGGGGGTGTCATGGGTCCCGGTGTAGACCACGGAGAAGGGATGGCAGTTGTGGGGCAGATAGGCACTCTCTCCCTGGGGATCGAAGGCGAAGACCATAACCTTCATCCCGGGGATGCCGCAGGTGCGCACGAACTGCAGGGCCTCCTGGTCCAGGTCGCCCAGATCCTCGGCGATGAGCTCCAGCTTGGGGGCGGCTGTCTGGAGCAGCCGGAGCAGCTCCAGGCCGGGACCCGGCTCCCAATGCCCCTCCTTGGCGCTCTTGGCCCCGGCGGGGATGGACCAGTAGGTGTGGAAGGCGCGGAAGTGGTCGATGCGGATGGCGTCGTACAGCCGGGCGCACCAGTGGATGCGCTCCTTCCAGAACAGGAATACCTGCCGCTTGTGGCCCTCCCAGTTATAGAGGGGATTGCCCCAGAATTGGCCCTCGGCGGTGAAGGCGTCGGGCGGCAGCTGCCGCAGTCAGACGGCCCTGACCGTCCACCTGGAACAGCTCCGGGTGGAAATAGAACTCCGCGCTGTGGCTGGAGAGATAGATGGGGATATCCCCCATGATGCGGATCCCCTTCTGGTTGGCGTACTCCTTCAGATGGAACCACTGCTGATAGAAAATGTCCTGAAGGAAGGTGTGGAAGGCCATCCGCCGGGGGTCCGGGACGGCGTCCCTGGGCCATTGGCTGCAATCGGTCTGGAACTGGTCGTGGAGGGCGGCGAATTTGGCGTAGTCCTCCAGCCAGGGGAGGTGGAGCTCCTCCGGAAGCTGGGCCCGGCGTCCGGGAAAGCGGAGGAACGCCTGATAGAGCAGGTCCATCCGGGTGGCCCGGAGATGGGCGTAGTCCACCCGGTCGGGAGAATCCCGGCGGGCGGCCTCCACCTCCTGGTGGGTGAGCAGGCCGATGGATACCAGCTCGTCCAGGTCGATGAGATCGGGATTGCCTGCGAAGGCGGAGGGGGACATATAGGGGGAATTGCCGTGGCCGGGGGGGACCAGGGGCAGGATCTGCCAATAGGTCTGGCCGGCATCCGCCAAAAAGTCCACGAACCGGCGGGCGGGCGCGCCCAGAGAGCCGATACCATAGGGACCGGGCAGAGAGGAGACAGCCAGCAGGACACCGCTGGCGCGTGAGTCATACATGGGAACGGGCTCCTTTCGGGAAATTCACGGATCTTGGGAAAAAGACGGCCCCAATGCTGAAACAGAGGGGACCACGCACAGTATAGCATAAACTGTGGAAAATACAAGGCGAGATGGGAAAAATGCCTATTCCTCCGCGGCCTGTTCAGGTGCGGCGCAGGCCCGGCGGAAAAAGTCCAGGGTGCGGTCGTTGGTCTCCCGGCTCTCCGGCCAGTCCCAGTGGCTGACCTCGAAGACATGGGTGAGGCGCTCCCCCTGGGCGCGGGTCCAGTGCAGAGTTTCGTGCTCCAGGGGGGAGCGGTCCAGCCAGTCGATCAGCCGGCGGCTCTGGCGGTAGTAGCGGTCAGGCTCACTGGCGATGACCAGGATGGGGGGAAGGGACAGGCCTGGGGCGGTATCCTCAAAGCTGGCATGGCCCCACAGGGGGGAGGAGGGGCCAGCGGGGCCGAACAGCATCCGCAGGTATTCCCGGGTGACTGCCCTGTCCAAATGGGGCTTGAGAACGTTGAAGCGGTAGACATCGCATACCCCGTGGGCGATGGCCAGGGCCCGGAAGGGGTGGGCCAGGGGGACGGCTCCGTACAACTCCTGGAGGGAGGAGTCCAGCTGGATACAGGCGGCCAGCCCGGCCAGATGTCCCCCGGCGGAGTCCCCGGTGAGGCAGAGCCGGTCCAGATCCAGACCGTATGTGCCGGCATGGCGCTCCAGCCAGTGGAAGCTGGCAAAGACGTCCTGGATCTGCTCACGAAGGTCTACTTCGGGGAGCAGGCGGTAGCTCATGCCCATGACGGCCCACCCCTGGGAGGCCAGGTACATACAGTAGGCCTGGTTCAGCTCCCGGTCGCCGTACATCCAGCCGCCTCCATGGATGTCTACGATCACAGGCAGAGAGCCGTCTGCTCCAAGTGGGCGGTACAGGTTCAACGTGTGCATGGGGTGGCTGCCGGACAGATAGGGGAGGCCCTCCAGGACCTCCACCCCTGTGGGGAGAGGCTGAGAGGCCAGGCGGACGGCGTCCCTCCGGCGGTTGGACGCCCATTTCCGGCAGATCAGGGCGCGGGTCAGGTATCCCATAGCAGGCTCCTTCCGGGTGAAATAAAAAACAGCTCCGGCCGGTGGGCCGGAGCTGCTCTTTTCCGTTTCGAGGAGCGATTAGCCCTCAGAAATGGCGCTCATGGGGCAGGTACCAGCGCAGGAACCGCAGTCCAGGCAAGCACCGGCGTCGATCACGTAATGATCATCACCCTGAGAAATGGCGCCCACGGGGCAGGCATCCGCGCAGGAACCACAGCTGATGCAAGCATCGCTAATGACATAAGCCATTGGAAATACACCTCCCTTAGAATGTATCTCTTATTTTATCACATCTTTTTGAAAATGCAATGCTAATTTTTCTGAAAAGCGGGCATAGTTAAAAAAGCGCCGGCGGCCGCAGGTCCCGGCCCGACAGATGGAGAGACGGGGGGAATTTCTTTGGAACAGAAGTCACGGAGGCGATGGGAGATGGCGGACAGCCGGTTTACATCCACAGCTCTGGGGGCCATCCGGCTGGCCCAGGAGAACGCGGCCCGGCTGGGGCACTGCTATGTGGGCAGCGAGCACCTTCTGCTGGGCCTGGCCTGCCAGGAATACAGCCTGGCGGCCAGCCTTCTGAGGGAGGCGGGAGCGGACAGCCGCTCGCTGCGGGCGGCCGTTGTACAGATGGTGGGCACCGGGGCGCCTGGCCCCACCCTGCGCCAGGGCTTGACGCCCCGGTGCTGCCAGGTCATCCGCCGGGCGGCGGAGGAGTGCCGGCGGTTGGGCGGTCCGGCGGTGGGGGCGGAGCACCTGCTGCTGGGGGTGCTTCTGGAGCCGGACAGCTCCGGGGCCCGCCTGCTGGGGGCCTGTGAGGTGGACCGGGAGGGCCTGCGCCGGGCGGTGTACGCCGCTCTGGGGGGCGAGGATGGCGCGCCTCGCCCCATGCGGAGCCGGGAGCCGGAGCGGGTCTCCGGCGACACCCGCCAGCTGGACCAGTGCGCCCGGGATCTGACCCGGATGGCGGCGGAGGGGCGGCTGGATCCGGTGATCGGCCGGGAGGAGGAGCTGGACCGGGTGATCCAGATCCTCTCCCGCCGGACCAAGAACAACCCGGCCCTTATCGGGGAGCCTGGTGTGGGAAAGACTGCGGTGGCGGAGGGGCTGGCCCTGGCCATCGCCGACGGCGCCGCCCCGGCCCATCTGCTGGGCAAGCGGGTGTGCGCCCTGGACCTGTCCGCCATGGTGGCGGGAACCAAGTACCGGGGGGAGTTCGAGGAGAAGCTGAAGCACGTGCTTCAGGAGGTGCGCCGGGCAGGGAATATTATCCTTTTTATCGATGAGCTGCACACCATCGTGGGAGCTGGCTCGGCGGAGGGCGCCATCGATGCGGCCAACATCCTGAAGCCCGCCCTCTCACGAGGGGAGATCCAGGTGCTGGGGGCCACCACTCTGGACGAGTACCGGCGGTATATTGAGAAGGACTCCGCCCTGGAGCGGCGGTTCCAGCCGGTCACAGTCCGGGAGCCCTCCCGGGAAGAGACGCTGGCTATCCTCCGGGGGCTGCGGGGCCGGTACGAGACGCACCACCACCTGACCATCACCGATGGAGCCTTGACAGCGGCGGTGGATCTGTCCATCCGCTATCTGCCCCAGCGCTTCCTGCCGGACAAGGCTATTGACCTGGTGGACGAGGCGGCCTCCCGGGCGCGGCTGTCCACACGGGTCCTGCCGGAGGAACTGCAAAAGCTGGAGGAGCGGGCGGTCCAGACGGGACGGAAGCTGGCGGAGGCCATCCGAAAGCAGGACTTTGAGGAGGCGGCCATGCTCCGGGACGCGGAGGGGGACTTCCGCCGGGAGCTGGAGGCGGGAAAGCGCCGCTGGCAGGCGGAGCACGCCCCCAGGGCAGTGGGGGAGGAGCACATCCGGGCGGTCCTGTCCCAATGGACCGGGGTGCCGGTGAGCGACCCCACGGAGCGGGACCGGCAGGCGCTGGCCACCCTGGAGGAGAGCCTCCACCGGGAGCTGCTGGGCCAGGACGAGGCCGCCCGGACCGTGGCCCGGGCGGTGCGCCGGGGGCGGCTGGGCCTGAAGGACCCCCGCCGCCCAGTGGGCTGCTTCCTGTTGCTGGGCCCCAGCGGGGTGGGCAAGACCCAACTGTGCCGGGCGCTGGCCGCCGCCCTGTTCGGCAGTCAGGACGCCCTGCTCCGCTTCGATATGTCCGAATATATGGAGGGACACAGCGTCTCCCGGCTCATCGGTTCGCCCCCCGGCTATGTGGGACACGACGAGGGCGGGCAGCTGACCGAGCGGGTGCGGCGGAATCCCTGGTCTGTGGTGCTGCTGGACGAGCTGGAGAAGGCCCACCGGGATGTGGTCCATCCTCCTCCAGGTGATGGAGGAGGGGGTGCTCACCGACGCCCAGGGGCGGCGGACGGATTTCCGGAACACGGTGCTGGTGATGACCTCTAACCTGGGGGCGCGGCACTTCCGGGCCCAGGGGCGGCTGGGCTTCCTGCCGGAGGAGGGGACCGACCGGGCGGAGGTGGAGAGGGCGGTACTGGCCGAAGCCAGGCGGACCTTTGCCCCGGAGTTTTTGAACCGGCTGGACGGGACCCTGGTGTTCCACCCACTGGACGGAGACAGTCTGGCCGCCATCACCCGGCAGCTGCTGGACCAGACGGGAGAGCGGCTGTCCGCCCTGGGGGTGTCCCTCCAGGTGGAGGAGGAGGCCGTCCGGCTGCTGGCCCAGGCGGGAGGCGATCGGGACTACGGAGCCAGGCCTCTGCGGCGGGCCATCGCGGCCCAGGTGGAGGATCCCGCCGCCGACCTGCTGCTGGAGGGGGCGCTGTGCTCCGGCGGGACCCTCCGGGTGGTGGCCGAGGGGGACCGGATACAGGTTCGGCCAGCGTAGCGGCGGATGGAGAACGAAGCCTATAAATATGATATTAAATATTAGATTTAGTAATTTTTGATATTGATAACTGCGGCCAAAGAGATTATACTAGATCATACAGACAGCGGCGTATAGGGGACGGACCCGGCGCTGGAAGGGAGCGGTTTGTATGAGACAGTCGGCAATGACCATGCGGGCGCCGGTTTCGGTCCGGAGGGCGCGTCATCGGGAGGTTCGGGACCCCTATGACGGGCTGCGGCCCTGGTCGGCCATCACCCACGGGGCGGGGGCCGTTTTGTCGGCGGTGGGGACGGCGCTTCTGCTGCGTCTGGCCGCCCTGCGGGGGAGCGGACTGCTGTTCGCGGTCTTTTTGATTTATGGCCTGTCCATGACGGGGCTGTATACCGCCAGCACCCTCTACCACTGTGTCAACACATCGGTGGCCGGGCGGCGGGCCCTGCGGAAGTACGACCACTGCGCGATCTATCTGCTTATCGCCGGGAGCTATACGCCGGTGTGTATGGTGGCGCTGCGGCAGTCTGGGGGACCGGCCCTGCTGGCGGCGGTGTGGGCCGTGGGCGTGGTGGGCATGGCGCTCACCGTGGCCAGGCTGGAGATCCCCCGCTGGCTCACCAGCGCCATCTATCTGCTGATGGGGTGGCTGGCCATTTTCGCCATCGTCCCCTGTACCAAGCCCTGCCCGCGGCGGGCTTTGCCTGGCTGCTGGCCGGAGGCCTGCTGTACACGGTGGGGGGCGTGCTGTACGCCGTCAAGTGGCCGGGGCGGAACAACCCCCGCTTTGGCTGCCATGAGGTCTTTCATGTGTTTATCCTGCTGGGTTCGGTGTGCCACTTCGCGCTCATGTACCAGGTGATCGCCTGGATGTGACCGGAAGAGGGGAAACAACAGCCCTGGAGCGGCGCTGCGCCGCCCAGGGCTGTTTTGATTTGGTATATCATTCCTCCAGATGGAACAGGGAGAGGGGAAGCACGTCGGCCAGCTCCATCAGTACGGGTGAGATGCCTCCAGCTGCTTCCGGCGCCGGTGTGTGGACAGCCAGGTCCATCCGCAGCGGCCCAGTGGGCAGGGAGACCAGCGCCAGCATCCCGCCGCCGTCCCGCTCACCCAGCAGCAGAAGCGTCCCCTGATGGAGTTCCACGATATGGCGCGCGATGGCAAGGCCCATTCCTGCGCCGTCCCCGGGGGCCGGGATCCTTGCGTCGGCCTCTTTCGGGGGGGAGAGCGCATCCAGGCAGCCGCCCTCTCCCCGGTCGCCCAGCCAGAGCAGCGCCTGGCCGCCGCGGCGCTCCAGAGTCAGCGTCACCTCTCCCGACCGGGCCGGCTTGGCGCTGTTGGAGATCAGGGTCAGCAGCAGCTTCTGGATCAGCGCCGGGTCGCCCGGGATCAGCAGGGAGGCCGTTTCACACTGGAAGCGGAGCTGCACTCCGGCCTGCTGGAGCAGAAAGGCGGCCTCCTCCGTCAGCCGGCGGCACAGACCCGCCAGGTCCAGCGTAATGGGGTGGAAGGGCGTCCCAGACGGGCTGTCCATCCCCCGCATGAAATCCAGATTGGACAGCAGGCGGTACATACGAAAGAAGCTCCGGTTGAAGGCGTTGTCGTGCTCCTGTCCGGCTGTGTCCCGCCGATTACCTGGCCTATATGCTGAAGTATGACACCATGCACGGCAGGATCAATGCCCAGGTGTCCTCCGGCGATAATTCCATCATCGTGGACGGCCACGTGATCCCCGTGTACGCCGAGCGTGACCCCGCCAACCTGCCCTGGAAGGAGATCGGCGCGGAGTACGTCATCGAGTCCACCGGCCTGTTCCTGACCAAGGACAAGGCCAATCAGCTGTCAAAGAAAACAGTATATCGGGCCGGCGCCAAGCAGGGTGGTCATGGTGTCCGTCCGCCCCTCCAAGGACGACACCCCCATGTTCGTTATGGGCGTGAACCAGGACAGCTACACCTCCGATATGACCTTCGTGTCCAACGCCAGCTGCACCACCAACTGCCTGGCCCCCATTGCCAAGGTGCTGCACGATAACTTCGGCATTGCCGACGGCCTGATGACCACCGTTCACTCCACCACCGCCACCCAGAAAACCGTGGACGGTGTGTCCGTGAAGGATTGGCGGGGCGGCCGCGCCGCTTCCGGCAACATCATCCCCAGCTCCACCGGCGCTGCCAAGGCCGTGGGCAAGGTGATTCCCAGCCTGAACGGCAAGCTCACCGGTATGTCCATGCGCGTGCCCACCCTGGACGTGTCCGTGGTGGACCTGACCGTGAACCTGGAGAAGCCCGCCAGCTATGACGAGATCTGCGACGCCATGAAGAAGGCCGCCGAGGGCCAGCTGAAGGGCATCCTGGGCTACACCGACGAGGCCGTCGTGTCCTCCGACTTCCGCCCCTGGAGAAAACTCCAGGGGCTGGTGTCATTTTCGGTTCAGCTCAGGTGAAGGCCGTAGAAGCCGACCAGGGACAGGGCCATCAGCCCGGCGGTGATCAGATTGATGGGCAGGCCCTGGAAGCACCGGGGACAGCTGGTCAGGCTGACCTCCCGCTGTAGGCCGGCGAAGCACATCATGGCCACCGTGGCGCCCGCTCCGCCGAACAGGGCGTAGAGGAACGCGCCGCCCGGGCCGTACCCCCGCTGGGCGATGAGCAGCGCTGTGCCCATAGCCGCGCAGTTGGAGGTGACAGAGGCCAGGTTCTCATCCATCCGCCGGGACAGCTCCGGGATGCAGGTCCGCAGAAAATACCGCAGGCCGGCTACCACCAGAGGCCCTGTCAGGGCAAAGGCCAGCGTCTGGAAATAGCTCAGGGCAAAGTGCCGCAGCAGCTGGTTCACCACCCAGGCGGCCAGCGCGGTCAGGACCATCACCGCCGTCAGGCTGTATCCGGTGCGCCAGGCGTCCAGGGGATCCTGGAACGCCTGGGTCCTGGAGCCGATCCCCAGACAGCTGACCAAAATAAAGTTTTCCGACAGCAGGGCCGCCAAAGCGATCCCTGCCAGCTGAACTGCCGTCATATCCGGCCGCCTCCTCTCTGTTGATCCCGGTCAGACCTCGCCGTCCACATAGTCCACTTCTCCCTCCGTATCCAGGCTGGCGACAATGGCCAGAGCCTGGTTCACACAGGCGGTGACCGCCTCTGATGTGGCGGTGGCTCCGGACACCGCCTCCACCGCATTGGGGCCGGAGGGCCGGATGGTGCCGGAACGCCCGGTGTACTGGCTGAGGTAACCGCTCTCCGTGGCCTGCGTCCCCACGCCCACCGTCTCCCGGTGGTCGGTGACCGCCACGCCGGTGACCTCGCCGTTGGTGTTGACCCCCACCACAGCGGTGAGTACGCCGCCAAAGCCGTTGGCCTGGACCTCCACACAGTAGCCCACCAGTCCGCTGTCGTTATAACCGGCCGTGATGCTCAGCGCGCCGGGCGCGCGGTACGGAGTCTCAGAGCGGACGGTGGCCTGGGGCATGACCTGGGCCAGCAGGGTCTGCTGGGCTGAGGTCTCCGCCCGGACGGCGGCGTAGTCCGTCACACGGTGGACCCCGAACACCATGCCGCAGGTCACGGAAAACACCGCGGCCAGAGCCGCCCACTGCCGCACAGAGCCCCGCAGCTCGTCCAGATAGCCCTCGCCGGGCATCGTTCCGTCTCCGGCGCGGGCCAGGAATTTCACCTTGGGCGGCACGAAATGGATGGCTGCCGCGCTGGCGCGCAGCTGCGCTACCCAGCCCCGCACAGCTTCAAAGCGGCCCACGCCGAAGCGCCGGGGCAGGGCGGCCCGGTCCAGCAGCCACACGCAGCAGTTCATGGTGAGGATGGCCCAGCCCACTCCGTCGGGGTAGGAGCCGAAATAGCGCAGCAGTACAGTCAGCAGGCCGCAGCCCACGCCGAACAGGGTCTGTCCCACCGGAGTGACCGGTGTGGTGGTATAGTCGGAGGCCATGAATACCGCCCCCAGCACCAGCCCGCCGCCACACAGCTGGGCGGTCATCCAGGCCAGCGCGCCCCCGTCGCCCCGGGGGAAAAGCAGGGTCAGCAGGGCGACGGTCCCCAGATAGGACAGGGGGATGCGGGGGGAGATCACACGCCGCCCCACCAGGTATACCCCGCCCAGCAGAAGCATGAACACCGGCACGCCGCCCATCGCGCCCCCGTGCTGCCCCAGCATCATCTGGCTCAGGGTCAGATCGGGCAGCTTCCCAGCGTGGAGCAGGGCCATTGGAGTGGGGGAGGAGACTGCGTCCACCTGTCCAAACAGCGGAGTTTTCTGAAACGTGTCCACCCAGGTGGTCATCAGTCCGGGAAAGGTGCACAGCAGCGCCCGTCCCGCCAGAGCGGGATTCATAAAGTTCCGTCCCAGCCCGCCGTAAAACTGCTTGACCACCACGATGGCAAAGACACCGCCCAGCACCGGCGCCCAGTAGGGAGCGGTCACCGGGAGGCTCATGGCCAGCAGCAGGCCGGTGACACAGGCGGACAGGTCGCCCACCGTATTGCTCAGCCCCATCAGACGGCGGTAGCCGTACTCCGCCCCCACACAGGCCGCCACTGACACCAGGGTCAGGGCCAGCACCCGGGGGCCGAACAGATAGACCGCCATGCCCAGAGCGGGCAGAAGGGCCACGATCACATCCAGCATCGTGGAGGAGATGCTGGATACCTGGGCGATCTGCGGGGATGACCGGCGGATCACAGGTCCGTTCTGGCTCATTCCTGCTCGCCTCCTTCCCTTGGAAGCTGTCTGGCCTGGCGGACCAGGTCCGCCAGGGGGATATGGGAGGGACAGATATAGGAGCAGCAGCCGCACTCCATGCAGTCCTCCAGATGAAGCTCAGGAAGCCGTTCCCGCTCCCCCATCCGCATGGCCCGGTAGACCGACACCGGGTTCAGGTTCATGGGGCAGCTGGAGACACAGTGGCCGCAGCGGACGCACACCGTCTCCGTCTGACTGGCGGAATTGTGCTCCTGGTCGGTGAGACACAGCAGGGCGTTGGTGTTCTTCACCACCGGGGCCTCCAGGTCCCCCTGCACCGTCCCGGTCATGGGACCGCCGGTGAGGATGACCGCGGGCTCCTCCCGCAGGCCGCCGGCCGACTCCAGCAGGCAGCGCAGGGGGGTCCCGATGGGAACCCAGAGATTCCGGGGCCGGGCCACCGCGCCGCCGCTTACCGTCACCGCCCGGTGGGTCAGGGGGCTCCCCTTCATCAGGGCGGAGCGCACCATATACACCGTGGCCACGTTGAATACGGAGCATTTTACATCCAGCGCCGACTGGCCGGGCGGTACCTCACGCCCGGTCACGGTGCGGATCAGCTGCTTTTCCATGCCCAGGGGATAGCGGGTCTGGATGGTGAGCAGCTCCACCGCCCGCTTCTTCCGGCGCAGGCGGCGCTCCAAAAACTCCACCGCGTTGAGCTTATCGCCGGCCACCACCAGCACCGCCCGCTCCACCCGGAGCAGCCGGGCCATCATCTGCACTCCCTGGAGGACCTGGTCCCCCTTCTCCAGCAGCAGCCGGTGGTCGGCGGTCAGATAGGGCTCGCACTCGGCGGCGTTGACGATCAGGGTGTCCACCCGGCCCACCGCCTGGCGCAGGCGCAGGTGGGTGGGGCTGGCGCCGCCCCCATGCTGGTGATCCCCGCCCGGCAGATCCGGTCCAGGGCTTCGTCCCGGTCCATCCGGGACCAGTCCATGGGCTCCGGCAGATCGGGGCAGGGGGTGTCCTTCCCGTCGTTGTCGATGACGATGGCGTCCCAGCTGCCGCCCCAGGGATGGGGCCTGGGCTCGATGGCGCGCACCCGGCCGGAGACGCTGGCGTGGACATAGACGCCGCTGCCCTCCGGCTCGGCGATGACCTGACCCACCGTCACCGGGTCCCCGGGCCGGACCACCGGGACCGCTCCGCCGCCGCTGCACATGGTAAGGGGAATGACCACCTGCTTGGGCGCCTCCTCCAGGGGGACGATGGGCTTGCGCCTGGTGCTCTCTTTATAGGAAGCGGGGTGTACCCCGCCCAAATAGCTTCGCCGCATGGCTACCTCCCAGGCCGTGCCACCGGGCGTCCCGCGCCCGGCCGGCCTTTCGCTTTGGTCAAATTTCGATCCGAGTATATCATACTCAACTGAGGCCCGCCTGTCTAGACGTCCCAAGAAAAATTCACATTTTCCTAAATTTTTTCCGGCTTTTCCCGGATTTTTGTGCCCATTTTCCCGTTCCGGCATAGGCTGTGTCAGGAGGTGACGCCATGGAATACCGCGCCGGCTGCGATCTCACGCCGTCCTCTGGGGAGGCAGAGGCCCGGGACACGCTGAATACCGTGCTGGTCTGCCTGTCGCTGCTGCTCTTCACTCTGCTCCTCTCCTGCCGGGCCGCCCGGCTCCAGCGGGAGAGCCTGTCTGCGCGCTCCGGAGATGGGGCGCTTCTGGAGATCGGCGGCCTGCGCCGCGCCGCTGGCGCACTGGTCCTGCCGCCGCTGGCCTTCTTTTTCAAGCTGGCGCTGGAGACCTGGAGAAGCGTGCCGGATCCCGGAGGAGCCGCCGGTTGCTCCGCCAGGATCAATGTTTGGGCCTCCCTTCTGGTACTGGCGGCCGCGCTGCTGCGGTACTGGGACCTGACCGTCATCCAACCCCAGGCTCAGGCTTCAGACGGGGAGCTGGAGCAGGAGGGATAAGGAAAACCGGGAGAGCGGCGCTCTCCCGGTTTTTTATGTGTTTTCAGGGAACCAGCGGGACAGGATCTGTGCCACCCCGTCCTCTTCATTGGAGGGGGCGGTCAGATCGGCCGCCACCAGCGTCTCCGGGGCGCCGTTCGCCATGGCCACCCCGATCCCGGCCTCTCGCAGAAGGCTCAGGTCGTTGGTCCCGTCGCCGAAGGCCGCGGCCTCCCGGGGATCGATCCCCAGACAGCGGCACAGGGTGCGCAGTCCTTTTCCCTTCGTGGCGTCCGGGGCGTTGAACTCCAGGTTGGCGGGCATGGAGATGGCCTGGACCAGATTTGGGAACGCCAGCTTGCACTGCTCCATCACCTTGGGCCGCAGGGCCAGATCGGGGAAATAGGCCTGGAGCTTCTGGACGGAGCCGCCTCCGGCCAGCACCGCCTCCTTCAGGTCATCCACCGCCTCGCGGGTGCGCTTGACCAGGGCGAAGGAGGGCGGATGGGTGACATATTGCTCCAAATGGTCATAGTATTTCCGGGCCATCAGGCCCCGGTCGTTCTGAAAGCAGTCCACCGAGCAGTTCAGCGGCTCCAGGAGATCGATGACCGCCTCCGCCGTCTCCCACGGGATCTCCGCCCGGCCCAGCGCCCTGTCCGTCCGGCGGTCATAGATCTTGGCTCCGTTCATCAGAATGAAATACCGCAGAAAGGGCAGGTCCCGCAGCTCCTGGGGGATCCCGCCGTAAAAGCCACTGGATGGACCACTGGGAGGCGAACAGCAGCAGCTGATTGCCCTTATAGTCCTCCACCAGCTTGGCGTCGTTGGGCAGCAGCAGGTCCTCCTCCTTCAGCGGGGGGGCGTCCTCCTCCCGGACGATCCAGCGCAGATACTCGAAGGGCAGGCCCTCCTTGTACAGCTCCACGTTGTACTCGCTGCGCAGGCGGTACTCCAGCACGTCGAACTGAAGGGTGCCCACCACGCCTACGATGACCTCCTCCATGCCGGTATTAGGGGGTCTTGAAGATCTGAATCGCGCCCTCCTGGGCGATCTGCTCGGTTCCCTTGAGAAACTGCTTGCGCTTCATGGTGTCCACCGAGCGGATACGCTCAAAGTGCTCCGGCGCGAAGGTGGGGATGGGGTCGAAGCGGAACTTCCTGCTGGGGGCGCACAGGGTATCTCCGATGGAGAAGATACCCGGGTCGAACACGCCGATGATGTCGCCGGCATAGGCCTCCTCGATGATCTCCCGCTCGGCGGCCATCAACTGCTGGGGGCGGGACAGGCGGATCTTCTTGCCGCCCTGGACATGGTAGACCTCCCGGTCTGCCTCGAACTTTCCGGAGACGATGCGCATAAAGGCGATGCGGTCCCGGTGGGCCTTGTTCATGTTGGCCTGGATCTTGAAGACGAAGGCGGAGAAGTCGTCGTCGAAGGAGTCGATCACATCGTCCCCGGCCATCCGGGGCAGGGGGGCGGTGGTCATGCGGAGGAATTCCTCCAGGAAGGGCTCCACGCCGAAGTTGGTGAGGGCGGAGCCGAAGAACACTGGGGAGAGCTTACCGTGGCGCACCCGGTCCAGGTCGAAGTCACAAGAGGCCCCGTCCAGCAGCTCGATCTCATCCACCAGCTGGTCCCGCTTGGCCTGGCCGATCAGACCGGCAAGGGCGGGATCGTCCGGCTCGATCTCCGTGGCGGTGGCCGCACGGGCGTTGGTGTTGGAGGTGAAATGGATGATCTGGCGGTTCTGGCGGTCGTAGACGCCCTGGAACTCCTTGCCGCAGCCGATGGGCCAGTTCATGGCGTAGGTGTCGATGCCCAGCTCCTTTTCCAGCTCCTCACACAGCTCGAAGGGGTCCCGGGCCTCCCGGTCCATCTTATTGATGAAGGTGAAGATGGGGATGTCCCGCATGGCGCACACCTTGAACAGCTTCCGGGTCTGGGCCTCCACGCCCTTGGCCGCGTCGATGACCATGACGGCGGAGTCCGCGGCCATGAGCGTGCGGTAGGTGTCCTCAGAGAAGTCCTGGTGTCCCGGGGTGTCCAGGATGTTGATGCAGAAGCCCTCATACTGGAACTGCATCACCGAGGAGGTGACCGAAATGCCGCGCTGTTTTTCTATTTCCATCCAGTCGGAGGTGGCTGCCCGGGTGTTCTTCTTGCCCTTGACCTGGCCTGCCTGGGCGATGGCTCCGCCGTAGAGCAGGAGCTTTTCCGTGAGTGTCGTTTTGCCGGCGTCAGGATGGGAGATGATGGCGAAGGTGCGGCGGCGCTTGATCTCAGATTCGTAATTCGACAAAAGGGTCCACTCCCTCTACATTTGATATTCACAGGATTTAACAAGTTATTTTATCATAGGCGGACCCAGGCCGCAAGAGGGGAAGGAGGGGCATTTTCCTGTATTTTATGGGGAGAGGGCCTGCTTCCGGTCTGCTTTCGGTTGCACCCCCCCTGAAAATGTGGTATACTTAACATCTATCAAAATTGACCCGGCAGGGCTGAGGAGGAGGATCATTTGCGCGATTCCATTGCAGTGGCGATGAGCGGCGGCGTAGACAGCTCGGTGGCCGCCTGGCTGCTCCAGCAGCAGGGGGAGCAGACGGTGGGGGTCACCATGCGCCTGTTTACCCCGGAGGAGCTGGCCCCCGGCCAGGGGGAGCGGTGCCACATCTTGGAGGATATTCAGGACGCCCGGGCCGTCGCCGCCCAGCTGGGCATCCCCCACCACGCCCTGGACCTGTCCGGTCCCTTCCGGGAGCGGGTCATGGAGCCCTTTGTCCGGGCGTATGAGCAGGGCCGCACTCCGAATCCCTGCGTGACCTGCAACCGGACCATCAAATTCGGCGCGCTGCTGGAGGCTGCCGGACAGCTGGGCTGCGGCCGTCTGGCCACGGGGCACTACGCCCGGACGGAGCGGGACGCCGGCAGCGGACGGGTCCTGCTCAAACGGGCCGTCCACCCGGAGAAGGACCAGAGCTATGTCCTCTGGTCCCTGTCCCAGGCCCAGCTGGAGCGGGTGTGCTTTCCGCTGGGCGGTCTGTCCAAGGAGGAGATCCGGGCCATCGCGGAGGAGCAGGGGCTGGTCAGTGCCCGCAGGCGGGACAGCCAGGACATCTGCTTCGTTCCGGATGGGGACTACGCCGCGTTCCTCTGTCACCACACCGGACGGACCTATCCCCCCGGCCCCTTCTGCGACCCGGAGGGGCGGGTGCTGGGCGTCCACGAGGGCATCATCCACTATACGGTGGGCCAGCGCAGAGGGCTGAAGGTCTCTTCCAACCAGGGCCGCCTCTATGTCAGGGAGGTCTGCCCTCAGGAGAACCGGGTGGTCCTGTCGGACAACCAGGCGCTGTTCCACCGGGGGCTGACGGGGAAGGAGCTGAACCTGATTCCCACCGGGCGGCTGGACCGGCCCATCCGGGTGCAGGCCCGGATCCGGTACCGTATGGCGCCACAGCCGGCTCTGCTGGAGCAGACCGGCCCGGATACCTGCCGCGTCATCTTTGACCAGCCCCAGCGGGCCATCACCCCGGGGCAGTCTGTGGTCTTTTACGACGGTCCGCTGGTTGTAGGCGGAGCCGTGATCTGGAAGGAGGATGACTGAGTCCATGAGCCAAAAGAAACACAAGAAGCGCCACCCTCAGACCAAGCGCCGGGTGAACGCGCCGGTGGAGGAGTCGGAGTTCGCGTCGGACGGCACCCGCAAACGGATGAACGGTACCACCCGGAACATCCTGCTGTTTGCCCTGATCCTGCTGGCCGCGACGGAGGCCATGTTTCGTCTTAAACCTGCTGCCCGAGGCAGTCTCTAATGTGATTGCCATTGTGGGCCTGGTCCTGCTGATGATTGCCCTGTGGTTCCAGTTTGGGGATCCCTCCGGCGGCGGACGGACGTCCTCCGGGAACCCGAAGCTGAAATGAAGGCCGGGACTGACGGCGCGGTGATCGAGGAGGTTTTCAATGGGAAAGCATTATATTCTGCCCGCCCTGGCCCTGGGTAAAGCTCCGGGCCTGGCGGGCTTTGGCCTGCGCCTGTGGCAGCGGACCTCTGCCCTGGACCCGGTCACAGAGCTGTTCGCTACCGGCGCGCCGGCGACCCTGGCTCTGTGGGGACTGATGGCGGCGCTGGCACTGGCGGCCCTTCTGCTGGGCCGCGGCGGGGCCGCGCCGGAGGAGCCGGAGCGCGCCTTTCACTGCCCCTCCACAGGGTACATGACCCTGATGACGGCAGCGGGGATGTGTTTCCTACTGGCCGCGGCGCTGGGACTCCCTGAGCTGATGGAACAGCTTCGGGCGTGGCAGGCCGATCCCGTCCACCACATCATGCCCGCCGTCCTGGCGGTGACTGTGGCCGCCTGCCTCGTGGGGGCGGTGGGGGCCCTGGTCTCCGGGCGGAACAACTACCGGGCGGTCACTGGGCTGCAAACCCGCGTGCCGGCCGCTCTCCCTGCCTGCGCGGCCCTCCCCTGGCTGATGGAGGTATATCAGACCTACTCCCGGGATCCGGTGCTGCTGCGGTCGTCCGTTCCTCTGCTGACCTGTGTGTTCCTTCTGCTGGCCCTGTACCAGCAGGCGGCCTTTTTCTATCGGCGCCCCCATCCCCGGCGCTTCATCCTGTTCGCGGTGCTGGGGCTGGCCTTCGGCGGGGCCTCGCTGGCGGACGGGCTCGCCCTGTTCGGGGCGGTGCTCACCGCCGCCTTTCTGCTGTGTACCCTGGGCGGGCTGACCGCTCTGTCTTACAGCCGCTTTGCCCCCGGGGCAGCCGGGGAGCGGGCGCAGGACCCCACGGTCCGCTGATTTCATCATGTACTAATTCATCGGGAGGAATAAGACCCATGGAACGAAAGAAATTTTATATTACGACCCCCATCTACTACCCCAGCGACAAGCTGCACATCGGCCACACCTACTGCACCGTGGCCACCGACGCCATGGCCCGCTATAAGCGGCTCACCGGCTGCGACGTGCTGTTCCTGACGGGCACCGACGAGCACGGCCAGAAGATCGAGGACAAGGCCAAGGACGCCGGCGTTACCCCCAAGGAGTTCCTGGACAACATCGTGGAGGGTCCCCAGGGCATCCTGGACCTGTGGAAGCTGATGAACATCTCCTATGACCGATTCATCCGCACCACAGATGGCTATCATGTCTCTGCCATTCAGAAAATCTTCAAGGAGATGTATGAGAAGGGGGACATTTACAAGGGCACGTATGAGGGCAAATACTGCACCCCCTGCGAGTCCTTCTGGACGGAGACCCAGCTGGTGGACGGCAAGTGCCCCGACTGCGGCCGGGATGTGGTGGACGCCGAGGAGGAGGCCTACTTCTTCCGTCTGTCCAAGTATGCCGACAGGATCCAGCACCTTCTGGAGGACACTGATTTTCTGGAGCCCCGCTCCCGGGTGAACGAGATGGTGAACAACTTCATCAAGCCCGGCCTGGAGGACCTGTGCGTCTCCCGCACCAGCTTCACCTGGGGCGTGCCTGTGGATTTTGACCCGGGCCATGTGGTCTATGTGTGGGTGGATGCCCTGTTCAACTACACTACTGCTCTGGGCTTCCTGAATGACAAATATGATGACTATGAGAAATTCTGGCCTGCTGATGTCCACTTTGTAGGCAAGGAGATCGTCCGCTTCCACTCCATCATCTGGCCCGCCATGCTGATGAGTATGGAGATGCCTTTGCCCAAAAAGGTGTTCGGACATGGATGGCTGCTGTTGGACGGCGGCAAGATGTCCAAGTCCAAGGGAAACGTGGTGGACCCCTACCTGCTGGCGGAGCACTTCGGCGTGGACGCCCTGCGCTTCTTCCTGCTGCGCACCTTCCCCTTCGGCTCGGACGGTAACTTCTCCAACGAGTCCCTCATCAACACCATCAACGTGGACCTGGCCAACGACCTGGGCAATCTGCTCAGCCGTACCGTGTCCATGGTGGGCAAATATTTCGGCGGTACCCTGCCTGCCGAGCAGGCCGGCGACCTGGAGAAGGATCAGGAGCTGGAGGAGCTGGTCTCCGGCCTCCGGGGCCGCTATGAGGAGCAGATGGAGCACTACGCCTTCCAGAACGCCCTGGCGGAGATCTTCAAGGTCATCTCCCGGGCCAACAAGTATATCGACGAGAACGCCCCATGGGTGCTGGCCAAGGACATGGAGGCCAACGGCGCCCGCCTGGCCGGCGTCATGTACCATCTGCTGGAGACTCTGCGGGTATGCGCTGTCCTGCTGACCCCCTTCATTCCCGAGTCCTCCGCGGAGATCCTGCGCCAGATCGGCGCCTGTGGGGACTGCTCCACCTGGGAGAGCGCCGTACAGTTTGGCTCCCTCCGCAAGGATGCCACCGTGGTCCGGGGGGACAACCTGTTCCCCCGTATCGACGCCGAGAAGGAACTGGAGGCCCTGGAGCAGGCCGCTCAGGAGGCCAGAAAGGCCGCCCTGCCTCCGCTGGAGGTGGAGCCTCAGCTCACTGAGAAGGTGGACTTCGACACCTTCTGCAAAAGTGATTTCCGGGCCGTGAAGGTGAAGGACTGTCAGGCAGTGAAGAAGTCCAACAAGCTGCTGCGCTTCACCCTGGATGACGGCACCGGTACCGACCGGCAGATCCTTTCCGGCATCGCTGCCTGGTACAAGCCGGAGGAGCTGGTGGGCAAGACTCTGGTGGCCATTGTCAACCTGCCTCCCCGGAAAATGATGGGCCAGGAGAGCTGTGGGATGCTGATCTCCGCTGTCCACACGGAGAAGGGCGAGGAAAAGCTGAACCTGCTGATGATTGACGATCAGATCCCGGCCGGGGCCAAGCTGTGCTGAGCCGCTTTCCGGAAGCATCTCGCATGAAGCGGCTGAAAGGGCCTGCTTGATGAAAAATAAGTCCAAAAAGACAGAGGGTATCCCCCGAAAGGGGTGCATCTGGTAAGCTAAAAGTAGACACTTACAAAGCGGGTGAGTGTCTACTTTTTTATATCTGTTAAAATAGGAATAGAGGTGAAAAGATGGGGAAGAAAGGGATTCCGCATCGAAAATGGAGCAAAGAAGAAAAAATGAAGATAATAAAGCTTCATTTGGAAGAACATATTCCGGTTTGTGAAATTGAACGGCAATATTCTATCAGCAATAGTTTGGTGTGCGCATGGGTAAAGAAATATATAACAGAGGGAGAAGATGCACTAGAGCCGCGAAATGGCAATCCGTATGCCGCGCTTCATACAAGCAAGTCATTGAGTGAAGTGGAACGGCTCCGCCTCATCGTGGCAAAGCAAGAGGTGGAAATAGCCCGGTTAAAAAAAGGATATTGGGTGGAAGGAGCTGGTGCAAACAAGGAGTACGTTACTGGCAGCGAAAAGAATACGAAGTCATCGAAGAACTCAAAGTGAAGTATCCAATAGATTTTCTGTGTAAGCTTATGGGAGTGAATCGATCCGGTTATTACAAATGGAAAGCCCGGCAAGGACAGCCGAATCGATATGAACGGGACAGGATCTTGCTGACAGAGTTCCTTCTAAAGGCACATGACAAACATCCTTCTCACGGGTATCATCGTCTGGCAAACCATGTGTTTCAGGAAACTGGCTGGGTGTTTTCACACCATCTGGCACACCAGTGCTGTAAAGCCGCTGGAATACGCTCTAAAGCCAGAAAATACAGGTATAAGCCGCCCGGAGAGGAAAGCGTTCAGTTTCCTAACGAAGTTCGAGGCCGCTGGAATATAGCGGCGCCTTTGCAGATCGTTGTGTCTGATATGACCGAATTTCGGGTAAACGGTGTGGAGTGGGAATGGACCATTCTGTTGGATACCTTCAATAATGAGATCCTGGCTCATAGCGTAACATCTACGAAAGGAAGCAACAAACCTTACTATCATTGTCTCGATGTGCTCAAACAGCTTATGGACAAAGAGAAGAGCAGACATCCCAGGTAGTCTTCCACACCGACCAGGGAGCTGTCTACTCTTCACGGGCTTTTGCCAGGCCCACAAGGATTATAACATACTTCGCTCCATGTCGCGAGTAGGAACTCCAACAGATAACCCGATCATAGAAGCTTTGAACGGATGGATCAAAGAAGAATTGTTTCGACTTCGATCTCAAAAAGATGTTCCAGCTCTCGATCGTCGACTTCTTCAATAACCGCCCACGCCCAGTTCAAAGGACCGAATGTTCCTTTTTTGTGTCTACTTTTTACTTGACAGATGCATATCCCCCCGAAAGGGGGCCCCTGTCTGGTGAGAAACCCACTTATGTGTCAAGCATGAGCTGGGTTTCTTCATATAGAGAAAGGCTTTTCCAGCCATAGCCATCTGGCCAGTTTTTGAGGTTCATGGCAGCAAATTTGAGCTTTTAGTTTTGCAGCCAAGAGAAAAACAGTGCAAGAAATGGAATAAAAACAAATAAGGGCCTCCAAGTAAAAATAAGAGATCTGTCTTATGATTTTTTTGCAGCATTCTGCTGCACGAAGAGACCGGATGGAAGTTCGATTTGTGTAATCGCATATATTCACTGACTCTTATAAAGAAATCTTCAAATGGTCTTTCAAAAACATATATTCTGCCAGCTTTCTTGCCATGGACTCATTTCGGGTACCATTCGCATATTCAATTCGGTTCAGTGTCCGGGGAGAAATATGTGCTCGTTCGGATATTGCGTCAATGGTCCACCCATAGAACTTGCGCAGCTTATTTAAATCATTGGTACACATGAAGATATACCGGTCGGCCATATACGACTCTCCTCCCTTGTTTTGGTTTCTGCTATCAAAATACCATACGTTCTTATAAAAATCTACGCCAATATTTTGAGACGAAAAATCAGCGGAATCCATTGTGGCACAAGGCGTTGAGCGGAATTTAATTTGTGTCAGGATTCATAAGTGTCAGACAAATTATCCAGATATGCAATGGATGGTCAGTTTTATACAATTTGCAAAGAAACATTCATCTAAGCGAAAATTGATTTAACGGTAATATAACGCCGATCTATGCGCAAAAATCCTCTGAAATCAATGACTTCAGAGGATTTTGTGTGATAATCCAACACTTTAGATATTTTGGATTCGCTTTTGAATATCCTCCACAGACGGAAGTTGTTGCTCCAACTCCTCCGGCAAATTACTGGTGATTTGATAGGCACTGACACCTATGGGTTTGCTCATGTCTTTCAGAGAATACTCTGCCACCAAATCATTCTTACTCTTACAGAGCAGGAGTCCGATGGATGGGCTGTCTTTCTCCTTCTTAAGAATATCATCCACCGCAGAGAGATAGAAATTAAGTTGTCCGGCATACTCCGGTTTGAATTCGCCGGTTTTCAGTTCGATCACCACATAGCAGCGGAGGTTCAGGTTGTAGAACAGCAGGTCAATGTAAAAATCATCACCGCCCACGTTGAGGTGATACTGATTGCCGAGGAACGCAAAGCTTGTCCAAAGTTCTAGCAACAGTTTCGTTACATCCTTGACCAGCGCCTGCTCAATATCTCGCTCTACCATATCGGGCTTGAACGGAATAAAATCGAAGATATAGGGATCTTTCATGGTTTGCACAGCCAGTTCACTTTGTGGGGACGGAAGTCGGTTTTCAAAGTTGGAAACCTTCTCCGCCAGCACTTGCCGTTGATACAATCCACTTTCGATTTGATGCACCAGCACATTGCGAGACCAGCCGTTTTTAGATATTTGTTCAGCATACCACAAACGCTCTGCTGTGTTCGATAGCTTATCCAGCAAGACAGTATTATGACCCCAGGGAATTTGTGCAACAGGCCGTTGCACAAATTCTTTTGACGGATATGCCCCCGCAAATTTTTCCATATATTTAAGGTTCCGAACAGAATAGCCAGTAGCGTCAGGGAAAGCAATTTTGATGTCTCTCGCAAGATTCTCAACAAACTTGTTTCCTCATGCCTTGTGTTCGTTGATGATCTTGCCAATGGAGTAATAGAGTATCAGCAGTTCCTGGTTAACACGAACGGTCGCTTTGTACTGTGCTGCCCGAATCTCCTGTTTGATGGTTTCAACTGTATGAAGATACTCATTTGAATTCAGCAGCATACTATATTCGCTCCTTTGTAAGTTCCTTCAGCAACCCCCGGCACCCAGCCAGCACATCCCGCCATGTGGTCTCGAAGTCTCCGGTGTACCACGGGTCGGCTACATCGCCGGGGTGGTCTGTATGTTCCATCAGGAGGGACATCTTGCCGGAGAAGTCGCCGCCGCAGATACGGTACATATTCCGCAGGTTGGCCTGGTCCATGCCGATGAGCAGGTCGTATTCTTCGTAATCCTGATTGGTGAGCTGCCGGGCCGCATGGTCCTCGCAGGAGATCCCATGCTCCGCCAGCTTCCGCCGTGCGGAAGGATAGACAGGATTGCCAATCTCCTCCCGGCTGGTTGCCGCAGATTCGATATGGAATTGGGATTCCAAGCCGGCCTTCTGCACCAAGTCCTTCATTACGAACTCGGCCATCGGGCTGCGGCAGATGTTGCCGTGGCAGATAAAGAGCACTTTTATCATAATCTCTATATTCCTCCATAAGCCTCGAAAACGCTGATATTACGGGCTTTTTCGGACTTTCGGCTTTTCTTCAATTTTTCATAAGTCTCTATAAATCTATGTAACTACACCACCAAGTGGTGTAGTAAATGGTGTAGTAACCTTAAGCTGCTGCCACCATACTTGCTGTTTATCCAACAGCAAAACCCCTGTCTTTTTTCGCTTCAGGGGAATGACGGAACTGTGAAATTTCCGCCATCTGCTCCGCAGCGTGTGCGTAGCTTGCGTGGGTGTAAACATTCAGTGTCACACCCGCATCCGAGTGACCCATCAGGTACTGAAGGTTTTTAATGTCCATGCCGTCGTTTGCATAGTTCGTGCAGAAGGTGTGTCGGAACACATGAGGGGTGATGTGCGGCAGAGGGCTGTCCGGATGAAGCTTCTTGTACTTCTTCATTGCCCAGCGCATCTCGTTTTCGATGTGTAATGCTACTTTCGGATTTCCGTTCTTGTCCAGCATGATGAATCCGCTGTAACCGTCCACAATCATTTCCGTTTTAAGCTGCTTGCGGTGGGCAAGGATATTTTTCAGACCTTGGTAAACTTCCTCCGTCATGGGAATAAAACGGCAACCGCATTCTGTCTTAGTTTTCTCCACATAGTATTTACCGCCCCGTTCTCTGACAAGCTGGTGGTCTACCCGGATTCTCCGATTTCCAAAATCCAAATCGCCTTTTGTCAATCCACAAAATTCACTGACACGCATACCAGTTCCCAGCAGCACAACAAATTCATCATAATATTTGCTATAGGTCTTATCCTCTCGGATAAATTCCATCCAAAGGGTCTGCTGTTCTTCGGTCATGGCAATACGCTTCTGTGAATCGTTTGGAACAACATCTACCAGTTTGAAATCAAAGGGATTTCTGCGGATAATGTCCTCGTTATAAGCCATTTGGAACGCCGGTTTGACAACGCCCCGGACACTGGTAATGGTACTGTAGCCTTTACCGTCCTCATGCAGTTTCATAATCCATTTTTGTGCGTCTGATACCCTAATATCCCTTATCTGCCGGTAGCCAAAATCTTCTTTCTTAATCAGGTTCAGAACAAAATTGTAACCGACTTTGGTATTGTAGCGCACGCCCTGTTTCAAGCTGATATAGCGTTCCACAAGGGCAATCACGGTTGCCTTTCCAGCAGCATAGTCAATCCCTTCATCAAGCTGCTTCTGGATTTCTTTCTCTTTTTCCCGCAGTTCTTTCAAATCAGAGGAATAAACTGTCTGCCGCTTTCCACGAATGTCTGTGTAGCGATATTGATAAATCAGGTCTTTTCTCTGGCTCTCTCCTGTCCGCAGGATCCGTCCTTTATTGTCTTTGCGTTTTTCGGACATTGTCAAACTCCTTTCCGTAATGGAAAGAGCCTTGATATGACACATTTATTGTATCATATCAAGCCCTATTTTCACATCACTAAATTTCAAATAGAATACGCCTGTTCGATGAACTGATCGAACAGGCGTCGTTTAATCAGTCGTTTATTTCCTACCCATAAAACAAAATGGCAGTTTTTATCACTGGTAAGCTCCCGTAATTTATTGATACCGATTCCGGAATAAGCCGCCGCTTCTTCCAAACTCAAATTACTCTTTTCCCAAATCGGGATTTCCTTCATAGGCAAATCTCCTTTCCGGCAAGCAGCCGTTTCAGCTGTTCCATTTTTCCCTGTGCGGCGGCTTTCCTCAAATTCTCCCCGGTAAAGCAGAGGAGGGGAACACATTTCAAGCAGTCGGTCATAAATCCGGGCGTGGGGCGTGTCCTGCGGGTTCTGCAACTCCGCCAGCGTGAGGTTGGTCGTGACGATCAGCGGCTTGCCGCTTCGGTAACGGCTGTCAATCACGCTGTAAACCTGTTCCAGCCCGTATTCTGTCCCTCGCTCCATACCGAAATCATCAAGTATCAGCAGGGGGTAGCTGCAAAGGCGGGAAATATACTCGTTCCTGCCCTCAAAGCTGGCGGCAAGGTCATTGAGTATCGTTGCAAAGTTTGTCATGCGAACGGCAACCTCTTTTTCCATAAGGGCGTTGGCGATACAGGCGGCAAGGTAGCTTTTTCCTGTCCCCACGCCGCCCCAAAACAGGTAGCCGATATTTTCAGCCTGCATGGTTTCCCAGCTCTCCACATAAAAACGGGCGGTTGCGGTCTGCGGGTTTCTGCCGTTGTCATGCTCAAATGTCCAGTTCCGCATAGCAGGGTCGGTAAAGCCCCGGCGTTTCAAGTCCTCCACTGTTTCAAGGTGCTTCTGTCGGCTTTCGGCGGCTTCCCGCTTTTCACGGGCTGCCCGCTGGCAGTCGCACTCTGACGGGTGGCGGTCACGCCCGAAAAAGGTCTTGCCCTCCGGGAAATAGGCTTCTTTGGGTTTCCGGCATTTGCCGCAGTATAAAAGCCCGTCCTCCCCGGTGTAGTCCTTCGTTTCAGCGGCAGTATCGGTTATCTTCAAAATCGTATCTTGCAGATTGGTGTTCATAAACTCTCGTCCTCCTTACATGAATAATCGGGAATACCCGGCTTAGGGGCAGCTTTGGCAGCGTCCTCCTGCGCCCACTTGTAAATGGTGGCTGCATGGCTCTTGTAGTGCTTCCCGGTGGAAGCGATATGGCAGGAAAGACGGTCAAGGTAATACTCCCATTTGCCCGGCAGTTCTTCCTTTAGCTGGGAAAGTTCCTCGTCTGAAAGGAATACATTGTCATATCTGCCATAGGCGGCGGGGGCGGGCTGTCCCGGTTTTAACTCTCTCTCTTTTTCTTTCTCTATATCTATCTCTTTCTCTATCTCTAACTCTGGTGGACAAATGTCCGCCCCCGTTTCCGGCAGGGCTTTTTGCTTCTGTAAAGCCAGCCTTGCCCTGCGTTTCCGTTCCCCCTCGGTAGAGGACTGGCCGATTAAAAGCTCAATGTTGCTCATATACAGTACGCCGCCGGATAAGGGTTCTACCAGCCCCAGCGCCCGAAAGATTTGCAGCGCACGTTCCACTGTGCCGACCTGCTGGCGGGTAAGGGTGGCAATCATCTGTTCATTGTAGGGGATATGCTCGTCAAGCTGCAATTTCCCGCCGTTTTTCAGTGATTTTAAGTACAGCTTCAAGAGAATGTTGGAATATAGGATACCGTCCTGCATACTCTCCAGCAGTACGATAGCGTCCTCATCAAAAAAGCTCTCTTTCAGTTTGAGGTAGTAATATTTGCGGTTATCTGACATTGGCGGTGTCCTCCTTTTTCCAGCGTTTGGAATAATAATGCGGACAGAGGATAATAACTGCCCGGAAACTCTGCTTGCAGTCACGGGTACAGCCCCGGCATAGGTCGTTGTAAGTGATACGGTTGCGGTGGTTGAGGAAAGAAAGACCATTCCAGCCGCCGCTTTTTGCTCATTCTCGGCATAGGTTAAACACTCCTTTCCGCCGTCCTGCCAGTGTGACAAGACGGGCTGTATTTTTTGTATGTTCCCGGTATCATTTTCCGGTTTTTTCTGCCTTGTAAGCCCCTTAAAAATCCCTTTGGTATTGCGGATAGGGGAAAGGGGGCAGCCCCTTTGTTCTGTATGGGTTCGGTATCATTTCGGGGTAGTTTTTAACGGTCTAAATCCTGCCGTTTCCCACGCTGCGGCTCAATCCGGCGTAGTAGCTGGTCGATATTGCCCTTGAGTGTCTGAAGCTGCCGGACACGCTCTTTTTTTCCCGGTACTGGCAGTAGAGGGCGTTTTTCTCTGTGGTTAGCTGTTCAATCTCGGCTTGCAGGTCTTTCCGGGCGGGTAGCTTCTTGGTATAGCCCTGCTCCTTGAAATACCGGACGGCTGCGTCTGCAATGAGAAAATCGCTTTCATGCTGTTCCCGGTAGGCTTGGCGGGCTTTGTCCGATTTCTGCGCCTTTAGCCCCTCCCGGACAGGCTTGGTCTTTGCAAAGGCTAATATCTGCCGCCGCAGTTCCTTTTTGCCGGATAAGGTGCGTTCCAGTGCTTTCAGCTTGGTGGTGGTGTCCTGCAATCCGGCGTGGGCTTCTGTGAGGGCAGCTTCCAGTTCTTCCAGAGAGGAAAAGCCGGACTGCTCATAAACGGAAAGGGAAGCTGCCGCCTGCTTCAAGTTGTGGAGCGTCGCCCACCTTTCATAGCCCCGTCCCTTGCCCTCGGCTTTCTTGGTTTCTATGTCAACCATGCGCTGTATGCCGTCATGGTTCGGGACGGTTTTGACTGTTTTTTTCCGTTGTAACGGTTCTTTAACAGCGGCGGGGTATTCGGGTATGGCTGTGGTCTGTTCGGCGGCTCTGTGGGCGTTTTCCTCCAACATGGCAAGGACAGCGGTACGGTCAAAATCGTCCCCCAGTTTCCGGGCTGTGATAGGCTTGGTTCTATCCGGCGAAAGGTAGGACAGCCGCCCCCGACTCTCCTTGACGGTCACGCCCTCCCGCAAAAGCAGGGAAGAAAACTCATCAAAGCTGGTGGCTTGGGAAAGAGCCTGCCGGATTGTCCGGCGCAGCGTTTCCTTGTCCGTTTCAAACTTGGTCGCTTTCGGTGGCTGCCCGGTGGCGGCAAGGGTGGCGTTCTCTTTATCAAGGGCAAACTGCCCCTTTTTCTGCGCCCGGTATTCCCGGTCTGTTATGCGGTTCTTACTGCCGTTTAGGAGGTCGATTTGGTAAAGCCCCTCCCGGTGGCACATCTCCATGACCTCGGCTTTGAAATGGCGCAGAGCGGTGTCCGTACAGCGGTGCTTGCAACCCTCCCTTGTGTCGGCGGGTCGCTCCATGTAGGGCAGGAACGGAACTTCCTCTATCCGCAGGAGAATTGATAACGATATGAACATGAATATTCCCGCTACCGTTGTGTCCGTCCGGGTGGGTGCAGACAAGGGCTTGGTGTCCGGGGAAATGCTCGTTGCAAAATTCCTCGCCCAGTGATTGCGCCTTATCAGCGGTCAAGCCGTTGTCCGCTGCGTCCCGTGGGTCAAAGGAAATGATATAATGGTGGGACTTTACGTCTTCCCGTTTTTGGTTCTTGCCGTATCGGAGATTGGAGCGCAGACAGGCGACAGCAAAATCTTCCTCGCCGCAGTTCAGCGTGGCTAGGCGGTAGTCCTCACGGGGGACCAGCTGCCCGGTTTCATCAAGGGTAGGCTTCATGGTAAACTCGTCATGCTGGAACAGCAGATACTTTTCGGCTGCCCCGTAGTCTGCATTTTTAGAGCTGATATGTTTGAGTATCGCCAACCACTCCACCTACTTTCTGCAAGACTTCAAACTTGAGGGCGGCAAGGTCGGCGGCCGCCTTCCCGCAATTCCTTTGCCAAGCTATTAGGGGGTATGCCGTATTCGTTCAGGCTCCGGGCAATCTGATTTAAGTTGCCGCCGATTTTCCCGTACTCCGCAGCCAGCTTCCCGACAGCGGAAAGCAGTTCATCATTGACCGCCGACACATGGATAACGGGGCGTATGACTGCCCGCCGGATTGCCTGCCGCAATAAACTCCGACTGACTGATACCATAGGGGGCAAGACGCTTTGTGAAGTCGGCGTATTCTTCATCAGACAGCCGGGTCTTAATAACATGGCTGCGGTGGGGCGTGTTGTATCGCTTCGGCATGGGCTGTAAACCTCCTTTCACTTATCACAAAAAATGGGCTGGTCTGTTAGCTATTTTCGGGGCATTTCCTGTCTGCCGGACAGAAATATTTTTGCGGCGTAAGCCGCATAGCAGGGTTTGGGGAAGGCACTCCCCAACAAGTTTCCGCGAGGGGCAAAACCGCAGAATTGCGGATTTTGGCACCTCGGTAGAATCTTGCTCTAAGAAACTGCCGGACTGCCGTTCACTTGCTACTGCCACTTTTTCGGAAAATCTATAACCAGCTTTTTCATAAAAGGCTGCGGGCTGGCGTTCTTCCTCTTACTCCCTACAAACCACAAAAGAGCAAGAATGGACGGACTTTCCGGCAAGAACTTTTCCGGCGGCTCGGTCTTTCCCGACAATAAGGCGTTTCGGAAGCTGCGTTTTGCCCGCTGTCTGAAAAAATGGCAGCCTTTTTGGCTTCAATGTCTAATACGGAACTTTTGGAAATTTGCCAAAAATGGGCGCAAAAAAAGCAGCAAATCTTTTTCGGATTTACTGCTTCGTGTGCTGCTGCGGGGCGGCGAGATATTCAGTTTTTATGTTATCGGTCAAGCCGGAACTTGAACAGGCTTTCAATCAGCTTTGTTCTGATGTAGTCCTCCATATCAGAATTATAATAGCCGTTCATTTTGGAGAAGTAGCGGATATATCCGGCATAACGGTCAAGGACAGCTTGTATCGCTATGGGGTCGCCCTCATGTGCTTTTATTATCGTGTCATAGGGAAGAAGTAGGCTACTCATGGGACAGCACTGATGCAGATAGTCCGGCTCCCGCACCTATTAGAATTGCATCAGCATTGTCGATTGCCTGTTTTAGTCGCCTGATTTTTTATATTATCCGAATAGTTTTCGGTAGATTTCATCGTCCATATCTTTGAAAACATTAAATACCACCTTGATTTTACTTTGCGTTTGAGATTTATAGTTCCTAACTGCCCGTACCGCAATTTCCGCAGCTTTCTCATTTGGAAAATGAAATTCTCCTGTTGAGATACAACAAAATGCTATACTGGTTACTCCATTCTTTTCTGCAAGTGACAGACAAGAACGGTAGCAGTCTGCAAGCAATTCACCGTCAGATTGTTTGAGTTTTCCTTGAATAATCGGTCCGACTGTATGAATTACATACTGACTTGGCAAATTAAAGGCTGGCGTGATTTTTGCCCGTCCTGTCTGTTCCTCATGCCCTTGTTGTTTCATCAGATTATCACATTCAAGCCTGAGCTGTATTCCTGCAAAGGTATGAATTGCATTATCAATGCAGCCATGACAAGGGCAAAAGCACCCTAACATTTGACTGTTTGCTGCGTTAACAACCGCTCCGCATTTTAACGTTGTAATATCCCCTTGCCATAAATATAAATCTTCTGTAATGGCAGTCAAACTTTCAATATCGGTAATCCCTTTGCCCCTAAGCTCTGCTTGCAGATATTCGTCCTGTATCTTCAAAAATTGAAAAGACGCTGGCATTGGCGGGCGTACATTTACAAGTGACCGAAATAGCTGAAATTGATTTTTTTCATCTTTTCCAAAAGAGAGCGCCTGCTTTTTATATTGCGGCATTTCATTTAAGAGAAAAGAATTGAGTTGATATAGCCGTTCAAGCTGCGTCATAAGCTACTACCTCTTTTCTCTATTGCACGTACAGGGCAGATTTCATAACAGTTTCCACAATGCAAACAATGTTCCTGTTGAATCACAACAGGCTTTTTTTCTATGTCGATACATTTTTGAGGACAACGGGAATAACATAATTTACACCCAATACATTTATCCGTAACAAAATAACGTTCTTGATTATCTTTTCCTCCTCCAAATGTAAAACCAGCCCGTTCAATCGGTTTTTTGGATAAATCAAACCATTCCCCACTTCCTTCGTAGAGCTGAAATACCGTAAGGGCAGACATGGATTCCACACTGGGGTAGAGTTCATTCATATAAGGATTTTTTTGAAAAAGTGTTGGCAGGAGTGTTGTTCCAACTTCACGCACTTTTCCACGAACAGAAACAGCCACACAGGATAAGGTATCTTTTCCCCTCATTCCTGTTAAAGCTATGAAGCCCTGTTTTTTCAGTCTGTCATAAAATCCTTTTCCCTTTGCGGTTAAAAAATACAAACCATTTTCATCAAAATCCATAATGTCAATGGCACAAGTTACAGGCAGATCGTTATCGTCTACAGTAGCTATAACAGTGGAATGAATTTCATCCACAATAAAGGAAAAATATTCTCGGATAGTCATGATGTGTCCTCCATATAGGGCAGCCCTGCAATCTTATCAGCTCGCAGGGCTGCCATTGCTATTTACAGGTCATATTCTTTCGGCGGGTTGCCGGAAAAGTCAGCGATTACTGCGTGTGCGTCCTCAAGATAGAATACCTCAAAAATCGGGTTGTCTGCGGTTTGATACTGTCCCTTTACAATCGGGTTGTTCATGCAGCCTTCTTTTACTGCCATGTTGTTCTCAAAAACAACTTTCCCGTTCAAGCGAATCCACGCATACGCCGAAGAAGAAACACAAACTTCAATATAGGGGTTATTCTGAATATCCTTATAAACATCTTTCGTGTTATTCGTGCAGAACCAGAGCTTTCCATCCTGCTCAAAGCAGAACATAAACGGACGGCATTTTGCTTTTCCGTCACGACCAACTGTGGCAAGATACTGTACGGGATTTTCCTGTAAAAATTTCACAACTTCATTCATGATAAATGACCTCCTGATATTAAATAAGTTTTTTCGTTTGCAATTTTTCGTTTGCAAGATTATAATAATTCCGTAAAGCCCTTTTGTAAAGTAAGCACATAATTGTGCTATAGTTACCAAAATGAAACTATAGAAAAGGAGAGATACCATGCCAAACGAAAAAAATTTGCCAGCCTGCCCAGTAGAAACCACCCTTATGCTGATAGGCGATAAATGGAAAGTTCTCATATTGCGTGACTTAATGCCCGGAACAAAACGATTTGGAGAATTAAAAAAATCCATAGGGAATGTTTCTCAAAAAGTATTGACAGCACAGCTGCGTGATATGGAAGAAAAAGGGCTTGTCAATCGAAAGGTTTATGCAGAAGTTCCACCACGTGTTGAGTACAGTCTGACAGAATTAGGTAAGAGCCTTAAACCGATTTTGGACGCTATGTGGAATTGGGGAGAGGAATATAAAGCCCAAAACGTATAAAAAGTATCGGGACAGATTTCATTTTGTCCCGATACTTTTTTGGAATAGTAGGCGGCTGTCTGCTAAGTTCATGTTTGTTACTTTACCGCACATGAGCATTTGCTTAGGGTAGATATTCTATTATTAGTCCCTAACACAAGCGGCAGCAATCCATTCAAAGGACGCTGCCGCTAAATTTTTCCATTTACAATTTTGTCATTCAAGGCTCTTACTGAAAAATGGTGTAGTAAGTGCCTATTTGCTTTGTAAATCTATTGATTTTACAGGCTTTTTTCAGGGCTTTTCAAGATATTGCCGTGACATATAAAAAGTATCCTTTTCATGCTGATTAAACTCCAAAGTTCTATCATTGTCTGCATTATACCAGTATTTTTCAGTTTGGTCGAGAGAGATTTGCAGATGTGCCTCAGAAACCAGGAGGTTCAGCAGTTCGGCTTTGGTGGGATCACTTCGGAGGGCTTCATCAATATACCATGTTCTTGCTTCTAAGGATAGCTCTGCTTCCATGATGACCACATTCTGCGTCCAGTTCAGCCGCAGGACTTTAGCCAGCAGTTCGGGCATATCACTGTACAGACGATAGAAGTCCCGCATCCGGCGCACATTGCGCGGGGAGAAGCCAGCCATACTGGGGTGCAGCTCACTCAGGTAACTCGCTGCCGCCACCGCCGCCCATAGTGAAGAAGGTGTATCCTTCGATCTCAAACACCTGCCCTCGAAGCAGATGGATCACATGGGGCCGGATGAACTGTACCTTGCCTCCATGCCATTCCTCGGTGGGCAGCACTTTCAGCAAATCAAAGTTTTCGTGGTTGCCGGATACGAACAGCACCGTAAACGGCAGGCTTTCCAGCCAGTCCAGTGTTTGACGCTCTTTTCTGCTTCCGTCCCATACTCCGCCGAAATCGCCGCAGATGATGACATAGTCGCTCTTTGTCATATTTTTCTGTTCGGGAAAGTTCTCAGGCCGGAAGCGAAGGAAGTTGCCGTGGGTATCGCCGGTCGCAAAGACCATGTTGCTCACTCCAATCTTTGATTGATTTCCGCACCGCCTTTTAAGGTCACGATGATCTTATTTTAGACATCACCTTGACCGTATCCACCATTTGGCGGATCATGCTTTCGTCCCATTCGGTGATGCTGAAAGCATCCCTGTCCAGCAACTCAGCAGCATCCATGATCCTCTGATTGATTTCAGCGTTATGCTTACTCTCCACCAGGGTCGCGGCGCGTTTTTCCTTCAGGAACATCTGCTCGTCCAGGATCTCTTTGAACTGGCCGCCATAGGCGGCGGGATCGTTGGCAGCCTGCTTCAGAAGTTTTTGGAGCTGCGCTTCCAGCTCGGCAGTCTGCGGTCGATATTGCCCACACTCAAGCCTCCTCCGGGGAAGGGGATGACCTCAGCTTTCAGAGAACCTGTGATCTGTTGGATCAGAGTTTCTTTCGAGGCCATCATGGTGGAGATGGCGGTGAGGATGGCCTGCTGGAGCGGCGCTTCATCTAATGTCGGTGAATTATGACAGTATTTCTTGCCGTAGTCCAATCGGCTCACACAGCGCCACACGACCCGTTTTTACACCGTTCCGTGTCCATGTGCAGCGACGATACAGGTCCCGCACTCACCGCAGACCAGCCGCTCTGAGAGCGCATACTTGCTGGCGTAGGAAGCAAGGCCCGTGGGGGATTTTTGCGAGGGGCTTCTGGCCGCGCTTCGCCGTGCCATTTCTGCCTGTACGGCGTCAAACTTATCACGGCTGACAATGCCCTCATGGTGATTTTCAATGAGGTACATGGGAAGCTGGCCGGTATTCTTAATAGCCTTGCGGTTGATAAAGTCCTGCCGGAAGGTCTTCTGCATCAATACATCACCGCAGTATTTTTCATTCTGCAGAATGCTGCGAATGCGGGAGATGGTCCACTCCGGAGAGTCCTCGAAGCATGGGATCTGCTCTGCTTCCAGTTCCTCTTTGAGCATCCGCAGGCTGGCCCCACCCAGATAGTGCTCATAGAGCCATCGGACAATTTCGGCCTGTTCCGGAATGATCTCCGGCTGACCATCCTCACCCTTGCGGTAGCCATACAGCTTTTTATATTGGATGCTGACCTTTCCGGCTTCCATGGCACGCCGTTTCCCCCAGGTCACAGTTCTCACATATCAGTTTTCGGGAAAGTGGGTAGGGTTGTTCTCTCCGTTTTTTCCAAAGGTTTCTTTTCTGCGCTGAATGAGCTTTTGTACCTGATCGAAGGTTTCCTTGGCGATAATAGGCGGATGCGTTCCTGCGGCATAGTATTTTTCACGTTCTCCTTTGTTCTTGCAGCGGGTCACAGGGAAGGTGTCGGTGGTATAGCTTTTCTGCCACAGGGAGTCACCGATGTATCGTTCATTGGTCAGAATATAGTGAACTGCGCTTTCTCTCCAAGTTTTGTTTTGGTTGGTAGGGATGCCTTCCTTGTCTAACATTGCAGCGATCCGCGTTTTATTGATGCCGTCCAGATACCACTGAAATATCCTGCACACAACCAGTGCCGCATCCGGTTCGATCTCAATTTTTTGTTCACGATTTTGTAGCCGTAAGCCATGGAGGACGGGAGGAATGTCCCACTCTCCATTCTGCGCTGATAACTCCAGCGCATATTAATCCCGGACGATCATTGCTTCGATGGTGGGGACAGGAGTCTCATAGTCATCGGCGGCCATACCATAATTACCGATGAGAGGATAGGTCATGATGACCGCCTGGTCGGTGTAGGAGGGGTCAGAAAGGATCTCCTGATGTCCCACCATCGAGGTATTGAATACCAGTTCCAGCACCTTTTCTCCGATGTATCCAAAGGCAGAGCCCAGATATTCTTCGCCGTCTTCCAAAATCAACTTTCTGTTATAATAATCAATCAATCATTTTTCTCTCCTTCCAATGCAGCTGCGAGGAACCCTTGAAACAACGAATGGGGGCGGTTGGGGCGGCTCTTGAATTCGGGGTGATACTGTACGCCCACATAGAAGGGTCTGTCGCTCAGCTCTACCGCTTCCACCAGCCGTCCATCAGGGGAAAGACCGCTCATGGTCAGTCCCGCCGCCTGCATGGCCTCCCGATAGTCGTTGTTGAATTCATAGCGGTGGCGGTGGCGCTCCCGGATTTGAGTACTCCCATAGCACCGCGCCATGGTTGTTCCGGTGGCGATCGCACAGGGATAGCCGCCCAGGCGGAGGGTGCCGCCCTTGTCGATCTCGTCGCTCTGGCCGGGCATGAAGTCGATGACCTTATGAGGGCACTCCGGGGCAAATTCACCCGAATCAGCATCAGCAATACCAAGCACATGACGGGCAAATTCGATAACCGCGATCTGCATCCCCAGGCAGATGCCCAGATAGGGGATATTGTGCTCCCTGGCATACTGGGCTGCCAAGATCATCCCCTGGATGCCTCGGCTTCCGAAGCCGCCCGGGACGAGGATTCCGTCAAGGGGAGCGAGAAGCTCCTCCTGGGTCTCTTCTGTGACGGTTTCCGAGTCGATCCATCGGATGTCCACCACCGCGCCAAGGGCAAACCCGGCGTGGCGCAGGGCCTCCGCGACAGAGAGGTAGGCATCGTGGAGCTGCACATACTTTCCCACAAGGCCGATGGTCACCGATCTGCTGCGGCTTTTGATGGCAGCAACCATCGCCTGCCACTCGCGCAGATCCGGCTCGGGCGTGGACAGCCACAGCTCCCGGCAGACCACTGCGGACAGATTCGACTGTTCCAAATAGAGGGGGCCTCATAGAGAATGGGAAGGGTCAGGTTCTCTATGACACAGTCCGGCTTCACATTGCAGAAGTTCGCGATCTTGCGGAAGATTTCCAGGTCTGTGATGGGCTCGTCACAGCGCAGAACAATGATGTCCGGGGCAATCCCCAGCCCCTGCAACTCTTTTACGGAGTGCTGGGTGGGCTTAGATTTGTGCTCTCCAGACGCTTTCAGATAGGGGACCAGAGTGACATGGATGAACAGGGCGTTCCCCGGCCCCACCTCATGGCCCACCTGCCGGATGGCTTCAATAAAGGGCTGGCTCTCGATGTCGCCGATGGTCCCGCCGATCTCCGTGATGACCACATCGGCCTCAGCCTTGCTGCCCACATTGTAGATAAAGCGCTTGATCTCGTCCGTGATGTGTGGAATGGTCTGTACAGTGGTCCCCAGATATGCGCCCCGGCGCTCCTTAGATATGACGTTGGAATAGACCTTTCCAGTGGTCAGGTTGGAATATTGGTTCAGGTCCTCATCAATGAACCGCTCGTAGTGCCCCAGATCCAGATCCGTCTCAGCTCCGTCCTCGGTGACATAGACCTCACCGTGCTGATAGGGACTCATGGTGCCGGGGTCCACATTGATGTATGGGTCCAGCTTCTGGGCCGCTACCTTCAGCCCCCTGGCCTTCAGCAGCCGCCCCAATGAGGCCGCTGTGATCCCCTTCCCCAATCCAGAAACAACGCCGCCCGTCACGAAAACATACTTTGTCATGTGCCATCCTCCCACAGAAAACTTAAAAGAGAAGGCGTCCATCAGGGGACAGAAGTCCCTTGATGAACACCTTCGTTCAACAGGTGGTATTTTACTGCGGCTGACAGCGATTTGTCAACCTGAGTTTTCACAATTCTGCCCGCTGCTGCACACAGGATCTCTGTGCTATTTATAAGTTTTGATGACCGCTTCTGCGGCCTCCCGCTTGGAGATGCGCTGATCCATGGATTGCTTTTCGATATAGCGGTGGGCCTCCGGCTCTGTCATGCCGAGGCACTCGATCAACAGCCACTTGGCCCGGTTGACCAGACGGATCTCCTCGATCTTCTCCTCCACTGTGGCCTGCTTTGCCTCCATCTGGCGCATCCGCTCCCGGGTGGCGCAGAGGATCCGCAGATTCTGCGCCACCATCTGCATATTGGTGGGCTTGGACAACGTGAGCACGCCGTAGCTGACGACCTTTGCGTATATATCATCAAATTGATCGTTCCGGACCAGCAGCAGGACCCCGGCCCCGCTTCCGGTACAAATATCCACCGCCAGACGCATCCCAAAGTCATCCGGCAGCGGAGCGTTGATGAGCACAATATCAAACGCCGCTTCCGCAATTTTGCGGCGGGCTTCTCCGATACTGTGTACCGTTGTCACCGGCCAGTAATCTGTCACAGGGAGCAGCGGCATGATCTTGGTGGCAAAACTGTCGGAAGACGAAACGATCAGTACGCTGTATGTCCGCTCCTGAAAGACCATGTTCTCTCCTCCTTTCGCCTGGATCCGGCAGGCTTCTCACCGATGGCAATAGGCAGAGACTACGGTTTTCGGAAGATGCTCGTTGACAAAGGAACTTGCCTCGGCCAGTGCGGCGGCTTCATACAGAGAGCCGGGCAGCTTTTTCAGTCCCTCCAGCACCTCGGCGGGAGCGGTATAGACATTGAAATCAGAAGCGGGGGGAAGCTGCAGGTCATGCCCAATCCCATACATTCCGGCGTAGATCAGGAGTGCGTAGGCAAGGTACGGATTGGCCGTCGGATCGGCAGAGCGCAGCTCGGCCCGGCGGTATTCGCCCACCGCTGCCGGGATACGGATCAGCTGGGAGCGGTTTTCCGCCGACCATGTCACATAGCGCGGGGCCTTGTCGTGACCGAGGCGGCAGTAGGACTCCTCACATGGGTTCAGGAACAGCGTCATCTCACAGATGTTCGCCAGGATCCCCGCGATCACGCTGGGCAGCGGCTGGGAAAGCCCATCACATTTAACAGAGACATTGATGTGCATCCCATTTCCATCCCAGTCCGCCAGCGGCTTGGGGGAAAAGCTGGCACAAAGGCCGTTCTGGGCGGCCACGGTGCGGACAACTGTGTGGAAGGTGACAGCGTTGTCAGCAGCCATAAGGGGGTCTGAATACCGGAAGTCGATCTCATTCTGGCCCGGGCCGCTTTCGTGATGCGAACTCTCAGGCTGGATCCCCATCTGCTCCAGCATCAGGCAGATCTCCCGGCGGATCGATTCCCCCTTGTCATCTGGCGCAATGTCCATATAGCCGGCCCGGTCGTATGGGATCTTTGTGTCGTTGCCCTGTTCATCGACTCGAAACAGATAGAACTCCATCTCGGCGCCGAACGCAAACCGGAAGCCCCTGGCGTCGGCCTGCGCCACCGCCTGTTTGAGGATGCTTCTGGTATCCCGCTCAAAGGGCCGGCCGTCCGGGTAGGAGATGTCACAGAACATCCGCACCACCTTGCCCTGTTCTGGGCGCCAGGGGAGCTGGATCAGGGTGGAGGGGTCCGGGTGGAGCAGAAGATCGGATCGAATCTCGCCGCCGAATCCATCCACTGCCGATGCGTCAAAGGCGATCCCGTATGCAAAGGCGCGCTTGAGCTCGCTGGGCATGATGGCTACATTGTGCTGCTTTCCATAGACATTGCAGAAGGCTAGACGGATAAATTTGATGTCCTCCTCCTGAACGAACTGTATCACTTCTTCCGGCGTGTACTTCACGTTCCCACCCGCTTCCTTTCCTTCAAGACGAATCTGACCGGCTTCGCGCTGGGTTCAGCGCGATATTTCCCGGATGTTGAACACTTTTCGGGAGAAAGATCCCTGTTTGTCGGTTAGAATACGAGAAAACCGTCCGTTTTGCAAGTCCGTAATTTGCCAAAAAATAGCTGGCTGAAAAAAACCATTTTTGACAGATTGACAGTTGACTTTTCCTGCTCCAGGATGTATATTTTGCGGTGTTGAGAGACATTGGCGTCTCGAAGGCAGGACCTTCGTAACGCCAATGTCCTTTTTTATTTTCTGAAGGGGAGATCTGTTATGACGACTGTACCGGAAATGTTCGGAAGCATGGTCTTCGACAGCCGCGTGATGAAGGCGCGCCTGTCCGGGGAGGTATATCACTCTCTGAAGCGTACCATTCAAAACGGGACCAGACTGGATCTATCCGTGGCCAATGCGGTGGCCGACGCCATGAAGGACTGGGCTGTCGAAAACGGCGCGACCCACTTCACCCATTGGTTCCAGCCCCTGACCGGGATCACCGCGGAAAAGCACGACAGCTTCATCACTCCCGCGCCAGACGGCAGAGTGCTCATGGAGTTCTCCGGCAAGGAGCTGATCCGCGGAGAGCCGGACGCCTCCTCCTTCCCCTCCGGCGGTCTGCGGGCCACCTTTGAGGCCCGGGGCTACACCGCCTGGGATCCCACCAGCTATGCGTTCATCAAGGGCAAGACCCTCTGCATCCCAACCGCCTTCTGCTCCTACGGCGGGGAGGCGCTGGATAAGAAAACGCCTCTTCTGCGCAGTATGGAGGCGCTGAACTGTCAGGCCCTCCGGGTACTGAAGCTGTTCGGCAACGACGAGGTCAGACGTGTGACCCCCTCTGTCGGTCCAGAGCAGGAATATTTCCTGATCGACAAGGCTCTGTATGAGCAGCGCAAGGACCTGATCTATACCGGCAGGACCCTGTTCGGCGCCAAGCCCCCCAAGGGGCAGGAGCTGGACGATCACTACTTTGGCTCCATCAAGCCCCGTGTCGCCGCCTTCATGGAGGAGCTGAACACTGAGCTGTGGAAGCTGGGTATCTTGGCCAAAACGGAGCACAATGAGGTAGCCCCCGCTCAGCATGAGCTTGCTCCCATCTACACCACGACCAATCTGGCCACGGACCAGAACCAGCTAACCATGGAGATCATGCAGCGGGTGGCGGCCAAGCACCACGGACATGGTGTGCCTGCTCCACGAAAAGCCGTTTGCCGGAGTCAACGGTTCCGGCAAGCACAACAACTGGTCCCTCTCCACCGACACCGGCATGAACCTGCTCGAGCCCGGCGAGACGCCGGCCGAGAACGCACAGTTTCTGCTCTTCCTGTGCGCGGTGATCCAGGCGGTGGATGATTATCAGGATATGCTGCGCATCAGCGTGGCGTCGGCCGCGAACGACCACCGTCTCGGCGCGAACGAGGCGCCCCCGGCCGTCGTGTCGATGTACGTCGGCGACGAGATCGAGAACATTCTCGACGCCATCGTCAACGAGACGTCCTATGCCGGCCAGGAAAAGGAGCTGCTGAAGATCGGCGTGCATGCGCTGCCGCGTTTCCCCAAGGACACGACCGACCGCAACCGCACCTCTCCGTTTGCGTTCACCGGCAACAAGTTCGAGTTCCGTATGCCCGGCTCCTCGGCCTCCATTTCCGGCATCAACGTCGTGCTCAACACGGCGGTCGCCGAGAGCCTCGAGCAGTTTGCTGACGCGCTCGAGGGCAGCAAGGACTTTGAGGCCGACCTGCAGGCGCTCATCCGCAGCGTGCTCATCAAGCACAAGCGCATCCTCTTCAACGGCAACGGCTATGACGACGCCTGGCTGGCGGAGGCCGAGCGCCGCGGCCTGCTGAACCTGCGCACGACGCCGGAAGCGCTGCCGTATTACCTCGCCGACAAGAACGTGGCGCTGTTCACCAAGCACCGTGTCTATACCCGCACCGAGATGGAGGCCCGCTACGAGATCCACCTCGAAAACTACAGCAAGGTGCTCAACATTGAGGCGCTGACGATGCTCGAGATGGCGCGGCGCGACATCATGCCCGCCGTCAGCAGCTATCTGCGCGAGCTGTCCGAGACCGCTGCGGCGATCCACGCTGCGTCCGTCACGGCGGACTGCTCGTATGAGGAGAGCATCATCCCTGAAATGTCCGCGCTGTTGGGCGATGCCTACCGCAAGGTCCGCCGCCTGGATGAGGCGCTCATGGGCGCCAAGACCGTCGAGGGCAGCCAGGCACTGGCCAACTACTACCGCGACAAGGTCTTCTCCGCCATGGCGGAGCTGCGCATCACGATCGACCAGCTCGAGACCATGACGCCGTCCGACAAGTGGCCGGTCCCGTCCTACGGCGACCTGCTGTTCAGCGTGCGGTAAAAAACGCTTACTCTTTCTTTTTTCTCTCTTCTTTCATTTTCATACTTCTGTCAAAAGCATTGACGGAGAAAAGTAGCACGGGCGATCATTTCCAGCGAGTGCGGGACGGTGCGAGCCGCATAACAGAGCCTGTGTGAAGAACACTCCCGAGCTGCAACCTGAACGGGCGAGAGCCTCAGTAGGTGCGCCGTCAAAGCCGGACGTTATCCCGGTGCGGTTTGTTAGAACCCGTGAGAAGTAAAATAGGTGGCACCACGATACGCAGCTACTCGTCCTATTGATGGATGGTAGCTGCGTATTTTTTGATATATTCAGGAGGAAAAAATCATGTGTTCCATCATCGGTTATCTCGGCTCGTCCATCTCCGCGCAGGATCTGCGCGCCGGCTTTGACAAGACCATTTCCCGCGGCCCGGACGATACGCGCATGCTGCATATCGGCGCGGCGACGCTCGGCTTCCACCGCCTGGCCATTATGGGCCTGCACCCGGAGGGGATGCAGCCGTTCACGCGGGATGGAAGCGCGCTCGTGTGCAACGGCGAGATCTACGGCTTCCGGCCCATCCGCGAGCGGCTCATCGCTGAGGGCGAGACGTTCGAGAGCGAGTCCGACTGTGAGATCCTGCTCCCGCTCTACGAGCGCGAGGGGCTGGACATGTTCCGCGGACTGGATGCGGAGTTTGCCATGGTCATCTATGATGCCAGGCGCGGCGGCCTCGTCGCGGCGCGCGACCCCATCGGCATCCGCCCGCTGTACTACGGCTATGACGCCGAGGGCGCGATCGTCTTTGCCAGCGAGGCGAAAAACCTCGTCGGCCTCGTGCACGATGTGATGCCGTTTCCTCCCGGACACTATTATGCCGACGGCAAGTTCACCTGCTACCGCGACATGACGCAGGTGGATGCCGTCTGCGAGGACGATCTGGAGACCGTCTGCACCCACATCCGTGAAAAGCTCATCGCCGGCGTGGAAAAGCGGCTGGATGCCGACGCGCCGCTCGGCTTTCTGCTCTCCGGCGGTCTGGACAGCAGCCTCGTGTGCGCCATCTCGGCAAAGCTGCTCAAAAAGCCCATCCGCACGTTCGCCATCGGCATGCGCAGCGACGCCATCGACCTGAAGTACGCCCGCGAGGTGGCAGAGTATCTGCACGCCGACCACACCGAGGTCATCATCACGCCCGAGGACGTCATCCAGGCGCTGCCGGAGGTCGTGGCGCTGCTCGGCACGTATGATATCACGACCATCCGCGCGAGCATCGGCATGTACCTCGTCTGCAAGGCCATCCACGAGCAGACCGACCTGCGCGTGCTGCTCACGGGCGAGATCTCCGATGAGCTCTTCGGCTATAAGTACACCGACTTCGCGCCCAGCCCGGAGGCGTTTCAGGAGGAATCCGCCAAGCGTATCCGCGAGCTGCATATGTACGATGTCCTGCGCGCCGACCGCTGCATCTCCGTCAACAGTCTCGAGGCCCGCGTGCCGTTCGGCGATCTGGACTTCGTGCAGTATGTCATGTCCATCGACCCGGCCAAGAAGTGCAACGTCTACGGCAAGGGCAAGTATCTGCTGCGCCACGCCTTTGAGGGCGACTGGCTTCCGCACGATATCCTCATGCGCGAGAAGGCGGCCTTCAGCGATGCGGTCGGCCACTCCATGGTCGACGATCTCAAGGCGTACGCCGAGCAGAAGTACACGGACGAGGAATTTGAGACCCTGCGCCGGAAGTACGACTTTGCGCAGCCGTTCACTAAGGAATCGCTGCTCTACCGTGAACTGTTTGAGCAGTATTACCCCGGTCAGGCGCACATGATCGTCGATTTCTGGATGCCGAACAAATCGTGGGACGGCTGCGATCTGGGCCGCGTGGAGGAGGCATACGCCGAAATCATGAAGAGGCTGGTGGAACATGGTGCAAATTAAACAGGTCGTTCCCAAGGAACACCACATTCGGGAAGAGTGTGGTGTCTTTGGCGTTTTTTCCAAGGAGCCTGCCGACGTGGCCTCACTGGCCTATTATGGGCTGTTCGCCCTCCAGCACCGGGGACAGGAGAGCGCGGGGATCGCAGTCAACGATGACGGAGTATTTACCACCTATCGGGACGAGGGGCTGGTCAACGAGGTTTTTCCTAAGGAGCGCCTCCAGCGGCTGGGGAGCGGAAACATCGTCGTGGGGCACGTCCGCTATGCCACCACCGGCTCCGACCGCAAGCGCAATGCCCAGCCCATCATCATCAACCACCACAAGGGGCGGATGGCGCTGGCACACAACGGAAATCTGACCAACTCCTATGAGCTGAGAACCCGTCTGGAGCAGAACGGCTCTATCTTCCACACTACCACCGACAGCGAGGTAATTGCCTATATCATCGTGCAGGAGCGGCTCCATACCCCATCTATCGAGGAGGCTGTGTATGATGCCATGGGCCGGATTGAAGGGGCGTACTCTCTTGTGATCTCCTCTCCCACCAAGCTCATCGCTGCCCGGGATCCCCACGGCTTCCGTCCCCTCTGCATGGGGGAAACAGCCGACGGAAAAACGGTCTTTGCCTCGGAGAGCTGCGCGCTGGACGCCGTCGGAGCCCGCTTTCTCCGGGACATCCGCCCCGGCGAGATCGTCACCGTCAGCTATGACGGTGTGAAAAGTGATACTCGCCGCTGTGGGACAGCCGGCAAGCATCTGTGCGTCTTTGAGTTCGTTTACTTTGCACGGCCGGACTCGGTGATTGATGGCACCGCGGTGAGCGCCGCGCGGCAGCGGGCCGGAGCCTTTCTTGCCGCCGAGCACCCAGTGGAGGCTGATGTGGTCATCGGCGTCCCGGACTCCGGTCTGGACGCCGCTCTGGGGTACGCCAAAGCCTCCGGGATCCCCTACGGCATCGGCTTCACCAAGAATAAATACATCGGGCGCACATTCATTTCCCCCACCCAGGAGCTGCGGGAGATGGGCGTCAACCTCAAGCTCAACCCCATCCGCGCGCTGGTGGATGGGAAGCGCATCGTGCTGATCGATGATTCCATCGTCCGGGGTACCACCTGCCGGGGCGTGATCGATCTGCTGCGCCGGGCCGGAGCCAGAGAGATCCACATGAGAGTCAGCGCACCGCCTTTTGTCGCCCCCTGCTACTATGGCACGGACATTGACGATGCGGAAAACCTGATTGCAAACCACCACACAGTGGAGGAAATCGCGGAGATCATCGGTGTGGATTCCCTGGGCTATCTTAGTGTAGAGCACCTCTTGCAGATCGCAGAGGGATGCAGCGGCTTCTGCACCGCCTGCTTCGGCGGCGCATACCCCACCGCGATCCCGAGCCGTGGGGATAAGGATCGGTTTGAACGAAAAATTCGGCTGGGGTCCAGGCGCAAGGAGACGCCCGGCCAAACCGATGACATTGATCAATGAGGAGGATACGATGGAGCGCATCTTGATTCTGGATTTCGGCGGTCAGTATAATCAACTGATTGCCCGGCGGGTACGCGAGTGCAAAGTCTACTGCGAGGTCCACCCATACACCATGCCGGTGGAGGACATCCGTGTCTTTTCTCCCATCGGGATCATCTTTACCGGGGGGCCGAGCAGCGTATATGAGGCGGGGTCCCCCCAGGTGGACCCGGCGGTCTTTGAACTTGGGATCCCTGTGCTTGGGATCTGCTACGGCTGTCAGCTGCTGGCCCAAGCGTTGGGCGGACAGGTGACCCCGGCTCAGGAGGATTCTGCCCGAGAGTATGGAAAAACCGTGACCTGGTATGATCGGTCCAGTCCCATCTTCCAGGGCCTCCCGGAGAAAAGCGTCTCCTGGATGAGCCATGGGGACTATATGGCGTGTGTCCCTGCGGGTTTTCGGCTGACGGCACACTCCGAGGCCTGCGCCCATGTGGCCATTGCGGACGAGGCGCGGCGGTTTTATGGCGTCCAGTTTCATCCGGAGGTCAGCCATACAGAGTATGGCACACAGATGATCCGCAATTTTCTGTATGAGGTATGCGGGGCCCACGGCACCTGGAGCATGGCGGATTACAAAGGCACCGCGATCCGTCAGATTCGAGACCGGGTGGGACGCGGCAGGGTCCTCCTGGCCCTCAGCGGCGGTGTGGACAGTTCTGTGTGCGCGGCGCTGCTGGCCGAGGCGATTGGCAGCCAGCTGACCTGTGTCTTTGTGGATCACGGCCTGATGCGGCTAAACGAGGGAGACGAGATCGAGGCGGCCTTTGCAAGACGGTCCATGAACTTTGTCCGTGTCAATGCGGAGCGCCGGTTCCTGTCCAAGCTGTCCGGTCAGTCCGACCCGGAATGCAAGCGCAAGATCATCGGAGAAGAATTTATCCGGGTCTTTGAGGAAGAAGCGAGAAAGCTCGGCGCGGTGGACTATCTTGCCCAGGGCACCATCTACCCCGATGTGATCGAGTCCGGTGCAGGCGCTGCCGCTGTCATCAAAAGCCACCACAATGTGGGCGGCCTGCCCGACCATGTGGAGTTCAAGGAGATCCTGGAACCGCTGAAGCTGCTGTTTAAGGACGAGGTGCGCCAGCTGGGCCGGGAGTTGGGGCTTCCCGAAGCCCTGGTCAGCCGTCAGCCCTTCCCAGGCCCCGGCCTCGCCATCCGGATCATCGGAGAGGTCACAAAGGAAAAAGCGGATACCCTGCGTCAGGCCGATTTCATCTTCCGGGATATTCTTACAAAAGCCGGGCAGAGCCAATGCCTAAGCCAATATTTCGCAGTTCTGACCAATACGCGCTCCGTCGGCGTCATGGGGGATGGCAGGACATACGACCATACGCTGGCACTCCGGGCAGTCACGACGGATGACTTTATGACGGCAGATTGGGCCTGGATCCCTTATGAGGTCCTGGATCAGGTCTCCGTGCGGATCGTGAACGAGGTAAAAGGGATCAACCGCATCGTTTATGACATTACAAGTAAGCCCCCGGCCACCGTGGAGTGGGAGTGAATCGGTATATAAAACTCAGCGAACCACAGCCTGCAGACAAAACTCATCCAGCAGTGGCGCGGCAGAGGTGTGCAGTTTTTCCACGGATTGGCAGGTCAGAAAAAGCAGTAAGCCTGAAAAGGCTTACTGCTTTCCGCATCTTTGCGAGAGAAGGTCACGCACAAAATTGAAGTTACCAGAATTTTTTCTTTTTCATGATCCAGAGGCAAAGCATCACAATTACCAAGCTGATCACGATTACCGCAGGATAGCCATATTTCCACGACAACTCCGGCATATTGGAAAAGTTCATCCCATACCAGCCAGCCACCAGGGTCAGGGGCAGAAAAATAGTAGTGACGATGGTGAGAATTTTCATGATCCGGTTCTGCCGTATATCGATCTCCGCCTGAAATAGCTCTCGAATCTGCAGCCCATACTCCCGGAGAATCTGCGCCTCGTTTTTCAGCCGCGCAATCCGCTTCTCTACCATGTGGAACTGGCGCATTTCTATGTCAGTAAAGAATTTGTTTTCGTTTTCCTCAAACTCGCAGACCATATCCTCCAGCTGCGTATAGTAGCGGCCCCAGTTCGTCAGCTCTTTTCGGAGCACAGTCATCTGGTGATTTAAATTATCCAGACCTCCCTCCAATACCTGTTCCTCCAGCTGCGACAGCATCTCTTCCAGTTCTTGAAGGTGATGCATATCCTTCGCAATCAGCAACTCAAGAAACTCATAAAGCAATCCGCCAATATGGTCAGTGAGTTGAGGATTTTCTTCTCTGATTCTCTGAAACATCCTATGTGCAACGCCAGCGTCATCGCATATAATCATTCGATCCTTCGTCAGCAGATAGCCGAAAGAAATGGGGCGCTGTTCCCTGGTATGGCGGGGCGTGACAATGGTGCCGCAAAGATAGGTCCGGTGTGCTTCTGCTTTGCAGACACGCGCATCCCTCGCAAGCGGCGTATGGCACAGTATGTCCTCTAACCCCGGCAGGCAAGGCTCCTGCTCCAATTCTTCAGAGGTCAGCAACGTCAAAATATGGCCATTACAATTCTGAGAATCGGATGCTTGTTTACCAGACGCAGAGAGAGCCGACTGATACATAAGCAGACCTCCTAAAGGCAAATTCTTTGATGCAATTTTAACACATTCTTCGGATATGACAACCACCTTTTTTCGCTCTGCCATGATCCTGAGCCATAATTTGAACAGAAAAACGAGACATATCAAAATTGGCTATGTGTCGCAACCTTTTGCCTCTTTCCATACGCGCTTGGCGCATGAAATCTATACCGGCAGAGAAACGATCACCGACAGGGACGCTCCGCTGCTCTCAGCCCGGATCTTCCCCCTGTGGGCCAGCACGATGCCTTTGGCAATGGACAGGCCCAGGCCGTAGCCGCCGGTCTGGCTGCTGCGGGACTGGTCACCCCGGTAAAAGCGGTCAAAGAGACGGTCCAGCATTTCCCGCTCCATGGGGCGGTCGATCGTATTGGAGACCGAAAGGCGGATCATGCGCCCCTCTTTTTTCAGTGCGATCTCAACCTCTCCCTCGTCTGGGGTATATTTCAGGGCGTTGTCCAGCAGAATGGACAGAAGCTGCCGGATGGCATTCTCGTCCCCGGTATAGGAGAGCATGGGCTGGATGGACAGCACAAGTCCTTTTCCTTGGGCCTTTGCCAATCCCTGAAAGGACTGGGCCATCTCTTCCGTCAGGTCGGAGAGCGGGAACTCGATGGGCTGGATGGGCGGCGTCTCCTCCTCCATACGGGAGAGGAAGATGAGGTCCTGGGTCAGCCCGGTCAGCCGCCGGACCTGACAGCGGATGTCCTGAAGCCACTCGTTGCCCTCCAGCTCCTGCTCCACCAGATCCAGATCCGCGCCGATGATGGTCAGCGGCGTTTTCAATTCATGCCCGGCGTCGGTGATGAACCGGCGCTGTTTTTCATAGCTTTCCGCCACCGGGCGGACGATCCGCTTGGACAGGATCAGCAGGAGCAGAAAGACAGCCAGCAGCCCTGCCAGCGCCACCAAACCGCTGGCGATCAAGGTCGTCCGGAAATTGGAGAGGCTTCGTCCGCAGTCCACGAAGATCAAACGGGTGCCGCCGGTTTCCGCCACACGGACATAGCGGTAGTCCCCCCGGAAGCCGCTGACGCTTCCGCTGGCCCATATCGCCTGCGCCATCTCGCCGGCACTCCGGTCATCCACGGCGGCGATCTGTCCCGTGTCGCTTTGGAGGACCTGCCCTTCTTCATTCAAAAGGACAGAAAAAAAGCGGGATTCAAATGGGGTCTCTGGAGAGAACCCATGGCCAAAGCCCGGAATTGGCCCAGGCTTTCCCTCTCGGCCATCCGGCGGTGTCTGCTGAGGGAATACGCCCCGGTTTTCGCTGAGCAGGTCCAGGATGCGGTCCGCATCCCGGACCACTTTTTGATAGCTCATGGCGTTGACCCCACCCAGGATCACCAGCAGCACCAGGGCCAGAGACAGCATGGAGGCGATGATAAATTTTACCCGCAGCTTTTGGATCATGTCCGCACCTCCAACGCATATCCGAGGTTGCGGCTGGCCCGGATCTCCACATCCGCCTGCAGCGCGGAGAGCTTTTTGCGGAGGTAGGAGATATAGACCCATACCACCGATACCTCCACCTCGCTGTCATAGCCCCAGATCCGCTCCAAAAACCGCTCTGTGGGAATGATCTGCCGGGGATTGCGCAGGAACAGCTCCATCATCTGATACTCTTTGTTGGCCAGCCGGAAGCTTCCGGTGGAAGTGGACAGCTCAAAGGTGGTCTGATCCAGACAGAGGTTTCCGAAGGTCAGCTGGCTGCTGAGCTGGACGCTATGCCGGGTCATGGCCCGGAGCCTGGCCAGCAGCTCCTCCGTGGCAAAGGGTTTGGTCAGGTAGTCGTTGGCCCCGGAGTCCAGGCCCAGCACCTTGTCCTCCACCTCACCTTTGGCGGTGAGCATCAGCACCGGGATGGAGTTTCCCTCCTGACGCAGGCAGCGCAGCACCTCCATCCCATCCATCTTGGGCATCATGATGTCCAGGATCAGGGCGTCGTAGTTCCCGCCCGCCAGATAATCCAGCGCCTCGCGCCCGTCATAGACCGCGTCCACCGCATAGTGGTTCCGCTCCAGCAGGGCGGCCACCGCCCGGGAAAGGGACCGCTCATCCTCTGCCAGTAAAATACGCATACCGCAACCCTCCTTTTTTGATGGTATTCTACGGTTTCTACCTTAAACGCAATTAAAAGATAGCACGGTCATGGCTCGTTGTCAGCAAAAAGTTTTTGATTTTTTAAGTTCAGTTATGGTTTGGATTTTACACTGGCTTTACCATCTCGAAACAAGGAGGACCTCACCGTGAAACAAGGGACCGTCTTTCAGCGCTATGAGTTCAAGTATCTGATGACCCGGGGCCAGCAGGCCCGGCTGCTCTCCGCCGCCGGAGACCGTTTGCGTCCCGACGAATACAGCCACAGCTCTATCCGCAATCTCTATCTGGACACTCCGGATTTCCGGCTCATCCGCCGGAGTCTGGAAAAGCCCGTCTACAAGGAGAAGCTGCGTCTGCGCAGCTATGGCCGGGCGGATTGGGAACACCCCGTTTTTATGGAACTGAAGAAAAAGTACCGCTCCGTCGTCTACAAGCGACGGCTCACCCTGCCCTATGGCCGGGCGCTGGACTGTCTGGCCGGGGACTGTCCCTGGCCGGAGACTCAGATCGGCAGCGAGATCGGCTACGCCATGGACTTCTATCCGGATCTGGAGCCCCGGGTGTTCCTCTCCTACGAGCGGGACTCCTGGTATGCGCCGGAGAGCGGTCTGCGCATCACCTTCGACGACGCCATCCGCTTCCGGACAGAAGACCTGACACTGGACTCTGACCCGTGGGGCACAGCCCTGCTGAGGCCGGATCAGGTGCTGATGGAGCTGAAGGTTCCTGGGGCCATCCCCCTGTGGATGGTCCGTCTGCTGACGGAGATGGGACTCTATAAGACGTCCTTCTCCAAGTACGGAACGGCCTATCAAATTTTACTGGAACAGGAATACAAAGGAGGAAAACGGTATGCCTGATACGCTTTTTTCAGGGGATCTTTGACACAGAACGGACAGCGGTGATCGCCCCGGAGCAGTTTCTTTTGTGCGTGGGGGCGTCTCTGGTCATTGGCCTTGTCCTGTGCGCCATGATGCTGTGGCATACCCGTCCCAGCGCCGGCTTTGCCGTCACCCTGGCTACCCTGCCGGCGGTGGTGTGCGTGGTCATTATGATGGTCAACGGCAATGTAGGGACCGGCGTAGCGGTGGCGGGGGCCTTCAGCCTGGTGCGCTTCCGCTCCGCCCCTGGCTCCGCCCGGGAGATCGGGGCCATCTTCGCCGCCATGGGGGCGGGGCTGATGGCAGGTATGGGCTATCTGGGCTATGCCGCGCTCTTTGCCCTGATCCTGGGCGGGATCACCATGGCTTACCACGCCTTGGGCTTTGGCGGCGGAAACGCAGCCCTGCGCTGCCGCACCCTGCACATCACCATCCCGGAGGATCTGGACTACACCGGCGTCTTTGACCCGATTTTGGCACAGTATGCCACCGAGTCTGAGTTGAAACAGGTCAAGACCACCAACATGGGCAGCCTCTTCAAGCTGACCTACGATCTGACCCTCCGGGATGGAGGGCAGGAGAAAGCATTGATCGACGCCCTGCGCCAGCGCAATGGGAATCTGGAGATCTCCCTGTGCCAGCAGGAGACCGGACCGGCCGGACTATGAACAGGAGGAATCCTATGAGACGAATCGCTATGCCCCTGCTGCTGAGCCTTTCGCTGCTGCTCAGCGGCTGCCAGAACACAGACGAAGCTTCTTCCAGCAGCACCCCAGCACCGGCTGACACAGAGCCGGTGTCTGTCATCGATCCATCGGACCTGTTCAGCGACCGGGATCTGGACGGCAGCTATGACGAGAGCACCGCCATCCCCATCCAACTGACGGGAGAGACCGCTGTCTGTACCTCCGATGCTGTCTCCATTGACGGCACCCAAATCACCCTGCTGGACGAGGGGACCTATCTGGTATCCGGCAGCCTGACAGACGGACAGATCGTGGTGGATGCCGATGATACGGACAAGGTCCAGATCGTCCTGGCCGGTGCGGCCATCACCTGCGCCGACTCCGCCGCCATCTATTCCAAAAACGCCGATAAGGTGTTTCTTACTCTGGCAGAGGGGACGGAAAACACCCTGACCAACGGCGGCAGCTATACCGCCATCGACGAGAACAACATCGACGCCGTGGTGTTCTCCAAGACCGATCTAACCCTCAACGGCTCCGGAAACCTGACCATTGACGCCCAGGCGGGCCATGGGGTGGTATCCAAGGACGAGCTGACCGTTACCGGCGGCGGCTACACCGTCACCACCGCCGAGCACGGCATGACAGGCAAGGACAGCTTGGCCGTGGCGGGCGGCACATTTACCATCACCTCCGGTAAGGACGGCCTCCACGCTGAAAACGCCGATGACTCCGCTCTGGGATTTTTGTATGTGGCGGATGGGGAATTTACCATTGCCGCTCAGGGAGACGCCGTCAGCGCCAGCGGGGCGCTGCAGACGGACGGCGGGACTTTTGAGCTAACCACCGGGGAGGGCAGCGCCTCCGTCACCATGTCCACTGGGGACAGCTTCGCCCCCGGCGGCAGGAGCGGTGGTCCGGGCAGAGGGGATGGATCACGGCCCCAGAGTGAACAGCCTGCCGAAGGGGAGACGCCGCCTGAGCGGCCCGACGGCGGCCAACCTCCGGAGTTCCCCACCCAGCCGACAGGCGAGGAACCGGCCTTTGACGCACAGACAGGGGAAGTGACGGACACCGAAGAGGGCACCGTCAGCCAAAAGGGTGTGAAGGCGGAAGGTACCCTGACCATCAATGGCGGGACCTGGACCATAGACACCGTGGACGACTGCGTCCACAGCGGCGGCGCCCTGACCGTCACCGGCGGTACATTCACCCTTTCCAGCGGAGACGACGCCATCCACTCCGATGACGCGGTGACCATTCGAGCCGGAGAATTTTCCATTCCCTACTGCTATGAGGGCGTTGAGGGCCTGTCCGTCACCGTGGAGGGCGGGACCTTTGAGATCGCCGCTTACGATGACGGCTTCAACGCCGCCGGGGGCGCGGACAGCTCCGGTTTCGGCGGCAGGGGAGAGCAATTTTCCGCCCATGAGGACAGCTTTATCACCGTCAACGGCGGGACCATTACCGTAGTATCAGATGGGGACTGCCTGGACTCCAACGGAGACCTCACCGTCAACGGCGGGACGCTGGACCTCACCTGCAACGGAAACGGGAATACTGCTCTGGATTGCAGCGGCAGCTATACCAACAACAGCGGGGCGGTGACCACCAACGACGGCTCCGAGTCCGATCCCGGCGGCATGGGCGGCGGACGCTCCGGTGGGAAGCAGGCTCCTCCGACCCAGGGAACGCCTGTCTCCTGAGTGGGATCTGATCGGAATAGACAGCTTCGCATGAATCGGTTCCGCCATCAAGCGTGTCATTTCTTAATTTTTGCAGAGTCTCGTTGGAACTCACCAGCGAGACTCTGCTGTCGTTTGGCGGACTGCCTGATCTTTTTTTATTGTATCGCGTCCTTCATGGTTTTGACATACGCACCGATATAGTCGGGGGCAGTCTTCCCGTGCTGTTCCAGCAGCTTGACGATGGCAGAGCCGACGATCACGCCATCGGCGAGCTCTGCCATCCGCTTGGCCTGTTCCGGCGTGGAGATCCCAAAGCCGATGGCGGCTGGGATATGGGTGTTCTGCCGCACAGTCTCCATCATGGAGGCCAGATCCGTTTTGATCTCGCTTCTGGCTCCGGTAACGCCCAGGGAGGACACCACATAGAGAAACCCCTCCGCCTCTCTGGCGATCATGGCGATCCGGTCCTTGGAGGTAGGTGCGATGAGGGAGATCAGCTCCACCCCATACTGCCTGCAAACCGGCAGGAATTCCTCCTTCTCCTCAAAGGGCAGATCGGGGAGGATCAGTCCGTCGATCCCCGTCTCCCGGCAGGCGGAGAAAAAGCGCTCAGCGCCATAGGAGAACACCACATTGGCGTAGGTCATAAAAACCAGAGGTATCGTTACATCCCGGCGCAAGTCCCGTACCAGTCCGAAGATCCGGTCCGTGGTGACCCCGCCCTGCAAAGCCCGGAGGTTGGCCCCCTGGATCACCGGACCCTCGGCGGTGGGGTCGGAGAAGGGAATGCCCAGCTCGATGAGGTCCGCGCCGTTTTCCACGGCGGCCCGGACCGCGGCGGCGGTGGTCTCCAGATCCGGGTCGCCGCAGGTGATAAACGGGATAAACGCCTTTCCGCGGGCAAATGCCTGTGCGATCTTACTCATGGAGATCCTCCCCTCTGTATCGGGCGATGGCGGCACAGTCCTTGTCGCCCCGGCCCGAGATGGTGATGACGATGATCTGGTTCCCCCCCATGGCGGGGGCCAGCTTCATGGCGTAGGCCACGGCGTGGGCCGACTCAATGGCGGGGATGATGCCCTCTGTTCGGGCCAGATACTCGAAGGCATTGACCGCTTCCTCATCTGTGACTGGGACATATTCTGCCCGGCCAATGTCGTGGAGGTGGGCGTGCTCCGGGCCGATTCCCGGGTAGTCCAGTCCGGCGGAAATGGAGTAGACCGGGGCGATCTGGCCGTACTGGTCTTGACAGAAGTAGGACTTCATCCCATGGAAGATGCCCAGCTTCCCGGTGGCGATGGTGGCCGCCGTCTCCGGGGTATCCGCCCCCCGGCCTGCCGCCTCACAGCCAATCAGCCGTACTTGGGAATCACCGATAAAGTGATAGAAGCTGCCGATGGCATTGGAACCGCCTCCCACACAGGCGAGCACCGCGTCGGGCAGCCTCCCCTCCTTTTTCAGGAGCTGCGCCCTGATCTCCCGGGAGATCACCGCCTGAAAGTCCCGGACGATGGTGGGAAAGGGGTGGGGCCCCATCACGGAGCCCAGGCAGTAGTGGGTGTCGGCCATGCGGGAGGTCCACTCCCGCATCGCCTCGGATACGGCGTCCTTCAGCGTAGCCGTGCCTGTCTTAACAGGAACCACCTCCGCTCCCAAAAGGCGCATCCGGTACACATTGAGGGCCTGGCGGACGGTATCTTCCTCCCCCCATAAAGACCACGCACTCCATCCCCATGAGGGCGGCGGCAGTGGCGGTAGCCACCCCGTGCTGCCCCGCCCCCGTCTCGGCGATCAGGCGGGTCTTGCCCATCCGCTTGGCCAGAAGGGCCTGTCCCAGCACATTGTTGATCTTGTGGGCCCCGGTGTGGTTCAGATCCTCCCGCTTCAGATAGATCTTCGCCCCGCCCAGATCCTCCGTCATCTTCTTGGCGAAATACAGCCGGGATGGCCGCCCCGCGTATTCATTCAAAAGCTCGGTGAGCTCCCGGTTGAACGCTTCGTCGTTCTTGTAGTGATCGTATGCCGCTTCCAGTTCAATGACCGCGTTCATCAGCGTCTCAGGGATATACTGTCCCCCGTGGATACCGAAGCGTCCCTTTGGATTGGTCATGCTCTCGCTCCCTTTCTGACTGCGGCCACAAAGGCCGCCATTTTTTCCGGATCTTTGAACCCATCCGTCTCAATACCGGAGCTGACGTCCACCCCGTACGGGTGCAACTCCTCCACCGCCTTTTCTACATTGTGCAATCCCAGCCCACCGGCCAGGAAATAGGGCCGCCGGAGCTGCTGGAGCATACTCCAGTCAAAAACGGTTCCCGTACCCGCACCGGCGTCCAGCAGAATATGGTCAGCCATGCTGTGTTCAGCCCGCTTGACGTCCTCCTCGGATGTAATGCGGAAGGCCTGAATGACCGGCTTTCCAGTGCGTGTCCGCAGTTGACGGATATAGTCCGCAGCTTCACTGCCGTGGAGCTGTGCCATGTCGATGACGCCGCTGTTCAGCAGTTCTTCCACTCTGTCTATTCTCTCGTTTACAAAGACCCCCACTGTCCGGATTTGAGGCGAGAGAAGCGCTTTGAGTTCCCAGGCCTGCCCAGAGGAGATATACCGGCTGCTTTTGGGGGCAAATACGAAACCAATATATTCCGGTCTCAGCTGATTTGCGGCCAGAATATCCCGGGGGCGGCTCAGACCACACAGTTTGATTTTTGTCACGCTCCACCTCGCAGTTTCGCCAGGGCAGCCTTTTTATCAGACGCCCGCATCAGAGTTTCTCCGATCAGGACTCCGTCCGCTCCCATCTCCCGGAGCACTGCGACGTCTCCGGCGCTGCGGATGCCGCTTTCGGAAACAAACAGCACCTCGCGGGGGATCAGCGTCCGAAGCTGGCGGCTGTTGTCCGGGTCCACAGAGAAATCCTTCAGGTTGCGATTGTTCACCCCAATGATCCGCGCCCCTGCCTGAAGGGCAATTTCTGCTTCTGCCTCGTTATGGACCTCCACCAGGGCGGACAGGCCCAGCCCGTCGCAGATGTGCAGGTACTCCCGGATCTGCCGCTCCGTCAAAATAGCACAGATCAGCAGGACTGCCGACGCCCCCAGCACCTTCGCCTCATAGATCATGTATTCGTCTACGGTAAAGTCCTTCCGCAGGCAGGGGAGGGAGGCCGTCCGGGCGATCTCCTGCAAATACTGGTCGCTGCCCAGGAACCATTTTGGCTCGGTGAGCACTGAGATGCAGTCTGCACCCGCCGCCTCATAGTCCAGTGCGATTTGCAGGTAGGGATACTCCGGGGCGATGAGTCCCTTAGAGGGTGATGCCCGCTTGCACTCACAGATGAACGCGAGTCCGTCTTTTCTCAGGGCTTTCTCAAACCCAAAATCTCCTTTGGGGAGAGAAAGCGCCTGCCGACGCAGCTCTTCCAGAGGGACAGCGCTCTTGGATGCCGCCACCCGCTCCCGGGCGTGGCCGGCCAGCTGGTCCAGTATGGTCATGCGTCCACCTCCGGGCCGTTGCTGACCGCGATCAGCCGCTCCAGCACGGCGGCGGCCTTTCCTGTATCAATGAGCTCCGCCGCCAGGGCCACGCCGTCCTTCATGCTATCGGCTTTGCCGCCGATGTACAGGGCGGCCCCGGCATTGAGCAGCACCGCGTTCCGCTTATGTCCCCGCTCGCCGTTCAAAATAGCCCGGGTGATGGCGGCGTTCTCCTCCGGCGTCCCGCCCTTCAGCTCCTCTTTTTTGCAGCGGTCAAAACCAAAATCCTCCGGGGTGATGACCGAGGACTTGAACCAGCCGTCCCGGATCTCGCAGACGGTGGTGGGCGCACTCAGGGAGATCTCGTCCAGCTTGTCCTGCCCATACACCACCATGCCCCGCTTGATGCCTAAGTTGATGAGCACCTGGGCCAGGGGCTCCACCAGATAGTCGTCGTAAACTCCAAGGAGCTGCTGGGAGGGCGTCCCGGGGTTGGTCAGCGGGCCGAGGATATTGAATACCGTGCGGAAGCCCAACTCCTTGCGGATGGCCCCCACATATTTCATGGAGGTGTGATAATCCTGGGCGAAGAAAAAGCACATTCCCACGTCCCGGAGCAGCTCCACGCACTTTTCGGGGCTCTGGTGGATGTTGACCCCCAGTGCCTCCAGACAGTCCGCCGTGCCGCACAGGGAGGAGGCCGCTCGGTTGCCGTGTTTGGCCACCTTCATGCCCCCTGCCGCTGCCACCAGGGCGGCGGTGGTGGAGATGTTGAAGCTGCCGGCGTTGTCTCCGCCGGTGCCCACGATCTCAAAGAGTTCCATGCCGGTCTTCACCTTGACGGCGTGGCCCCGCATGGCAGCGGCGCATCCGGCGATCTCGTCGGTGGTCTCCGCTCGGGCGCTCTTGGTGGAGAGGGCGGCAAGAAAGGCGGCGTTCTGGGTGGGGGTGGTCTGGCCGCCCATGATCTCATTCATCACGGTGTAGGCCTCCTCATAGGTGAGGTCCCCTTTATTGACGATCTTGACGATAGCTTCTTTGATCATGGTTTACATCTCCTTTATGAAGTTTTGGAGCATGGTTTTCCCGTCGGGCGTCAAAATGGACTCTGGGTGGAACTGTACGCCGTAGATCGGATGCGCCCTGTGCTGCACCGCCATGACCTCTCCGTCCTCGGTTCGAGCGGTGATCTTCAGGCACTCAGGAAGGGTTTCGGCGTCCGCCGTCAGGGAGTGATACCGTCCCACAAGGGATGTTTCCGGACAGCCCCGGAACAGCGGACAGTCCGGATCGAATCGGACCTGGGACTGCTTCCCGTGCATCAGCGCCTTGGCGTAGGTAATGGAGGCGCCCAAGGCGGCGCAGATGGCCTGGTGCCCCAGACAGACCCCCAGAATGGGGATCTCATGCCCCAGGGCGGCCGCCACCTCCATGGTGATCCCCGCGTCCTCCGGCCTCCCCGGGCCGGGGGAGAGGATGATCCGTTCCGGCTGCAGCGTCCTGATCTCTTCCACCGACAGTTCATCGTTTCGAATGACCTGAATGTCCGGACAGAGCTGGCCGGTCAGCTGATAGAGGTTATAGGAAAAGCTGTCATAGTTGTCAATCAGCAGGATCATAGCTCCACCTCCTGTGCAAGCTCCAGCGCCCTCAGGGACGCCCGCGCCTTGTTCATACATTCCTCAAATTCCTGCTCCGGGACCGAGTCGGCCACGATCCCGGCTCCGCTTCTCACGAACACCCTGCCGTTCTTCTGATAGGCGATCCGGATGGCGATACAGGTGTCCATATTCCCGGTGAAGTCGATGTAGCCGATGGCCCCGCCGTAGATGCCCCGCTTGTTGTTCTCCAGCTCTGCGATCAGCTGGCAGGCCCGGAGCTTAGGCGCTCCGGAGAGGGTCCCGGCGGGCAGCACCGCCTCGATGGCGTCCAGCGCGTCCTTGTCCTCCCGGAGCTTTCCCCGTACGGTGGAGCCGATGTGCATAACATGGGAGAAGCGCTCAATGGTGTGGAACTTCTCCACCTGGACCGCACCGAACCGGCTGATCTTCCCAAGATCGTTCCGCCCCAGATCCACCAGCATATTGTGCTCTGCCAGCTCTTTCTCATCGGAGAGCAGCTCTGTCTCCATAGCCTGGTCCTCCTCCGGGGTCTTTCCCCTGGGCCGGGTGCCCGCCAGAGGGAAGGTGTGGAGTACGCCGTTTTCCAGCTTGACCAGCGTTTCCGGAGACGCCCCCGCCACCTCCACATCTGTTCCGGAAAAATAGAACATATAGGGGGAGGGGTTCAGGGTGCGCAGCACCCGGTAGGTGTTGAACAGGCTGCCCTCAAAGGGGGCCGACAGGCAGTTGGAGAGGACGATCTGAAAAATATCCCCTTCCCGGATGTGGACCTTGGCCCGCTCCACCATGCGGCAGAAGTCCTCCCGGCCGAACAGCGGCTCCACCGGGCCCAGGAGCCGCCCGGCATGGTCCTGCTGCTTCGCTCCGGTCCGCAGCAGTTCTGCAAGCTGTCTGAGCTCCAGAACCGCCTTGTTGTAGCTGGTCTCCGGCTCGTCCAGGGACATATTGACCATAAGAATGAGCTTCTGCCGCAGATGGTCAAAGGCAATGACCTTGTCAAAGAGCATCAGATCAAGATCCCGAAATTCCTCCCTGTCCTCTACCTCCGCCCGGACGGACGGCTCGCTGTACCCCAGATAGTCATAGGAGAAGTATCCCACAAACCCGCCGGTGAAGGGAGGGAGATGGTCAAAGCGGGGGCTTTTGTGCTCCTCCAGGACCTGACGCAGGTAAGCGGACGGGTCCGCCGTTGGGAAGTGAAGGCATCCGGCCCGCATCTCCCCGTTCCTGCAGGTGATCTCAAGACTGGGATCAAAGCCCAGGAAGGTGTAGCGTCCCCAGGTCTCATGGCTGGCCGCGGACTCCAGCATATAACAGTGAGCGGAGACCTGCTTCAGGATGCGCATGGCTTCTATGGGCGTGGTAAAGTCAGACAGGATCTCGCAGCTCACCGGAAGCACCCGGTATCGTCTGGTGGAAGCAATCTCCTTGACTTTCTCCAATGTGGGAACGATTTGCATGATCTGTACCTCCAAATAAAAATGCTCCTCTGGCGTTTCTGCCAGAGGAGCAAAAAATCGTCCCTGACAGAAACTATGTTCTGTCAAGGACGAATAAAATACTTTATCCGCGGTGCCACCTTGATTCACGGTATGACCCGTGCACTTAGCAGGATACCAACATATCCCCGGCAAATGACGTCTGCCTGCAACGTCGCAGCATACTCTGTGAGCTTCACATTTGACTGCGCCCTCAGCGGTCCATTTGACAACTTGTT
>VOFE01000255.1_pt1 | contig 60001 bp, 59 predicted proteins | sample 5384071 | NCBI WGS metagenome assembly VOFE01 (sample SAMN12384724, study PRJNA508395) | human gut metagenome | isolation source: healthy gut D | host: Homo sapiens
GTTTATCTCTTATCTGATTCTTATTATAAAAACTAAGGTGTCCCATAAACACACCTTGCATATCGAATTTATGTTCTTATTTCTTGTATTGTTTTATCAATCTGTCAATTTCCGCATTCATCATTTCCACCACATTATCCGGTCCGACAAGTTTTACTCCCTCTCCGAGACCTATGATCCATGCCAAGAACTGCCTGCTGACTGCTACCTCCACATTAACTGCGAAGCGTTTATCATCCAATCTGATCATAGATACCTCTTTTCCAAAACGGTCTATCATTACCCCTGCAAATGAATTGTCACACTCAATTCTTACCCATTCTTCTTTGCCTCCATACATGCCAAACATTTTTCTGGCATATGCAGCCATATCAAAAGACTTAAATACCTGCCTTCCCTCTCTTCCTTTTCCATTGGACTTGATATGAAGCATTTTATCTACACGAAAATGTTTGATGATCTTTTCATTACTGTCATACGCAATTAGGTAATAGTTTTCATCATCCCAGGATAAGGACCAGGGGCTGACCTCATAAAGCGCTCCATCATGGCGCAGTTCCATCTTCTTATCCACATTCCATTGAAAATACTGGAATGTTATCCTCGAATTTTCCGCTATTGCAGCATGTATCCTGTCAACATTGTAATAAATGCTTTCATTCATCGTCTTTACACGACCGGCTACAAATACCTGTCTTTGCAGCTGTGATGCTTCGTATTTACTGGCAAACCCCTCTATCTTTTTTATAAGCTCATTTGACTTCTTGGCCGTGATAAATTTCGCTGACTGCACAGAATCCACCAATAATTTTAATTCTGCAAGCTCAAACTGCCTGTTCCCTATATGGTATGAATACGTTCGATCTTCCTGGGTTCCTATAACGTCCAGACCATACACTCTTAAGTTTTCAATATCATTATATAAGCTTTTGCGTTCCGCACTGATATCATAAGCTGCCAGCGCATCAATAATCTCCGGCATGGTAATACTGTGCGTTTCATCCGTCCGTTCCAGTAAAATTTTCATAAGGTATATCAGCTTCAATTTCTGATTTGATGATTTAGGCATATTGTATCCCCCAACAATAGAATGCACGCTCCGCGAACATTCTATTGTCATGAATAAAACAAAAACTTCTCTTACAGGATGATGTGACCTTGATGTCTACGAATTATTCCGTGCTGCGCACTCCCATGATCCAAAGTTCATGATCAGCATTCGCCGTTCGCGATGAGCGGGCTTCGCCTGTTCCCGCTCTCTTGCGCTCATTACATCACGAGCCCGTGCTGACGCGCTTTATCGCCTGCTACGCAGGCTGCTCGTATCTACTTCCAGCATCAGCTGGCTGCCTTTATTGCTGGTTTTTAACAGGCGCTCCACTTCTCTCTGTCCGATCTTAACCGGAATGGAACCTGTAATTTCTCTGCCAAATACGTTACCAGTTACATAACCTTCTCTTCTGAGTCTCTTTGCTTTTACGTTCTTGTCTCTTGTTTCAGCTTTTAAAGTAGTCATTTATCTTTTCCTCCAAAATCTGAATGCTTAGCGAACCTGGTCATCTATGCGGGTCTGGTTAAGTATCCACTTCTTTGTTACAAATGCATTATAACACCCATTGCATATATGGCAAGTAGAAAATTGTGAAAAATCAGTGAATTCTCAGGCAAGTCTGCCCCACGCTGTACTATCCCCGGCGGCGCCTCGTCTCCCGGTAGCATCTGTCACACACCATAAATGTGCTTCCAACCGGCAGCGGCGCGCCGCAGTAGCGACATTTTCCGATATAATCCTTTTTATTCTTCGCCAGATAACGCATTATCGTCTCTTCGGTCTTTTCCCGCTCCCGCACCAGCCGGTCGGCGTCGATATTTTTCCCCAGTCTCGTCGAAAACTGATAATACAGATCCAGCATCTTATAAAATGTCTCATAGCGCACCAGCCCCGCATCCGTGCACATCATCAGCGCAGGGAAGTGCAGCGCCACATCCGCCGTGTAGGTTTTGCAGTAATACAACCACAATGCAACGATATCTCGATTTTTAATTTCGATCGAACAGGTCAGCATACGGTACAGCAAATGCTTGTCCTCGAAACCGTCGATCTCCTTGCGTTCTTTATACGCTTTTTCGTACAGAAAAAGCATTTCCTCGATACTGATCTTTTCAAAGGGAGCAGGTGTCTCCACCGATTTCCAGATTTTCAGCACGGTATCCAGAGGCTCCGCCATATCCAGAAGCACTTGAGGAAAGCCGAGCGTCACATGCTCTACTTCGTCCTCCTGCATCGCTGCGTGTTCCCGGATATAGGAAAGCGCTTCCTTGCCGACCGCATTGATATAGCCCGTATCATAAAGCCCGAACCGTCCCGCTCGCCCGGCGATCTGACGGATTTCCTCTGTTTTCAGCGGTCTCGTCTCTTTTCCGTCAAACTTCTCTGTTTGCACAAAAACGATCCGCCGCACAGGTAAATTGAGTCCCATTCCGATCGCATCTGTGGAAACGACCACTCGTGTCTCCCCGGCTGAAAACATCCGGATCTGGCGTCTGCGGATTTCCGGCGGCAGACTGCCGTAGATCACACTCGTCCGAATCCCCTGTCGCTCCAGTCTTCCAGCAATATCCAGTACTGCCCGCTTGGTAAAGACGATCAGTGCGTCTCCTGCTCTTACATCATCCGGAAAATCAAACGGCTCTTCTTCGCAGACCAGCGCGGTTTTCCGCTCATAACTGCGGATTTCAAAGGTATCACCGCACAGCTCAATGAGATGTGTCACCACCTTCTGTGCCGCGGGGCTCATGCAGATATGGATTTCCGGGCACTGAATGCCGAGAATCCCACGTGTCCAGGAATGTCCGCGTTCGGAATCTGCGATCATCTGCGCCTCATCGATGACTGCCACATCATAAACCTGATCAATATCGAGCATTTCCACCGTCGAGGAAATCACTCTGCTGTTTTCCTCATAAATCCGCTCTTCGCCCGTCAGCATCGTACAGGGGACACCGGATTCCCGCATCTTTTCGTAAACCTCCAGCGCCAGCAGACGCAGCGGACCCAAATAAATGCCCTTGTACGCCGTGCGCAGACGCTGCAGCGCCTGATAGGTTTTACCGCAGTTTGTCGGTCCTACATGCAAAATAAAATGCCGCTTCATTTCCAGCGCGCGCGGGAATTCCATTTCCGGCCGCGTCGGAACCATATCAATGATCTGGGAACGGATTCCGTTTTCCGCAAAATTTTTCAGAATGCTGCGCATCGGATGCTGGCAGATTTCGCCCGGACGCTCGGTTCTTAAATATTCCAGCAGCCGGCTCGTCACCAGCTCCTGCTCTTCTTCCCGCAGCGTACCGATATCCAGCCGCACCAGCTCCGGCATCAGAATATCTCTGATCTGCATGATTGCATACTGATTTTTCTGTTTTAACGCATAATACGCCATATTCCGGATCTGTCTGTGATATTCCTCCAGATGCGGCTGCGTCAGCTTTCCGGTTTTCGTGCGCTGCATTTCTGTAATCAGACGCCCGATCCGCTGCTCATACGTCTTTTTTCCGTCATTGTTTTTCTTTTTCAGAGCCATCGCGCTGTCTCTATACTGGGAGAAGTAAAAACTGCACCAGCTTCTCTTTCTGTATCATGATGTTCCTCTTTCCTTTGGATTGTCATCCGCCGTCTGATCCTCTGCATCGCCCGTTCGCTACAGATTGTCTCTATTTTAAACTTTTTCTCAAAAATATCCACGGGTTCTCATCTTTTTCCGCCTTGTTATCCACTATAAAACCAAGCTTTTTGCACAACCTGAGGGATTTTTCATTGTCCCGGTGCACAACTGCCCGGATTGTCTCAAAAAACAGCTCTTCCCTGGCAACCTGCAGCACGGCTTCACATGCTTCCCGCGCATAACCATGTCCGCGGTACGCAGGAGCAATTACGAAACCAAGCTCCGGCTCTCCATAACCGTCTCTAAGCTGCAATCCGGCGCGGCCGATTACAGTATGGCTTTCTGCCAGCTCGACTATCCAGATACCAAATTCATAAAATCCGTACTGGTACCGGATTTCATCCCGAATCTGCGCAAGCTGCCTGTCCCGGTCCTCAAACAGCGGTTCCAGAAACGGTGAATCGTCTTCTCCCGACTGTATTTCATATAATGCGTCCAGATCTGCCTCCGTCATTTCCCGCAGTATCAGACGTTTCGTCCGTGCAATTTCCCACGCAATCCCTTCGTGCCGCTGCCACACACGGTAGAGCCACTGCGCATCCAGGTCGTCCTGCCCACTATCCAGCTCCAGGCACCACCGCGCCTTCGGCGCAGCTTTTTCCCGGTTCTGCTCTGTTATCACATACACGCAGCACTGCCCGGCGGCTTCCAGGCGCTCGATCTCTTCTTTTTCATCCGACAGCCAGACGACGGCATCCCGATCGGTCCATTTTCTGATCATCTCTTTACTTCCCAAAACTTTTCCATTACAATAGATACCAGCATAAAGAGAAAGGAAACAACAGCCCGAATTACCGGGCTGCGGGTATTTATGATGGCACAGAAAAATCCTATCGTAACTATCACTATGGAAGACGGCAGCATCATGAAAGCGGAGCTTTATCCTGATATTGCTCCCGAATCCGTCAACAACTTCATCAGCCTGATCAAGAAACATTTCTATGACGGCGTTATTTTCCACCGCGTTATCCAGAACTTCATGATTCAGGGCGGTGATCCGGAAGGAACCGGCTGCGGCGGTCCCGGCTACTGCATCAAAGGCGAGTTCAAGTCCAACGGCTTCCAAAACGACTTAAAACATACAGAGGGCGTTCTTTCCATGGCGCGTACCATGATCCCGGACTCCGCAGGCAGCCAGTTTTTCATCATGCATAAGACCTCTCCCCATCTGGACGGTGAGTACGCTGCATTTGGTAAAATCATTGAAGGCATGGAAACTGTCAATGCAATTGCCAAAACTGCTACAAACTACGCAGACCGTCCGCTGCAGGATCAGAGAATCAAAACCATGACCGTCGATACCTTCGGCGTAGATTACCCGGAACCGAACAAACTCAAAGAAAGATAAGACCCTTCACAGGTTACGGCGTGCCCTTTTCTGGCACGCCGTTTTTTATCGTATAGGAAACTTCGTTTCCATACGATAAAAATGCTCCGCGAGGATGCGCACTCGGCGCGAGGGTAGATGGTTGCCGAGGCAACCGCGGTGCCAAGGCACTCTTTATTATCGTATAGGAAACTTCGTTTCCATACGATAAAAAAGCTCCGCGAGGATGCGCACTCGGCGCAAGGGTAGATGGTTGCCGAGGCAACCGCGCCTCGGCGCGAGAATGTGCCAAGGCACATTCTTTTTTATTACAGCAGCGGTGCAATCAGACGCAGCACGCACTGTCCAAACTTCATCGCCGCCGACTGCTTCTTCGCATACTGCTCTGTTACTTCCCTGCACACCGGGAAAATATCTTCAAAATCCTCTCGTACCTTCTGCACAGCCTCACACCGATGCAGAAAAACGCCATTTTCAAAATGGAAATACAGACTTCTGTAATCCAGGTTGATCGTGCCGACCGTCGCTGTCACATCGTCGCTGACGCACTGCTTTGCGTGGAGAAAGCCCGGTGTATACTCAAAAATCCGCACACCCGCAGACGCCAGCTGTGCATAATAGGAGCGCGTTACCCGATAAACGAGCTTTTTGTCCGGGATGCCCGGCGTAACAATCCGCACATCCACACCGCGCTTCGCTGCCAGGCACAGCTCCCTGCTCATCTCATCGCTGATAATCAAATACGGCGTTGTGAAATAAACATATTCGGAAGCCGCCTTTACAACGCCCATGTACACATTTTCTCCCACCGGCTCGCCGTCCAGCGGGCTGTCTGCATACGGCTGAACGAAGCCGGAGGCACTGTCCGCCGCAATATTCGCATCCGACTGCGCAGCACCAACGTCCCTATCCGCCACGCTGCCCGCCAAACCCGCCTCATGCGGCTGCGCACCATCCTGCAGAAAATACGGTGTATAGTCTGTATCCGTATATTTAATCGCATTCCACATTTCCAGAAACATCACAGTCAGGCTGCGCACTGCATCCCCTTCCAGCCGGACGCCGGTATCCTTCCAGTAACCATATGGATGCGTGATGTTAAAATATTCGTCCGCCAGATTATATCCGCCCGTAAAACCGATTTTCCCATCGATTACGGTAATCTTTCTATGATCGCGGTTGTTCATAAAAACGTTTAAAACCGGCATCAGACGGTTAAACACGCGACACTGAATGCCTTCCGCTTCCATTCGCTGAATGAAATCCGTATTGATAAATCCGATGCTTCCGATATCGTCATAAAAGAGACGAACCTCCACGCCTTCTTTTGCTTTCCGTGCAAGAATTTCTTTTAACTCCCCAAACGACTGCTTATCCTCAATCGCATGGTATTCCATAAAAATAAAATGCTTTGCCTGGTTCAGCGCCTGCTTCTGAGCTTCAATCCCCTCCGACGCTTCTTTATAAAAAACGACATCCGTATTCTGATAAATCGGATATTTCGCATAGTTCCAGATATACGCCGCTTCATTCGCCGCCATCCGGTCCGTCTGCTGCAGCTTTATCCGAACCGCTTTGTCCTGTATCAGCAGCCCGTCCAGACTCTGATCAATCCGCTCAAACCGCTCCCGCACCAACTGCGTCGCTTCTTTGCGTCCAAACAACAGATACATGCCGAGGCCCAACACCGGAAACGCCAGAATCAGGATAATCCAGGGCATTTTAAACGCTGCATTTGTCCTGCGGCCATAAAGCAGGATCACGACAACCAGCGTAAGCACGCTGGTCGCAACCGAAATCCATGTCGAATATCGGTTTAATTTCATCGCCTGTACGCAAATCCATATAACCTGTAACAGTACCGACAGCGCAACGAACACAAGCCTTCCAATGCTGTTTTTTACCGCTGTCTTTTGTTCTGCACGCATCTTCATTTTGTCTACCCGTTCCTTTCCATCCCTTTTCTGTCAAACTGCCACGCTCCGAACGCTTTCCGCCATCCGCTGCAAAAGCTTCTTCCGCTATCTTAACATGAGTGTACTGTCAGTTCAAGCTGCGATTTACGCAGGTCCCCCCGCGTATTCCGAAGGGTTGCGGAATGCGACATGCATGAGTGCTTCATTGATATCTGTTCTGCTCCAACACTTATTTGTGAAAAATACCCCAGAAAAGGGAGGATGCCAGGCAACCCGATGTCGCCTGGCATTTATTATGAAAAAGCTATTTGAAAAGTTGTGTTACTGTCATTGATTGGCTTGCTGTATCTTATGGTTTTAGTATAGAAACGGAAAGTGACGAAACCGTGATGGGCAGAAAAACATTCCGTTAAAGAAATATGAATAAAAAATGAACGCCGCTTATGTGTCCCCGCGGAGCGTTTTTTTTCATAGGGAAACGCATTTTCCTATGCGATAAAAAAGGACGGTCGGAAGATTCCGACCGTCCTGATTGATCTGTTTGAATGATCTGTTACTCGGCTGATGCTCAAGCCTTGTCTACAGAACCGAACAGTTCCATTTTTTCTTTTACAGTAGCCTTGATCGCTTCGAAGCCAGGAGCCAGCAGCTTACGAGGGTCATAACCCTTGCCCTGCTCGTCTTTGCCTTCTTCGATGTACTTTCTGGTAGCTGCAGCAAATGCAAGCTGGCACTCGGTGTTAACATTGATCTTAGCAACGCCAAGGGAGATTGCTTTCTTGATCATGTCAGCCGGGATACCTGTGCCGCCGTGAAGAACCAGAGGAAGATCACCAGTCAGCTGCTGGATAGCATCCAGAGTTTCAAAGGACAGACCCTTCCAGTTTGCAGGATATTTGCCGTGGATATTGCCGATACCAGCTGCCAGGAAGTCTACGCCCAGATCAGCGATTCTCTTGCACTCGTTGGGATCTGCGCATTCACCCATACCTATAACGCCATCTTCTTCGCCGCCGATTGCACCAACCTCAGCTTCGATGGAAACGCCCTTTTCATGAGCAGCCTTAACCAGCTCAGTGGTCTTTTCAACGTTCTCGTCGATCGGATAATGAGAGCCATCAAACATGATGGAAGAGAAGCCAGCTTCAATACACTTGTAGCAGCCTTCGAAAGAGCCATGATCCAGATGCAGAGCAACGGGAACGGTGATGTTCAATTCTTCGAGCATACCGTTAACCATGCCTACAACGGTCTTGTAGCCGGTCATATACTTGCCTGCGCCCTCGGATACACCAAGGATTACAGGAGAGTTCAGCTCCTGAGCGGTCTGCAGGATAGCCTTTGTCCACTCAAGGTTGTTGATGTTGAACTGACCAACTGCATAGTGACCTGCTTTTGCTTTTTTGAGCATTTCTGTTGCAGATACTAACATCTTATTTACCTCCATAGAAATAAAATTATTATCTAACCGATGCTATTATACCCTATCTTTTTCAAAAAAGAAATACGGCATACGCATTTTTTTCCTCTTTTTCCACTTTTTCCACTAAATCAGTACAGTTCACTGTGCTTCGTTTTCTTCTCCCGGCACCATGATATGCAGCGCCTGTTTCTGATTTTCGATGACGATTTCTGTGTGCCTGCCTCCGAATTCGCCGTCCAGCGTCCACGCGACCTCTTCCTCTGTCTCCACCTTCAGCCAGGAGGTTTTAAAGCAATACATCTGCGCCGTGTCGATATCGCGCTGCGCCAGGGCAGCAAGCGTCTGATTGAGTTCGTCCAGGCTGCGCGGAACCTTTACGAGCGTCACCTCAAACATTCCATCGCTTAAATCCACATATTTTCCGGTAATTCCCTTAAAACCTCCCACCGAAACAGAATTCGTAATCATTCCATACAAAAAATCGTCCTCGATGACGGTGTCCTGCGTCGTAATTTTCATGTGGTAGGATTTGATATCCCGGAGCTTTTTCATGCCCTCCAGCAAATACGCCATGTGCCCCAGCACATTTTTGACATCCTGACTGGTTTCATAGGAGACCTCTGTAAAAAGTCCGAAGGCCGCAATATAAACAAAGGTTTTTTCGTTAAAGGAACCGACATCGCAGGCAAACATTCTGCCGCTGACTGCGATTTTCGCTGCCTCAGCCATATTTTTCGGAATATTCAGGCTCTGCGCAAAATCGTTTGTGCTGCCTGCCGGAATATACCCGATCGGGCGGCGTCGAACACTCTTCATAATGCCGGTCACCACCTCATCCAATGTGCCGTCTCCGCCGCTGCATACCACGAGGTCATATTTTGCCGTTCTGTCTGCCGCAATCTCCACGGCTTCCCCTGCATACTGAGTCGGTCTTGCTGTCACGACATAGCCTGCCTTAACGAACGTATCAATGATATCCAACAAATTATTCCGGATCTGTCCTTTTCCCGCCCTGGGATTATAAATAAAAAGAAGCTTTTTGTCGTCCATCCTTTCCCTCCTTTCTGCTTTTTTATTCTTGTTTCGCCCCTGCGCTCCCGTAAAGTGTACTTGCTTCTATAACAACAAGCTTACTCTGGAAAATAGAAAAAGGGCAGCCACTTTCCGGTGGACACCCTTTCGTTTTCTTTATTCTGCCGCGCTGCTTAAATAATTTTCCATTCCGAAAATCGCGTCGTCTTCATCCGTTCCGTCTGCAATCACGGTTACCTTTTCGCCGGGTGCAAGCGCAAGGCTCATCATTCCCATGATGCTCTTCGCGTTCACTTTTCTGCCTTCAGACTCCAGATAAATATTGCTGGCATGCTTGCTTGCAACCTGCACCAGCATTGCTACCGGGCGAGCCTCAAGCCCCTGCTTCAGCTTTACTTCCACAGTTTTCTGTTTCATAATAAAACTCCTCCTTTTAAGACCTCATGGCATCCGCCAGTTCACATAATTTCCGCAAACGATGATTTACGCCCGATTTTCCAACTGGAGGATCCAGATACATCCCCAGCTCCTTAAGCGGTGCTTCGGGATACTCCAGACGTACTTCAGCCATCTGACGCAAGCTCACCGGCAATTTTTCAAATCCATATTTTTGCTGCAAAAAAAGAATGTCGTCAACCTGCCTCGCCGCCGCTGTCACCGTCTTGGTAATATTGGCAGTTTCGCAATTGACGCGCCTGTTTACCGTATTGCGGACTTCCCGGACGATCCTGGAATTTTCAAATTCCATCAGCGCCACATGCGCCTCAACCACATTCAGAAAATCCGAAATTCCGGCTCCTTCTTTTATGTAAACCACATAATACTTTTTTCGCTGTACAATCCGCCCTTCGATCTCGAACTCGGTCAAAATCTCCAGAATCTGCTGTGCCTGCAGCGGTCTGCTGCATACAATTTCCAGATGATATCCTTTCCCGGGATTGCTCATCGAACCGGCTGCCAGAAACGCGCCTCGTAAAAACGCTCTCTGGCAACAGGAATTTCGGATTAAAAGCCTGCTCACCGGACATCGTAAGCCATCCTGTAGGCTCTCCTCACCGGACGTCGGGCTGCCTGTCTGATCCAAAAATTTGATTCCCTGCAGAATCCTGCGGATCAGTTCCGGGTCATCTATCCGACAGAAATATCCGGTTTGCTGATTTTCCTGTTGTACACGGGTTTCCGTACTTATATTAAATGTTTTCTGTAATAATGTAAAGCATTTTCTCACAACGAGCGCATTTTCCGCATGAATCTGCAGAAAAATCCCCGTCGTACCGACGCCGATGCTGCCGTTAAAATGGAGAAGTGCTGCCAGCTCCGCCAGCTGGCAGTGCCTTGCCGGACTGATGTGCCGATACAGCTCTTCTTTTACTCCCGATGAAAATGACATATGAAATATCCTTAAATATCCCTGTGGCTCAAAGATACTCCATACTTGGCTTCCCTGTTGCGAAGCTTTCTATAAAGCTCATTGGCCAGCGTTACGCTCCTATGTTTGCCGCCGGTGCAGCCGATTGCCACCACCAGCTGGTATTTGCCTTCTTTAATATAATTTGGAATCAAAAATCGCAGCAGATCTGTCAGCTTGTCCAGAAAAATCCCCGCCTCCGGGAAACTCATGACATAATCCTGAACGCCCCTGTCGTTGCCGGTCAGATATTTCAATTCATCTATATAAAAAGGGTTCGGCAGGAAACGGACATCAAATACCAGATCCGCATCTGCCGGGATTCCATGCTTGAAGCCAAAAGAAAGAATATTGATCATCAGACTGCTGTACTCTTCATTTTTTACAAAAATCCGATCCAGCTCCTCTTTCAGCTCCCGGGTCAGCAGCTTGGACGTGTCAATCACATAGTCTGCATCCTTCTTAACCTGCTGCAGGATTTCCCTTTCTTTTTCAATTCCGTCTTCGATTCTCGGATTTTCTGCTGAACACAGCGGATGCATCCGTCGGCTCTCTTTATAACGTTTCACAAGTACTGCATCAGAAGCGTCCATAAAAAGAACTTCGAACACCATACCGTTTTGTCTTAAACAGGAAAGTGTTTTTTCTACCCTGGCAAAGGACTGATCCGTGCGGACGTCCACGCCGATAGCAACTTTTGTTATTTCCGTATTCGGTGTGGACAAAAGCTCAACGAACTTGTCGATCAGCTGGATCGGCAGATTGTCCACACAATAGTATCCCATATCCTCCAGCAGTCGCATCGCGGTGCTTTTGCCGCCGCCGCTCATGCCGGTTACCATTACAAATCTCATTTTTCAAAATCTCCCAGGAAAATCACTTCCGGCTCCAGCGTTACGCCGAATTTTTCCTGCACTGTTTCTGTGACTTTCTGAATTAGTCCCGCCACGTCCGCAGACGTCGCATTTTTTCGGTTGATGACAAAACCGCAGTGCTTTTCGGAAACCTGTGCGCCGCCGACACACGCTCCGGCAAGTCCGGCATCCATAATCAGCTTGCCTGCAAAATATCCCTCCGGACGTTTAAACGTACTGCCCGCACTCGGATATTCCAGCGGCTGTTTTTCCCGACGCTTTGCAGAAAGCTCCTGCATCGTAGCAGAAATTTCGCTTCGGTCGCCTTTTTGCAGCTTTAAAACGGTGCTGAGCACCACACAGGGCTTTGTTTTTACAATGCTCGTGCGATAGCCGAACGCCATTTCTTTCCTGTTGTATACACGACATCTGCCATCCGGCTCCATCACCTCTACCGACTCTGTCACACCCGCAATCTCACCGTTGTAAGCGCCCGCGTTCATCCGGACTGCTCCGCCAATCGTTCCGGGGATTCCCGATGCAAATTCCAATCCGGTCAGCCCTGCTTCCATCGCGCTTCTCGATACAGCGGAAAGCATCGCGCCTGCGCCGCATCGGATCGTAGCTTCGTCGATTTCAGTCTTTAAAAATTCCCCCGCCAGATGCAGGATCGCGCCGCGGTAGCCCCGGTCACCCACCAAAAGGTTACTTCCGTTTCCGAGCAAAAACCACGGCAGCGCCTCTTCCTGCAGCCAGGCAAGCACCTGCGCCAGCTCTTTCCTCGTCTCAATCACAAGAAAATAGCGCGCAGGACCGCCTGTCCGGAATGTCGTATGCCTGTCCATCTGTTCTTCTGTTAAAATCCGCTCTTTCGGCAGAATTTCATTTAATCTGTCACTCAAATGTCCTGACCAGCCCTTCTGCTCCGGCTTTGCGCCGGATACGTTGTTATTTTATGCGGATCTTTTGCAGATGATACCGGTATTACTCCAATGCCAGTCTGGCAGCGCCGTAAATACCAGCGTCATTGCCCAGAGTTGCCAGGGTAAACAGTGCGCCGCGGCAGCCCTTGAACGCATATTTCTGGTAATATTTCTGAATGTAATCCAGCAGCACATTGCCGGCTTTGGAAACACCGCCGCCGATTACGAAGATCTCCGGGTTGGAAACATTGGCAACCAGCGCCATCGCCTTGCCCAGATACCAGCCAAAGTCCTCTGCAACCTCGGTTGCTACCGTATCTCCTGCTTTAACCGCATCCCATACGTCCTTTGCACTCAGGTCGTCCTTGCGCATTATGCTCGGACGGTCATCCTTTGCCAGCTTACGCTTTGCCATACGGACAATACCCGTTGCGGAAACATATTCCTCCAGGCATCCGCAGTTGCCGCAATTACAAGGCTCTGTCTCATCATCATTGACATGCATATGTCCGATCTCGCCTGCAGCTCCGGTTGCACCGGCAACCATCTTACCGTTGATGATAATACCGCCGCCAACACCAGTTCCCAGGGTTACTACAACGACATCCTCATACCCCTTTGCGCCGCCCTGCCAGGCCTCGCCCAGTGCTGCTACGTTGGCGTCATTACCAGCTTCTACCGGCATATTTAAAAGTGTCTGCAGCTCTTTTTTCAGGCTCATGGTTCCCCAGCCAAGATTGACTGCACCATAAAGTGTGCCCTCAGAGTCAACCGGTCCCGGTGCACCGATGCCGACGCCGACTACCTCTGTACGGTCCATTTTACGCTCATCCATTTTTTTGAGGATGCTCTTTGCACAGTCCGGCAGAATCGCTTTGCCGTCATCCTCTGTCACCGTAGGGATTTCCCACTTTTCCATTAGATCGCCGCTGGTGTTAAAAAGACCAAGCTTTACTGTTGTTCCTCCTACATCTACACCAAAACAATACTTACCCATTTTATTTTCCTCCCGCTTCTCGCGTATTTTCAAAAAGCTTTTCAGCTGTCTGATCTGTGATGATGCCTTACTCTTTTGTACGATCCGCCAGCCGCATCGCTGTACGGAGCACTATTGCTTTCATTCCGAACATTTCGGTATGCCTGACCGTTTTAGTCCTCATCCTCATCCTCGTCCTCATCCCGCTTACGTGCAAGGGAATTCTGGACTCTTGTATACAGCTCCTGCGCTGCATTGTATCCCATCTTTTTCTGTCTGTGATTAACAGCTGCCGCTTCGCAAATAATTGCCAGGTTTCTGCCGGGACGGATCGGAATGTTGTGGCAGACAATCTTGTTGCCCAGATATTCCGTATACTCCTCTTCCAGTCCGAGACGGTCGTATTCTCTGTCCTTATCCCACTCTTCCAGACGGATTACGAGGTCGATATTCTGTGTCTCGCGGACACTCGAAGCACCGAACAGCGCCTTGACGTCCACAATACCAATACCGCGCAGCTCGATAAAGTGCTTTGTGATATCCGGTGCGGTTCCGACCAATGTTTCCTCACTGACCTTGCGGATCTCTACAACATCGTCCGTTACCAGACGGTGTCCTCTCTTAATCAGCTCCAGCGCCGCCTCGGATTTACCGATTCCGCTCTCGCCTGTAATCAGGACGCCTTCGCCATATACGTCAACCAGTACGCCGTGCACAGAAATGCAGGGTGCCAGCTTGACATTCAGCCAACGGATCAGCTCTGCCGTAAACGAACTTGTCGCACGCTTGGTCATCAGAAGCGGAACGCCTTTTTCAATGGCAATTTGCCGAAACAGCTCATCCGGATGCAGTTCACGACAGAAAATAATGCCGGGAATCGGGTAATCCAAAAGCTTCTCCAGCATCTCCTTCTCTTCTTTTTCCGACATTCTCTTAACATAAGAGTATTCTACGAATCCAATCACCTGCAGACGGGTCGCCTCAAAGTGTTCAAAATAGCCCGCCATAGGAAGTGCCGGTCGGTTGATATCCGGCAACGTAACCTTAATCCCCTTCAGATTGATTTCAGGAGTCAGATTTTCCAGCTTCATTTTTTCCGCAATCTTCAATAAACTGATGCTTGCCATAATCCATCCTCTCTTTTCCAGGACATGCAGACAGTAGTTCCTGACATCAGAAACTCTGTTTTTATGCCATACTTTGTTTTATTTTATCACAGATCATTATTCCCGGCAATCTTCCTCTTGGTGGTTATGAAAAAATTCATAGATTTCTTCCGCCACGGACATTGGCAAATCTGCCTGCATCGCAATCTGCTCTGCCGTCGCGTCCCGGATCTCATAAATCGATGGAAAGCTTTTCATCAGCGCCTTTCTCCGCGCAGGGCCCACGCCCGGGATTTCATCCAGCACGCTCTTGACCTGATCCTTGCTGCGCAGTGACCTGTGGTATTCGATTGCAAACCGGTGCGCCTCGTCCTGCACTCTTGTAATCAGCTTGAAGGCTTCAGAATTGCGGTCGATCGGCAGCTCCACATTGTGAAAATAAAGTCCTCTCGTCCGATGGTTGTCATCCTTTACCATGCCGCAGACCGGAATGTTTAAATGCAGCTCGTCCAGCACCTGCTGCGCGATGTTGACCTGCCCGCGTCCGCCGTCCATCAGCAAAAGGTCCGGAAAACGTGCAAAGCTTCCGAACTCCCCGGACAGATTTTTTTCTTCCAGCTCTTTCGTCTCTTTTAAGCCGTGTTCAAAGCGTCTCGTCAGAACCTCGCGCATGCAGGCATAGTCGTCCGGTCCTGCTACCGTTTTGATTTTGAATTTTCGGTAATCGCTGCGCTTGGGCTTGCCCTTTTCATAAACAACCATGGAGCCGACATTTTCAAAGCCGCTGATGTTGGAAATATCGAACGCCTCCATCCGGTCGAGCATCGGTAAATCCAGCAGCTGTGCGATCTGCCGCACCGCACCGACCGTACGCGCCTCGTCGCGCGCAATTCGCTCCCGGTCTTTTTCCAGGACGAGCTTTGCATTTTTTTCCGCAAGCTCCACCAGCTTTTCCTTCTGTCCCTTCCGCGGCACGCGGATATATACCCTCGCGCCCCTGCGTGCGGTCAGCCATTCTTCTAATACCGGTATGTCATCTATTTCTTTCTGTAAAATCAACTCCCGCGGTACGAACGGTGTTCCGGCGTAAAACTGTTTCACAAAATCCAGCAGAATCTGCGCCTTATCCGAATCCTCCACATGCGTCATATAAAAATGCTCGCGCCCGATCAGCTTGCCGCTACGCACGAAAAACACCTGTACCACTGCGTCGCTTCCGTCCTTGTCCAGCGCGATGATGTCCTTGTCCTCCCCGTCGCTGTCCGTGATTTTCTGCTTCTGGGACACCTGCTTTACGCTGTTGAACAGATCGCGGTACCGGGCGGCTTCCTCGAATTCCAGGGCCTCCGCCGCTTCTTCCATTTTTTTCTGCAGATCGTTTAAAATCATATTATAATTGCCGTTTAAAAACTCCAGCGCCTTGTCCACATGTGCCCGGTACTCCTCGCGGCTCACATAATCCTGACATGGAGCCATACACTGCCCGATGTGATAATTTAAGCACGGGCGCTCCAACCCACAGTCCCGCGGCAGTACCCGGTTACAGGTACGCAGTTTGAACAGCTTATTTAACAGCTCGATCGTATCCTTGACCGCCGCCGCAGAGGTAAACGGCCCGAAATACTTCGATTTGTCCTTTTTCATCAGTCTGGAAAACTGCACGCGCGGATATGCCTCCCCGACTGTGACCTTAATATAGGGATAGGTTTTATCATCCTTGAGCAGTGTGTTGTATTTCGGATTGTGTTCCTTAATCAGATTGTTTTCCAGAACCAGGGCTTCCAGCTCCGAATCCGTTACAATATATTCAAACCGGGCTATCTGCGTTACCATCTTTTCAATCTGTGGTCCGCGGTTAATTTTCTCACGGAAATACGACTGTACTCTGCTGCGCAGGCGAATCGCCTTGCCGACATAAATGATATTGTCCTGTGCGTCGTGCATCAGGTACACGCCGGGCTTCTGCGGCAGTTTTTTCAGCTCTTCTTCTATTACAAACATGTCGCGTTCTCCCCTTCTAATACAGCAGGGACTATGTTCCCATAGTCCCTGAAAAACTCTCTTTCACTCCGGTTCTGCCGCCATGCATAACACTTCGTGTATAGCATTTACGATAAGCTTTCCTAACGTCCTACCGGTCCTTTATTCTCCGGCTTCGGCGTCGGAGGAATCCAGGGCTTATCCTGTTCCTGGCTCTGTTCGGCGTCAGATGGATCCGCCGGCTGCTGTGTATCTCCCGGCTGCTGTGCATCTCCCGAGAAGAAGCTGTCTTCTCTTTCCTGCTGCTGGCGTGCGAACTCTTCCCATGGCTTCGGCGTAGAAGACTGCGGCTGCGCTGCGGTGTCTGTGCCCGATGCAGGTGCTGTGCCATAGCTGTTTCCTGCGTCGGACTGGCTCGGGTTCTCTGCGTCTGCAGTCTGCTCTGCCGCCTTCATCTGCGCGCCGGCAGTCTGCTCCGGTTCTTCCTGCGGCAGTCCCTTGACCTGTCTGTAGATCCGCATAAATTCCTTGCCGGTGATCGTCTCTTTTTCAATCAGATGCGCCGCCAGCTGATCCATCACCTCACGGTTTGCGGACAGCAGCTCCAGTGCTTCCTGATAACATTCTTTCAGGATACGCATGACTTCCTGATCGATCTCAGCCGCCGTCGCATCGGAGCAGTTTAAAACCGTCCTGCCGTCCAGATACTGGCTTTCTACGGATTCCAGCCCAATCAAACCGAACTTTTTGCTCATACCGAAACGGGTTACCATAGAGCGTGCCAGACCGGTCGCCTGCTCGATATCGTTCGAAGCGCCTGTCGTTACCGTATCAAATACAATTTCTTCCGCCGCGCGGCCGCCCAGATAGCCGACCAGCATATCATGGATTTCCGCCTCTGTGTTTAAATACTTTTCCTCTTCCGGCACATGCATGACATAGCCAAGAGCCCCCATCGTGCGGGGCACGATCGTAATCTTCTGCACGGGCTCGGAATTTTTCTGCAATGCCGCAATCAGCGCATGACCTACTTCATGATAGGATACGATCTTACGCTCCTGCGCGCTCATGATCCGGTCTTTTTTCTCCTTGCCGACCAGTACCTGCTCGACCGCTTCAAACAGATCCTTCTGGCAGACATATTCCCTGCCCTCTTTGACTGCATTGATCGCAGCCTCGTTGATCATATTGGCAAGGTCAGAGCCAACCGCGCCGCTCGTCGCGAGCGCAATTGCATCGAAATCAACCGTTTCGTCCATCTTAACGTCTTTGGCGTGCACCTTGAGAATCTCTACGCGTCCCTTTAAGTCGGGCTTATCTACGATAATCCGGCGGTCAAATCGTCCCGGACGCAGCAGTGCCTTGTCCAGAATCTCCGGACGGTTGGTCGCCCCCAGAACCAGAATTCCCTTCGAAGTATCAAAACCATCCATCTCAGAAAGCAGCTGGTTCAGCGTCTGCTCACGCTCTTCATTTCCGCCGCCGTATTTGGAATCTCTGCTTCTGCCGATTGCATCAATCTCATCGATAAAGATGATACAGGGCGCATTTTTCGTCGCTTCTTTAAACAGGTCGCGCACGCGCGATGCACCGACACCGACGTACAGCTCGATAAAATCGGAACCGGTCAGCGAAAAGAACGGAACCTTCGCCTCTCCGGCTACTGCCTTTGCCAGAAGCGTCTTACCGGTACCGGGAGGGCCGACTAACAGTGCACCCTTGGGCAGCTTTGCGCCGATCTTCACATAGCGCTGCGGATTGTGCAGGAAATCGACAACCTCCTGCAGCGACTCCTTTGCTTCGTCCTCGCCTGCTACATCCTTAAACGTGATTCCGGTTTCTTTCTGTACATAAACCTTTGCGTTGCTCTTGCCGACGCCCATCGGGCCGCCTCCGCCCATCCGCCGAAATAGCAGACTTAAAAGCAGCCACATAACGACAATCGGAAGCACATAGGTCAGGATCATCGTCAAAATCAGTCCGGAGCTATCCGGAACATCCTTGCCGTAGCTTGCAACCTTATATTCTTTTAAGTACGCCGTCAATGCATCATCTGACTGTGCTTTACCGGTATAATAGGTTACCTCCGGCATCGCAGAAAACAGTGTCTTCTGGTTTGTCTGCTGCAGTTTGAGATAAATCGTATCGTCATCCCAGGTAACCTCTGCCGCCTTGCCGTCTTCTACCAGCTCCTGAAATTTTCCATAGGTGATTTCCTGATTGGTTGCATTATTGATCATCCGCATAAACAGGCTCATGGAAATCAACGTCACAATCGCTGCAATCGCCAACAGGATCAGGCTCGTCCGCCTCGGATTGTTCTGTCCCGATCCTCCGGAACCGTTCGGTCCCTGGGATCCGTTGCCGGAACCATTTCCATTTCCGCCGTTAAACGGGTTCATATTATTATCCATTCGATTTAACCTTTCTTTTCGTCCGCTTCATGCATGGAAGCCACGATAGTACCATAATTATAGACATTTCGATAGGATAAATCAATACGCAAAGTCCAAAATAGAATTCTGCTCTACGGCTCAAACGCGCTTTTTACCGATATGGATTTCCGGAACCGCCACATTTTCATAAACGATATCCTGATCCTCTCCGCACACCTCTGCAGGGTCTGCGTCATCATCTCCTTTTAAGTGAATCTCCGGAACTGCCAAATTTTCATTTTCCACTTTGTATTTTGCCGCTTTTTCTTTTCTTTTTTCCCAAAACATCATTTCTCCCCCTTGCTTTACAGGAAATTGATAAACAGCGTAATGACAAGGCTGTTGATAAAATCCGCAAACAGGCTGCCCACAATCGGGATCAGCAGATATGCCTTTACAGACGGCACATATTTTTCACACACTGCCTGCATATTTGCCATCGCATTCGGTGTAGCCCCCATACCGAAACCGCAGGTACCGGAACAAATAACCGCCGCATCATATCTTTTCCCATGACGCGGAACACTACAAAATAAGTGTACAGAAACATCAAAAGCACCTGTCCTGTCAGCAACAGGAGCATCGGCACAGCCAGCTCCGCCAGCTGCCACAGCTTCAGCGTAATCATCGCCAAACCAAGGAACATGGAAAGACTGATACCACCGATGCCATTGATTTCCTCCCATATAGATAGGAAATTTCCCAGTATATTCACTCAGGTTCCGCATCACGGCGGCTACGATCATCGCACCAATATAAATTGGAAACGTCATTCCTGTCATCGATAAAACCTGAGACAACATCGTTCCGATTCCCATCGCCAGAACCAGCTGAAAGAATGCAGCCGGATACTGTTTTACATGGCGTTCATGTTTTTTATCTTCTTCCAGCAGAAGGCTGTCATCCTCAGGAATCGCCGTTTTCAAAAGCTCGCGCTTTTCAACCAGCCGTTCGCCGAGCGGTCCGCCCATCACGCTGCCTGCCACCAGACCAAACGTCGCTGCCGCCGTACAAACCGTCGTTGCCCCGGAAATCCCGAAGTCCTCCAGCACGGGACCAAACGCACCCGCCGTACCGTGTCCGCCCGTCATCGGAATCGAGCCGGTACACATGCCGACCAACGGATCGAGGTGCAAAAACTTCGCCAGGCCTACCGCAGTTCCGTTCTGCAGCACGATCAGACCGATTACCAGTCCCAGAAAGATAATCATGGATTTCCCGCCGCTTTTCAGAACCTTCAGATTTGCCTGAAAGCCTACCGAGGTAAAGAAAAACACCATGAATACTTCTTTTAAAATATCGTCAAATACAAACTCCGCAATCCCCGTCACATAGCAGATACATGTTGCCACTGCAAAAATAACGCCGCCGATTACCGGCGCAGGAATACAAAACCGCTCCAGCAGCCAGCACTTTTTTCTTAAATATTTTCCAAGCATCAGAGCAAGCACTGCAACTGCCATTGTCTGATACATATCCAGTTCAATTCTCACTCTTTTCTCCTCTGCTCTCATAATACCGCTCTGCACCTTTGTGGAACGGAACCGAAATTCCGGCTACAGCAGCGTCTGCGTCCGTAATCAGCTCCACCGGCAGCGCAAAATCCAGCTCCTGCTGTTCCTCAAATAAAAGCGCCGTCAGTTCCTCCACCACCTCTGCAGAAACGCTGTCACTCGCCAGCAAGACCGCTTTTACGCCAACCGTCGAAACATCCTCTTCCTGTCCCGGATAGGTTCCCGCTGCAATAATACAGCTGTCATAAACCGGATAGCTCTTTTTCAGACGTGCCGCAGCAGCGCTGTCAACATTCAGGAACCGGATTCCTGTCCGCTGCGCCAGATTCGCGATTGCAGCCGTCTGCGCTCCTGCCGTACAGAAAAATGCGTCGATCGAGCCATTTTCCAGTTCCTTCGCAGCCTCCGTGTAATTCAGGGAGACTTCCTCCACCAGCTTTTCATTCAGGCCGTATGCCGCCAGAATCTGCAGCGCGTTCTGCTTCGTCCCGGACTCTTCCTCACCGATGCTGACCCTGTGTCCTTCCAGCTCTTCCACCGTCGAAATTTCAGAGTCTGCGCGCACCACAATCTGACACGCTTCTTCATAAACGCCCGCTACAGCCCCGAATCCACGGATCGGCTCTGTTCCCTGAAACTGCCCGGTTCCGTTCCAGGCATCCTCCAGCAAATCCGCCTGACACAGCGCGAGCTGAATATAATTCTGGGATAAAAGCCGGAGGTTTGCAGCCGATCCGGCAGTCGTACGCACCTCAATCTCCCTGTTGTTCGTCTCGGATTCCAGCTTTGCAAACGCATCGGAAAATGCCTGATACGTTCCTCCAAGTCCCGCAGCACCCATTTTCAGCCGACCGCTGTCCCTGCCGCAGCTAGACAGCAGCAGAAGCGCCGCCAGAAAAATTCCAATTCTTTTTTTCATTCTGTCTCCATTCCTATGCCATCATTTCCACCAAACAATAGAATGCACGCTCTGCAAGCATTCTATTGTCATGAACAATAGAATACACGCTCTGCAAGCATTCTATTGTCATGAACAATAGAATACACGCTCTGCGAGCATTCTATTGTCATGAATCATAGCGGAAAGAGCCTGTAAAATCAAGCGTCAGTTCCTTTCTGCGAAATATCTGCAGATTTTTTCTCAGGAAACGGTAGATTTTTTCTTTCAATGCGTTATATAATTGTGTCAGAGTTTGTCGTGACGAATCCGTCACGATTTTTCAAGTAACTGCTACACTAAAGTTTACACAGGGAGTTTCTTATGAATATCGGTTTTGACAATCAAAAGTATCTGCAGATGCAGTCTGCCCATATCCGCGAACGAATTTCCATGTTCGGGGATAAATTGTATCTGGAATTTGGCGGCAAGTTGTTCGACGACTATCATGCGGCCAGAGTACTGCCCGGATTCGAGCCGGACAGTAAATTGAAAATGCTGCTCCAGTTAAAGGATCAGGCAGAAATCGTCATCGCGATCTCCGCCAGTGCACTGGAAACCAACAAAACACGCCGTGATCTCGGTCTGACTTATGACCTCGAGGTGCTGCGTCTTACAGAAGCATTCCGCAATATCGGTCTTTACGTCGGAAGCGTTGTCATCACACAGTATGCCGGTCAGCCCGCTGCGGACCTGTTCCGCAAAAAGCTCGAAACCCTCGGCATCCGCTGCTATATCCACTATATTATTGAAGGTTATCCGACCAACGTGGAAAAAATCGTCAGCGAAGAAGGCTACGGCAAAAACGATTATATCGAAACCAGCCGTCCGCTCGTTGTCGTAACCGCACCCGGACCCGGCAGCGGCAAAATGGCTACCTGTCTTTCCCAGCTGTATCATGAGCATCTGCGCGGCGTCAACGCCGGCTACGCAAAGTTCGAGACATTCCCGATCTGGAACCTGCCGTTAAAGCACCCGGTCAACCTCGCCTATGAGGCTGCTACCGCTGATTTAAACGACGTCAACATGATCGACCCGTTCCATCTGGAAGCTTACGGCGTTACCACCGTCAACTACAACCGCGACGTTGAGATTTTCCCTGTTCTGAGCGCTATTTTTGAAGAAATCATGGGCGAATGTCCTTACAAATCTCCTACGGACATGGGCGTCAACATGGCTGGCAACTGTATCATCGACGATGAGGCCTGCAAGGAAGCCTCCAGACAGGAAATCATCCGCCGTTATTACAACTGCTTATGCGACTTAAAGCGCGGAAATTCCACGCCCGCCGTTTTGTACAAGCTCGAGCTTCTGATGAAGCAGGCTGGAATTACTGTTGCAGACCGCAAGGTAATCGCTGCTGCCATGAACCGCGAAGAGGCTACCGGCGCTCCCGCCGCTGCCATCGAGCTTCCTGACGGCACTCTGGTGACCGGCAAGACCTCCGACCTGCTCGGCGCATCCGCAGCCTGCCTGCTCAACGCTTTAAAGATTCTTGCAGGCATCGATCATGAGATCCATCTGGTATCTCCGGATGCGATCCACCCGATCCAGACCCTCAAGATCAACTATCTGGGCAGCCAGAACCCCGTCTTCATACGGACGAAATTCTGATCGCACTTTCCATCAGTGCTGCAACCAGCCCGGACGCTGCCCGCGCCCTGAATGCGGTTCCGCTCTTAAAAGGATGCGAGGTTCATTCCTCCGTCCTGCTTTCCTCTGTAGATGAGGGCATCTTCAAAAAGCTCGGCATGCATCTGACCTGCGAACCGAAAAATGAAGAGAAAGATGTAAAAAAACAGTAAACAGGATTTCCCTATGAAACAATAGAATACACGCTCTGCGAGCATTCTATTGTCATGAATTAAAAATGGCATCCACTCTATCGTGGATGCCATTTTTTACCATTTTTTTACAGCTTCTTTTTATAATGCCCGATAACCGTCACGCCCTCGTTCATAACAATAAACGCATGCGGATCGTATTTGAGCACAATGTTTTTCAGCTGGCCGACCTCGTACTTGGACACGAGAATGTAAAGCATGTTCGACTTTTCATTCGTGTAAGCGCCCGTGCTTTCCAGACGAGTAATTCCTCTGTCCATCTTCTGCAGGATTTCCTGCTCCAGTCCCGTGTCGTCCAGCTTCGTGATAATCCGCACCTCGACGTTAATGTTCTGTGAATGCTCGTGATCGACCGCAAACGCGCTGACCGCCGCGTAGATCAGAGAATAAATCACGGTGCTGACGTCAAACAGGAACAGGCAGATTCCGTAAAGTACAGCGTTCGTGATGATATTGACCTTGCCGACGCTGATATTTTTCTTCCATTTGATCAAAAGCAGCGCAATAATATCAGTTCCACCCAGCGATGCCCCCATCCGAAGCGCCGTTCCCATGCCGAAGCCGCACATCAGGGCACCGATCACCGTGCTGCCCAGAATGTCATTATGTAAAAGCGTCTCCGTCGGAATCGGGATAAACGACAAAAATATCGTCACCGCTGTCAGACAGCAAATCGTTTTTACGAAAAACTGTTTTCCAATATCTTTCATACCGAGTAGAAGCACCGGAATATTGATCGCATAATAAATCAGACCCGCGATATCAAAATTCTGAATCGGCAGATGCAGATAACTGACCAAAATCGTTCGTACAATCTGGGCAAAACCCATAATGCCTCCACTGTACAATCCTGCCGGTACGATAAACAAATTGACGCCCGCTGAATAAATTGCCGCGCCCCCGATTGCGATCGCCAGCCGTTTGGATTCTTCTGCAATTTCTCCTTCCAAACGCTGAAATTGTCCCCGTTTTTCTTCTTTTGTCTTTTCCATTCCTGTCCTCCTGCTTTTCCCTGCAGATTTTTATTGCACCAGGCAATCCCTGTATTCTTATGATGTCGGGGTCAAAAGCCCCTACCTTGATGCCTGCGGATTATTCCGTGCCGTGCACTCCCACAACCCTGGCATCATTCTTATTTTACTATGTCTGCGTTTTAGATTCAACCGTTCCGTCACCGCGAATGGTGCGAGTGAACTGTACAGTTCATCCGCACCTGAACACTGCAATGCTCAGGTGCGAAATGAACCGCCGAAACGTTGTTTCCTGTCATACCGATAAAATTCCCTGAAACTGCGTTCGGACTACTTTTCGACGGCTTACGCCTCCTGGTCAACCCTACCCAGAAATGTCAGCAAATAGATGCCGCAAATTCCGACCAGCACATAAATAATCCGGCTGATCCACGTCATATCCCCAAAGATCAGCCGAACCAGATCCAGCCGGAACAATCCGATCAGTCCCCAGTTAACAGCTCCAATAAAGACGACGATCAACGCGATATAATCCAGTGTCTTGCTCATTTTTCAGCCTCCTTTCAGATAACATGGCAGGCATGACATAGTCATATAATGCAATGACTATGTCATGAAACGACCCTATCGTTTGAACTGTCTGCCAGCCATTTACAGCGTTTCCGGTTTCCGTCGATTTTATACGCAAAGGGTACGAGTGAACTGTAATGAATTTTGTTACTGTTCACTCGCGCCATTCGCAAAAGCGCATCTTCGATGCTCTCCGCTGCTTTGCAGCTCTTTTTGCTCATAGAATGGCGCTCCCTTCGTACCCTTCTGCGTTCAGATTTTCGTGCAAGCACGGAATCTGAACTCAGAAGGGTACGAGTGAACTGTAACAAATTTTCTCTGCAAAAATACCTTGTCATCCGCTATCCGAAGGGATTATGATAAATGCGCAGCGCCCTCTGGCGTATTCCTTATCATGAAAGGAGATTTTTTCCATGGAACAAATGTATATAACACGGCTGGAGCATGTCTGCTCCCGCTTAACCAAAATGGGACTGACTCAGATGATCGTCAGCGATCCTTTGAGCATCCGCTATCTGACCGGCGTATGGGTTGACCCTTACGAACGTCTCTATGCACTGTACCTGCGCACTGACGGAAAGCATCGCTTTTTCTTAAATAATCTTTTTGTTGTCCCGGATATCGATATCCCGAAAACCTGGTTTTCCGATACAGACGACGGCGTTGCCGTTATCGCGGGGCTGGTGGACGGCAACGTAGACATGGGTATCGACAAAAACTGGCCCGCACGTTTCCTGCTCGCCCTGATGGAGCATCATCCCAATGTTCGCTATGTAAACGCATCCTCCTGCATCGACGGCGAGCGCGCAATCAAGGACGAATATGAGCGTCAGAAAATGCGCGAGGCATCCCTTTTAAACGACGCCTGCATCGAAAAGCTGCCGCCCACATCAAAGCAGGCATGACCGAGCTGGAATGCGCGGATTATATCCGCTCCCTCTATAAAGAAGCCGGATGTATAGAAAGCTTTTCCACCATCGTTTCGTTCGGTGCAAACGCTGCTGACCCGCACCACGAGCCTGACGATACCGTATTAAAGCCCGGCGACGGCATCGTTATCGATATGGGCTGTGAAAAAGAGGGCTACTGCTCCGATATGACCCGTACCTTTTTCTGCGAAACGGCCGATCCCGACTACGCTGCGATCCACGACCTCGTCCGCAGCGCCAACGAAAAAGCGGAAAGCCTGATTCGCCCTGGAATGCGTTTCTGCGATCTGGACAAGGCAGCGCGGGACGTGATCTCCGAAGCAGGATACGGCGAATATTTCACGCATCGTCTCGGACACTCCATCGGCATGCAGGCCCATGAAGCCGGCGACGTCAGCCAGGGCAATCCGACAGAAATTCAGGAGGGTATGACCTTCTCTATCGAACCCGGCGTCTATCTGCCCGGCAAATTTGGCGTTCGCGTAGAAGACCTTGTGTTAGTCACTGCTGACGGCTGCGAGGTTTTAAACCACGCCGACAAACATTGGAAAGTCATTGGCTGACCTGCCGCCGCATTCTATTCTCTAAAAAATTTGTACACAACAATAGATGCACGCTCTGCGAGCATTCTATTGTCATGAATAAAAGGTCGCGCTGCGGGCATTCCATTGACACGGGAAAAGGACAGACCATTTTGAATGTCTCACTTTCGGACAGTTCAAAATATCTGTCCATTTTTTTATTTTACGTTCTCATGTAAGCTATAAGTATGTTAGAATAGAAAAAAAACTGATTTTTGTCTATTTATAAACTTACAACCAGTCAAAGGAGCCGTTATGACGAAAAATGACATTACCCGCGGCCTGATCGATTTTGCAGTCAGCCAGTGCCTCAAAAATATAAAAGAAGATCCATACAGAAGTATCCGTCGTCTGGCTGACCTCGGACGTCAGTTTGCCAAGGGACGTTTTCAGGAAGAGCTTTTTTCCCTCTTCCAGAGATTGCTGCTCAACGAAGACGGTCCTTATTATGAAATGCTAAAGCAGCTGGTTTCTTCCGTCGATACCGACTCCCTCAAGACGCTCGGCATCAATATCGGCTATAATTCCTGGACCTGCGGCGCTTCCCGGCTCCGTCAGATTACCGCTGAAAAAGACTATCCGCACTGGCTTGCAGAGATCTCCCTTTCTCCGGAAAGCTCTGCCTCCCAGTTAAAAGAACAGCTCTCCGCCGCCCTGAAAAATGGTACCTACGCGTTCCGTCTCCATATGCCTTCCCAGAGCATTACCACAGACACCAGACAGCTTGGGCTTATCCGCGAATTTCCTGACTGCAGCTTTTTCCTCGACTTCATGGACACCGACTGCACCTACTCGGACGACCTTTTGGAACTCACCTGCAGCTGCGACAACCTCGCATTTCTGGTTCCGTTCGGCTCCCTGCAGAGCCGTCAGCTTGTCGACCTTTTGAATGCGCGCCAGCGTATCTACGGTGTCTGCCGCACATACGACAATACAAACGCGGCTGAAAGGATCTCCGACTCACAGATTTCCGAGATGCTTTCCTGGGGCAGCCCTCTGCTCTTCTTCCTGGCTGCTGCCGATACAACGCAGGATAACCGGCTTCTTGTCGACAATGCCATTTTAGACGCCCGTCTCCACCAGACGTATCCTGCGCTTCTCATTCATCTGGATGCTGACGTTGCCCGGATCCAACAGCTTTTGTTATCGTCCCGGAAAAACCTGTGAAACAATAGAATGCACGCTCTGCGAGCATTCTATTGTCATGAACTATGAGAAACACGCTTCGCGAGTTTCTCAAGTTATCGCGGCAGTCGCCAAGGTCTCGTGCAAGCACGGACTTTGGCTCGTTGCTCGCGTAAATAAAATCTCGCGCTCCGTTGCTTTACGAAAGCGCAGATTTACTTTTCCATCAAAAAAGTGTATGCTCTGTTGGTTTTCCCAAGAAACCACAGTCCATACACTTTTCTTTTCCCATTTTTAAACTTTTTTATTCTGAAAAAGCGGAATCTCATTCTGCGTGCCGGCTTCCTCCGCAATGATTTTCCGGGCAAGCCCCAGAGAAATATCATGTAAATCCTCTACAAACTCCTCCGGTGTAATCTTACTGCCCTCGCGCAGCCAGTAGACCAGTTCTCCCAAAACGCCCTCGCACAGAAAAGCAATATAAAACTCCTTTTTCCGCCCCTCTTCCACCAGATTCTGTGTCAGGAGCATCAAAACCGGACGAAGCATTCCACAGAAATATTCCCGGAAAGAATTCTGTCCTTCTACCTGAAGCGCGTTCTGATAAAACAGACGCTCCCTGTAAAAATGGCTGCAGAGCGCTTCCAGCATATCCCACTCATTGCGGCAGCTGCTCCAGTCCATCCGCTCAATAAAATCCACATAAAAAATCCAGTTTACCAGGTCATATTTGTCCCGGAAATGATAATAAAAGCTTTTCCGGTTCATGCCGCAATCCTCGCAGATATCTCCTACGCTGATTTTGGAAAAAGGCTTTTTCTCCATCAGCTTCTTCATCGATACGGCCAGTGCATTTTTGGTAATGTTGGAATCCGCCATCTCAACCTCCGGATAAAAGCTGCATCAGTAACGGCAGCGCTTTAATAATGCGATACCTGTCGGGTACGGACCGGTATGGACACCGATCGTCGCACCTACATGAAAGACTTCAAACCGTTCGATCTCTCCTTCGTAGTCCTTAAATGCAGCCTTCACCTGTTCTTCAAATTTACGGAATTCTTCTTTGTCCAGGCCGCATTCCAGACCTATCCGGTATTCTTTTAAATCAATATGGTCCGCCTCGATATAAGCCTTCGCCTTATCGATCACAGACTGCAGTGATTTTTTTCTTCCTCTGCTGACACCTGCTGAGACCAGCTCTTTATTGACATATTCGATCATCGGCTTAATCTTTAATACATTGCCGATTGTCGCCGCCGCTCTGCCAATTCTGCCGCCATGCTGCAGGTAATCCAGATCGTTCGTTGTAAAAAAGATTCTGCCGGTCGGACGGATCTCTTCCAGAAGCTTCACTGCCTCCTTCATATCCAGCTCCGCTCCGCGCAGTCTGCAGGCTTCCTCAACAAACATCCCCTGCAGTGCCGTCACTTCTTCCGAATCCACAACCTCGATCTGTGCTTCCGGATAGTCCTCCAGAATCTGGTTTTTCGCATTCATCGCCGACTGAATAGAACCGGAAAATGCTGCATTTAAGCAGATGCACAGAACCGGTACACCATCTTTTACATACTTTTCAAACACATCGACATAATCCTGAACCGAAGGCATCGAAGTCTTGGGGAATGTTCCTGCCCGATCCGCCATCATCTGGTAGAAATCCTCTACGCTGATATCGACTCCCTCTTTCATATAGTTTTCTTCTTCAAAAGAAACATAAAACGGAACAATATCAACTCCCAGTTCCTGCGCGCGCTCTTTCGGCAGATCACAGGAGCTGTCGCTCACAATCTGAAATTTCATTTTTCCTTCTCTTTTCTTGCTTTTCTTCGAAAACGACTTATCTCTTGTAGTCAGTCAAACCGTCTTTTAAAATCTCTGCCAGCTGTGCAGGAGTCATCGTCTTGTTCTTCATCTGCTCGATTTCTTCCGCTTTTACACCGATCAGCTGCACCAGCTGTACCTTGCCGAAGGGAGATTCCACCGTTCCAATGTCGTCCTCCTTGGTGATAAATCCGGTGATCGCAGATTTCGATGCGGCATCCAGACCTCTCTGCTGCCCCATCGCCAGAAACTGCCCGGGCGTGAACTGATGTCCGTTGTTGACCGTGATGCCTGCAATCATCTGAAGCAGGCTGCATATATGACGAACCTCCAGAGCAGGATTTTCCAGTCCTTCTTTTTTCAGCTTCAGCGTCAGCTCAAACCCGTATCCGCTCCGCTCCGGGTTGCCGTTCTGCTTCTCGTACAGTTCAGAAAGACCATAGGTTACAAAATGGAAATAGTCCCCGCCGTTATAAACGCTGATCCCGTCCAGCGGCCCCATTTCATCCGGCTTGTAGCTCGCATAGCAGCCGAAATGTGCCGGAATCTTCTGATCCGAATAACGCTTTTCAAAGCACGCGGTAATCGCATCCCAGCCGGGCGCTTCTTTATAAATAATCTCTTCCGGCTCGCTCTGCAGCATATGCCCCGGATGTACCTTGCCGATCACGCGCTCTGCGACCTTGATTGCCGCCTGTCTCGCATTTTCTTCCCCGGCGCTGACCTTTTCCACACTGCCGACCTTCGGCACCGCGATATCTGCAACAGTTACTGCAAAGCACTCCCGGCCAACACAGTCTACATAATAAAAACGGTCTCCGCGGTGCACCGTACCGCACACCACATGACAACCCATCACTACGCTGCCGTCCTTTAACAGAAAGAGATTTTCAATAATTGCCTGAGAAAATTCCTCCTCCCCTGCATTCCGATCCTGAAACTCCATCGGTATTTCCCCCTTTTATCAATATTCCAGTGTATCCAGATACTTCATATAGTTGACGACCATCATCGCAATCTTAAAGGTCATCGCGTCCTCAAAGGTTCTGATATCCAGCCCTGTCGCTTTCTGCAGCTTTTCAATCCTGTATACAAGCGTATTTCTGTGTATGAAGAGCTGTCTGCTCGTCTCGGACACATTTAAGTTGTTCTCGAAAAATTTGTTGATCGTTGTCAGCGTCTCTTCATCCAGATCGTAAACCTGATTGCCACCGAAAATCTCTTCGATGAAAATCCGGCACAGATTGACGGGCAGCTGGTAGATCAGACGTCCGATTCCCAGCGTAGAATATGCGATGACATTTTTTTCCGCATAGAAAATTCTGCCAACGTCCATCGCCATCGTCGCTTCTTTATAAGATTTGGAAACCTCTCTCAGCTCCTGCACGACCGTACCGTAGGAAACGCGCACCTTGAGCATCGCTTCGCTGTTCATCATATCGACGATCGTATTCGCGACCAGCTCCAGGGATTCCGGGGAAGCATCGCGCTCCACCGCTTTGATCAGGATGATATTCTTTTCATCCACTGCGGTAATATAGTCACCGTTCTGGCTGCTGAACAGACTCCTCAACAGCTCCATGCCGCTGCTGTCTTTTTCCAGTCTCGTCTCAACCAGATAAACGATTCTCGGTCCCTCTACTTCAATATGAAGCTTCTGTGCCCGGTTATAGATATCTACCAGAAGTAAGTTATCCAAAATCAGGTTCTGGAAGAAATTGTTCCGGTCAAACCGTTCCTTATAAGCAATGATCAGATTCTGAATCTGGCTGACTGCAATCTTGCCAACCATATATGCATCATCATTGTTGCTGCGCGACGCCAGAACATATGCCACCTCGCTATCGTCCAGCACCTTCAGAAAGTGATATCCGCCGACCACCTGGCTATCTGCCGGAGATGCGGCAAATCCCGTAATAATTTCACGGGGAATTTCAATATCCTCAGTCGTTGCAGCCACCTTTATGCCATCCAGGTCGAACACATAAATATCGACCTTGGTAATTGCTTTCAATTCATCGATACTCGTCTGAATGATCTGATTTGAAATCATATCCGTTCCTCTCATTCTGCATTTTCGTCAAAAGTCACAAACTTCTTATCAATTATAATAAAACATCGGCATTTTTTGTGCAAGTTTTTTTTGTTCCGACGGATCGATGCAGCCTTCTGCCCATCCTTTTTCCATCGTCGTTTCACCCTTCTCCGCCGACTTCCAGCTTTACTCCGAAAGTCCTTTCAGGCTTTCCAGAAGATCCAGATCCTCCTGCTGCACTTTGATATTCGCCATCATCGGTTCCTCCCCCGGACGATGCAGGGAAATTTCGATTATCGTTCCCGGCTCGATCGGTCTGGAAAAGGCCGCTTTACAAAAAGCGCTGAATTTGGGATGATTTTTTGTAAACGCAGCCTTTGCACTCATTAGTTTTAAAATTGCGGAAGGGTTCATTTGTTTCTCCTTTTCGACTTGTTCTTTTTCCTGTTATTCATTATAATGTAGCAGGACATTGCTGTCTACACAGCTTTCCCAAAATCACGGAGGATTCTGATGAAAAAAACAAATTACCATACACACACGAAACGCTGTATGCACGCCGAGGGTACGGAAGCAGATTATGTAAAAGCCGCCCTGAATGCATGCCTTGACGTCCTCGGCTTCAGCGACCACGGTCCGTTTCCGGACAACCGCTTGACTCCCGCATGCCCTATGCCGACCTCGACGAATATCTTGCATGTATGGATGCACTGCGCCCGACCGTTCCCTTCCCGATCCTGAAAGGACTGGAAATCGAATACTGCCCCGACAGCCGCGATTATTATTCCTTTTTATTAAAAGAAAAAAAGCTGGATTATCTGCTGCTGGGTCAACATTATTACCAGGAGGATGACGGTTCCTACGTTCATGTCTTCTCGATTCCTGAAAAAATCGGTACGCGCGGATATATCAAATATGCCCATTCCGTCAAAGAAGCGCTGGAAACCGGATACTTCCCGATTCTCGCGCATCCCGATGTATTTTTCAACAATCCCTATTCCTGGGATGACAACTGCGAGGAGGCCTGTGATATCATCCTAAACGCCGCCGTCCAGACCGGAGCTGTTTTGGAATTAAATGCCAACGGCATCCGAAAAGGCATCCAATCCTTAGGAAACGACCACCGCTGGCCTTATCCATACGCTGACTTCTGGAAAAAAGTCGCCAAAACTTCCATTCCCGTCCTGATCGGCTCCGACTGCCATGATCCTGCCTTCATGTGGGATTCCTACGTCGAGGAAGCCTACCGGATCGCTGCGGAGTGGAACCTGAGTGATAACCTGACGGATACATTCTAAAACGATACAGTTCACACGCGCCATTCGCAATACAATAGAATGTACGCTTCAGCGAACATTCTATTGTCTGCTCGGTCTCTTTGTCGAATACGTGGATCTTCTCAACATCCAGAGCGAACTTAACGGTATCGCCAGGTCTTGCATTGGAACGAGGATCTACTCTTGCGGTCATCGGGAACTCGTCCAGATCGAAGTACAGGAATACTTCAGCACCAAGTAACTCATAAACCTTGATAGTAGAAGAGAATACGCATTTAGCGGTCTCGATGAACATCTCGGAATCGTATACGTCTTCAGGACGGATACCCATAACAACAGTCTTTCCGTTGTAACCGCCATCGATCAGCTTCTTAGACTTAGCGGGAGGAAGGGGAATGCTGTGGCCTGCGATTACCAGGTTAGCGATGTCGCCTTCTACCTTAACAGTAGCATCCAGGAAGTTCATCTGAGGAGATCCCATGAATCCTGCTACGAACAGGTTCAGGGCTTCTCATACAGGTTCTGAGGAGTATCTACCTGCTGGATAACGCCGTCTTTCATAACTACGATTCTGGTACCCAGTGTCATAGCCTCGGTCTGGTCATGTGTTACATAGATGATGGTGGTGCCCAGTCTCTGATGCAGCTTAGCGATCTCGATACGCATCTGTACACGCAGCTTAGCATCCAGGTTGGACAGAGGCTCGTCCATCAGGAATACCTTAGGGTTACGAACGATAGCACGTCCCATAGCAACACGCTGTCTCTGACCACCGGACAGAGCCTTCTTGGGCTTACGATCAGCAGCTGAGTCAAATCCAGGATCTTGCAGCTGCTTCCTTACCATCTTGTCGATTCGTCCTTCGGAACTTTTCTTAGCTTCAGACCGAATGCCATGTTATCGTATACGGTCATATGAGGATACAGAGCATAGTTCTGGAATACCTCGCGATGCAGATGAAATGAAGATCTGTCCAGGGACTCCAAGAAGGAACAGAAACGGCAGAGCCTGGATCGTTACCAGTAATAAAGCAACCGGAATCAGATGGATGATCACGATCAGAACGCTCTTAGGCAGGTTCATAAAGCTGATCAGGAACGCGTTCCGGAAGGTATTTTTTACAGTGTTGTCAAATCTGGACAAAACCGGGAAAATATAAAGGCCGGTCAGCAGCAGGAGGAAGGATACGATAAACAGCACCGTTTTCATGATCTTTGCACTGCTTCCTGCCATCATCACCAGCGTGACTCTCCAGTCCACTGCGATAATCGCAATCACAACGAGCATAATCAGCCAGATGATCGTCGCCTGCTTAAAATTCTCTTTAAAGGACTTAAAATATCCTTTGATGATATACGGGTCATCCCCTCTCGCCATTTTGATCGTCACATAATACAGTGCCGTAATCGCCGCCCCTGCCGTAAAAATCGGAATACAGCAGATGATTGTCAGCACGTTCAGGATCATCAGGTTGGCAACCTTACTCAAAAAGACCATGACCGGGCTGTCCAGGTTAAAAAGCTTCATTCATACATTCCTCTCTTCTCTTGTTGTCAAAATTTATCAAAAACCGTTCGTGCGGTTTTAGATCATTTTTTTAGCTGTCTATATCAGGAAAATCTGGCGTCAGTTTTTCCCTTTCTGGAAAACATGGTTCAGGAAATCGATCACGCTCTGCTTCAGGTCCTGCCAGAAATGCTGCGCTGTGTTAGCTGCAATCGCTTTGGCAGTCTCCATCACAGTCTCTTTTGCAGGCTCGATCAGCTGTTCCTGAATCGTCTCGCCGAGAGGACCTGCAAGCTGCTCCTGCAGCGCATCCGAAAGGTTTTCTACCAGCGTATCACCGTAGCTTTCATACATTTTCTGTGCAAGCGCAATGACCGTCTCATGGTTTAAGCCGATCCCGTTTAACTGCTGCAACGCAGAAGCAAGCGTCGTTCTCGTGCTCTCGTCAAGGGAAACGCCGAACTCCTTTTCTCCCTCGCTGATCGCAGCTTTGATATCCTCTGCGTTATCCAGCTCGCCTGCGTCCCACTTTTCTTTTACAAAATCCAGCAGCTTTGCAAAATCCTCATCGCTGATGGATTTGGCGGGCTCTGTCTCTGTCTGCGGCTGTTCCTGCATCTGCGCACTCTCCGCCGTCTGTCCCGGCGCTGCACAGACCGGTACAGCGATGCTGGATACTGCAATCGCCGTCGATAACATCATTGCTGCAATCCCTGTTTTCTTCATATTCTCCTCGCATTCTGCCGCTTAAGCGACAAATGAAACCTAAAACTGCATTTTCTAAAAACTCTGTCCAGCCACCCGGGCTGTATTTAAAATCCATTTTAAAAGGTCTGCATCCACCTCTTCCCGGCCGATTTCATTGACCAGCTCGTGACGCATACCGGGATATAATTTGCATTCTACCTGTGTCATCCCGCTGTTTTGAAAGCTTTCTGCAACCTCCAGAACCGCTTTGCCATAGCTGCCGACCGGATCCTCCTGTCCTGCGACAAACAGAACCGGAAGCTCTTTGGGAATTTTATGAATGCTTTCCGGGTCGTGAAGCCTGCCGATCAGTTCAAACAGCGTCTCAAACCCGTTGACTGTAAAGACGAAGCCGCACTGCGGATCGTCCAGGTATTTTTGAACCTCTTTTTTGTCCCGGGACAGCCAATCCATACTTCCAACGCCGTCTGTAATCTTTTTCTGATAGCTTCCAAATGCCATTTTGTCCAACAGACGGCTCACATGCGTATCCCCTAAAAAAGCCTTCTGAAGCTTCGTCACTGCTTTGGCTGCATTTAAAACCGCCTTCGGCTGCATACCGGTTCCCATCACGATCGCTCCGTCAATTCCGCTGCCGTAACGGCTTAGGTAATTACGGAGGATGAAAGACCCCATGCTATGTCCCAATAACAGATACGGAACACCGGGGTACTGCTCCTGCACCATTTTTTTGAGACGATGAACATCCCGAACTACCACCGTCGCCGGATCATGCGCGCAGAAATAGCCGTAGATTCCGTTTTCCCCGACGCTCTTTCCGTGTCCCAGATGATCCTCCCCGGTCACCAGAATCCCCTGCCTGGTCAGCACGGAGGCCAGACGCTCATATCGTTCGATATATTCCGCCATACCGTGCACGATCTGCAGGATACAGACCGGTTTACCCTCCGGTATCCATTTTACTGCATGAATCTTCGTTTTACCATCTCTTGACAGGAAAAAAATTTCTTCTTTTTTCATATCCCGTTCCCCCGTTTCGTTTTCCCCTCTTTTTCCGGAAACAGCCGCATGCCTCCGTTTACAGACAGAGCCGCAGCAAGAAAAATCCTGCTGCTTTTTCACAGCAAATTCTCTTCTGCGGCCCTCACATTTTTATATTAACATTATATAAAGTTCCGGTCAACTCTAACCGTCAGCAGATCTCTGCTCCGGCAGGCATATTTTTCTCCGGTGTTACCAGCGCAAGATTGCCTTCGGCATCCTCTGCGCACAGCAGCATGCCTTCCGACAGAACACCGGCGAGCTTTGCAGGCTTTAAGTTCACTAAAACCATAACCTTTTTGCCGACCATCTCTTCCGCCGTGTAATGCGCGCGGATTCCGGAAACGATCTGTTTTACTTCTTTTCCGATTTTTACCTGGGAGCAGAGAAGCTTTTTGGACTTCGGAACCGGTTCGCATTTGATGATTTCGCCAACCGCGAACTGCATCTTTTCGAAATCTTCAAAGGTGATCTCCGGCTTTTTCGTCAGCTCCATCACGTCCTCTTCTTTTTCTTCCTCAGCCTCTTCCGTCAGCGCCTTACGCGCCTCAAACATCGCTGCTGCCTTTTCCAGAACTTCCTTTACATCCAGTCTTGCGAACAGGATTTCCGGTTTCTCTGTAACTTTGCTGCCGGATATATAGCCGCCGAAGGTCGTGCATTCTTCGAAGCTGCGCAGAGAAGTATTGAGCTGGGCTGCGATCTTTTCCGCAGTGCCCGGCATATAAGGCTCCAGCAGGGACGCACCGATTACAATGCTCTCTGTCAGGTTATACAATACGGTAGCAAGACGGTCTGCTTTTGCAGGGTCTTTTGCCAGCACCCACGGTTCTGTCTCGTCGATATATTTGTTGCAGCGCTTGAACAGCGTAAAAATATCGGTGATCGCGTCTGCGACTCTCCAGCCTTCCATCTTTGCCGCAACCTTATCGTAGGTTCCGGTTACAACTGCTTTCAGATCCTCATCAACTGCCTCTGCTGCGCCCTTATCCGCTACAACGCCGCCGAAATACTTGTTGCTCATGGAAATCGTACGATTTACCAGGTTGCCCAGCGTATTGGCGAGATCGGAATTTAACCGTTCTACCATCAGCTCCCAGCTGATTACGCCGTCGTTTTCAAACGGCATCTCATGCAGTACGAAATAGCGCACTGCGTCTACGCCGAAGAAATCTACCAGATCATCCGCATACAGCACATTTCCCTTGGATTTGCTCATCTTGCCACCACCATAAGAAGCCAGGGATGTCCGAATACCTGCTTCGGCAGGGGCTCACCCAGTGCCATCAGGAAAATCGGCCAGTAAATTGTATGGAAGCGGATGATATCTTTTCCGATCAGATGCAGGTCTGCGGGCCACAGCTTCTTGTACTGCTCGGTGCTGTTGCCATCTGCATCGTAGCCGATACCGGTGATGTAGTTGGTCAGCGCATCCAGCCATACATAAACAACGTGTTTCTCATCGAAATCAACCGGGATACCCCATTTGAAAGAGGTTCTGGAAACGCACAGATCCTGCAGTCCGGGAAGCAGGAAATTGTTCATCATCTCGTTTTTGCGGGATACCGGCTGGATAAATTCCGGATGGCTGTTGATATGGTCGATCAGGCGCTGCGCATATTTGCTCATTCTGAAGAAATATGCTTCTTCCTTTGCAGGTTTCACTTCTCTGCCGCAGTCCGGACATTTTCCGTCCTTTAACTGGGACTGTGTCCAGAAGGATTCACATGGCGTACAGTACATTCCTTCATAAGAGCCTTTGTAAATATCGCCCTGATCATACAGGCGCTTGAAAATTTTCTGTACCTGTTTTTCATGATCCGGGTCTGTCGTACGGATGAACTTGTCATAAGAAGTACCCATCAGATCCCAGATTCTCTTGATTTCTGCAGAAGCCTTATCTACGTATTCCTGAGGTGTTACGCCCGCTTCCGCTGCCTTTAATTCAATTTTCTGTCCATGCTCGTCTGTTCCGGTCTGGAAAAAGACATCATATCCGTCTTTTCTCTTAAACCGCGCGATGCTGTCTGCCAGAACTGCTTCATAGGTATTGCCGATATGCGGTTTGCCCGATGCATACGCAATGGCAGTTGTCATGTAAAATTTTCCTTTGCTCATACTTCCTCCTTAATGTCGCAACAATAGAATGCACGCTCTGCGAGCATTCTATTGTCATGAATAAAAAATCGCCTCCTCATTGCAGCTAAAAAGCCACAACAAGAAGGCGAATCGTTCGCGGTACCACTTCTGTTCATATACTTCTCACAAAGTATATCTTATCGGGTGCTGCGCCGTTTGGTGCAAGACCCTTCCGCTATAACAGGCGGACCTGTCGCAGCCTTACCTCTCCGGTTCGGTGCGCCGCTCGGGAGCCATGTTCCATCCGCTTCTTCCCGACTTCTCTCAGCTTCCTGCCGCCTGTATCGGGCTGCATTCAAAAGTCCTCTCTGTAAAGCTTCCCCGGATGTACTCTCTCCGTCTTTGCATTCTCTTTTTCAATATCCGGCTGCCGCCACATCTGACCGCAGCTTCATATGCTTACAGTAGCACAAAAGGCCTGGCCTGTCAACGGCTGGCTCACAGCTTTAACCCTTTCAGCAGGTCGCCCAGCGAGGTTCCGACCGCCTCATTCGAGCTGTACTCTTCCGCCTGTTTTTCTTCCAGCTCGTCCGGCTCTGCGCTCTCGGCTGCTGCCTTGATACTCAGGCTGATCCGGTTGTCCTTCGTATTTAAAACAACTGCCCGCACGGTATCCCCGACTGTCAGCACCTCTGAAGGCTTTTTCAGACGCTTCTGGCTGATCTGGGAAATGTGTACCAAACCACTTAATCCATCGCCAAGATCCACAAATGCACCGTATGGCATCAGGCTTTCCACGCGCCCCTCTACAACTGTACCAGGCACGATCATGGAAATTTTATGGTTCAGGCGCTCCGCTTCCTTTTCTTTCAGGACGTCCTTTGCGGACAACACAAGCTTCTGGCGGTCTGAATCCACCGTAATCACGCGCACTTCCAGCGTTTTCCCGACAAACTCCGTCGTATCCTCCACATAATCCAGTGCCAGCTGGGACGCCGGGATAAATCCGCGGATTCCTTCCACATAAGCAGTTACGCCCTGATTGACGCTTTCGCTTACCTTTATCTTGAGAATCGTCTTTTCTTCCTGATACTGTTTGAGTCTGTCCCAGCCGAGTGTCTCTGCTGCTTCTACGCAGGACATCTGGATATTGCCGGCTCCATCGTCTCTTTTGACAACAGTTCCTTCCAGCGTATCTCCGACATGGATATCCGCCAGCACGGAAAACGACGGATCCTTGCTCAAATCCTCTGTTTTAATAACCGCAGGCGCATAGTAACCGAGATCCAGCGTTACGCCGGTTTCCCGCACATCGATAACGGTTCCGGAAATCACATCACCCTCCCGGATCGTACGGAAAGAAGCTTCCAGCTCCCTTGCATAATCCGCCATCGTCTCTGTCGTTGTGCTGTTTTCTGCATCCGTAATTCCCTTTTTTTCTTCTGACATCGTTCTCCTCCTTACCGGGCAGACAATTCATGCCGCCTCGTTCCTTTTCTGAATTTTAGCACGTTTTTTATAGAAATTCCATCCCGGCTTCCGCGATTTTGCAGCGAATGTACCTACAGGGTTACTGTTCACACGCGCCATTTGTAAAATCCCATCTTCGATGCTTTCCTGCGAATCATTTGACAAGACCACTGTATCGCGTTAAACTGATATCGCATTTTATCCTACTAACTTAGGAGGTTACTATTTTTATGAAACGAAAAGCGCTATGGGCTGCTGTTCCCTACACAGTCCCCGTCATGCTCGGCTATCTTTTTCTCGGCGCAGCGTTCGGCGTCCTGATCGCCGAAAACGGTTTTTCCGTCCTCTGGGCGTTTCTCATGAGTACGTTTATCTACGCCGGTTCGATGCAGTTTGCCGCCATCAGCCTGATGATCTCTGCATTTTCTCCGGTTTCCGCTTTTTTGCTGACGCTCATGGTAAATGCAAGGCATCTGTTCTACGGTCTTTCCATGTTAAAACCGTTTGAACGCATGGGAAAACGCAAGCCCTATATGATTTTTTCCCTGACAGATGAAACCTATTCTCTTCTCTGCGGAGTCAGCGCCCCGGAAGGAATTGATCCGGACTGGTTTCTGTTCTTTATCTCGCTGCTCGATCAACTCTACTGGATCATCGGATCCTGTATCGGCGCTGCTGCCGGCAGCTTCCTGCCTTTTGATTCCACAGGCATTGACTTTGCCATGACAGCACTGTTTCTGGTAATTTTTGTCGAACAATGGGAAAAAGCAAACTCCAGGCTTCCCGCCCTGCTCGGTCTTGGCATCACGCTGGTCAGTCTGATCGTCGTTGGCCCTGACCGTTTCCTGCTCTTTTCCATGGCTGGCATTTTAGCCGCACTTTTGTTATTTCGAAAGGAGATTTCCAAATGACCATACAGACTCCCCTGCAGCTTGTGATCACAATCGGCATTATCGCGCTCGGCACTTTTCTGATCCGCGCCCTTCCGTTTTTCCTGTTTCCCGCCGGAAAAGAAACGCCGCGCGTTGTTGCCTACCTCGGCGCAGCGCTCCCGAGCGCTTCGATCGCAATGCTCGTCGTTTACTGTTTTAAAAATGTCTCTGTATTTTCCGGTTCTCATGGACTGCCAGAGCTCATCAGTGCCGTGTTCGTCATTGTCGTCCACAAATGGAGACACAACCTGCTGCTCTCCATCGTCGGCGGCACGGTTTTATACATGCTGCTCGTGCAGCTCGTTTTTCCGGTACTCGCGTAAGTTCTGTAAAAAAGAATGTGCCTTGGCACATTCTGCCAGCGCAGCGGCTTCTTTCTTTTTAAAAATTGTATTCTCTTCTGCCGGCGTAGGTCTGCCATTTTTCAGGCGTTTTTGTCTCCATCCAGTCCAGCGGCACTGCTGCCGGGTGCGGCTGTGATGCCTTCCGGTATGCTTCTTTTAACGCTTTCTTCTGACTCTCGTTCAGAAATCCCGGTTTTACCGATACAAAAAACGGCGTCCCGCTTTCTGCAAGCACTTCCATCCACTGTCGGTTCTTGTTCCAGTCAATATGCTCTGTGATTCCGACGCAGTCTGCATCCGCTCCGTAAAACGTCCCCTGCTGCAGCATCCGGAATGCCAGCGTGTTGATGCCCATTTTCCGGGTCCTTTCCCATTCTACACCGCTTGTATCGTCTCCGGTACGATTTCCCTGCATCAGCCCTGCGCCCAGATGTCCGATACAGTTGCAGCCAAGAATCAGGACGTCCTGACGATCCTCGCGTTTTGCAGCTTCATGAACGACCTCATAAAAACGAACGATCAGCTCTGCCGTGGTTTTCGTATGGTCATGGAAGCGCCAGCTGCCATTCGTCAGCCTGGTCCCCATCTCAAATCCCCAGCAGCCAAAGATATCATAGGTCGAAAAATCGTGTTTGATCAGCTCATATCCCCAGTCTCCAAGCTGTCTGATATCCTGTGCGATATGTTCCAGAACCTCCGGCACAGAAATATCGAACACCTCTGCATTGCGCTCCAGTCTCCACTCAGCCGGAATATCCGCAGAATGATCGTACAGCGGTCTGAACCAGATACCGGGGCGCACATTTTTTGCCCTCATCTGCGCAGCGAGCTCTCCCATGTCCCCGTAATCCGCATTGCCAACCCGCCAGGGACCTCCGTTATAAGAATCGCTGTGATCGATCTGCCAGCCGTCATCCATCACCATAAACGGGCGGTTTTCGATGCCCTCCGTCATCTCCGCAAGATATGCGCTGTCTTCGAGAATTTCCTTTGCAGAGCTTTTTCCATAGGCATAGTACCAGTTGTTCCCGCCGTAAATCACGGTGTCTCTACAGTCGGGATCGTCGCACATCTCGCTGCAAAATGCCCTGCAGGCTTCAAATACTTCTACCGGCGTATCAGCTTCTTCCAGCGCATAAGATGTCATAACGATCTTTGCAGCTTCCAACTTCCGTCCGCCAAGCTCAACGCCGTACGTCCCGCAGCGCACGTCCAGATGCAGCTTCACATCCGCACCGTCCTTTTCCCACCAGCACATGGCAGATGGACGCACCTTTACACCAAATGCCAGGCATTTTCCCGCTTCATGCCGGAAAAAGTACCACGGCATTCCGATATGATCTGCTTCCTTTTTCCATTCCAGATCACCGTAACCGCGTTCCCAGGTGTCCCCGAGCACCTCGCCCGCCCCACCAAACATAGCTTTCCAGGTAAGCACAAGCTCCCGAACCGGTGTGTTCTGTGCCTGCACGAATACCGCAAGGCTGCCGTCGGCTTCCGCAAGCTCCACTGTAACGTCACCTGCTCTGAAAGCAGCTGCATCGGGCGCGGTCTCCTGCTCCGTCTGCGCACCGCCTGTCATCAGCCTGATCTCATCCGGCTGTCTCAGTAGGTTTCTTTTCCCTTCTGTTTTCATTATCCTTTCCCCTCTTGTTAGCCTTTCCCAGATTATTCTATTCTTTTCAGAATCTCCTGCTCCAGAATCACCTGATCGCCCTCCTCGATCTGCTGTTCATACAGATAGTGATCCTTTTGCCGGAGCAAACGGAGCTGCCCGTTTTCATCCTCCAGTTCAACAAGCACGGTCGGCCAAACGCCCTCCGGACGCTCTTCACAGCCGTAATCATCCTCCCGGATGCTCCGAACCCGGTATCTATGCCGACACTCAGCTTCAAGTTCCGTCATCTGCTCCATTTCTCCCCTCATTCTAACATGTCTTTTTTATTCATGACAATAGAATGCTCGCAGAGCGTGCATTCTATTGTTTATATCCATGCTATTTTGATTCAGAAGCATGGATTTTTATTTCACTGCGTCTCACAGCTTCCGCACGATCTCGTCGGAATATTTCATCATACACATGTCCGCTTCGTATGCGCCGATCTGCGGCTCATTTTCCTCGCCGCGCAGATTTTTCGCAATCAGCTCCGGGAACCTCACGTTGCAGTGCCATGCGTGGGGATAGCCGCCGCCAAACCGCGGATTGATTTCGGAAATATAATATTTGCCGTCAATCCGGAAAATATCCATGTCGATCGGACCTGCCAGCGAAAGCGCGGAAACCGTCTTTTCAATCACTTCAAACAGCGCAGGATCTTTGACGGAAATCGATTTTTCGGTTTCGCCCGCCCGCATCCGCACTTTTTTCTTCGTAAAAATAGCTACCGGTTTTTTGGAAATCAAATCGACGTAAATATCCGCGCCGAATTCCTCACCGTCCGCATACTGCTGGATCAACAGCGGCTCTTTGCTATAACGGCACAGCACACCAAGAAGCTCGCGGTTGTCCACCCGGCTGATGCCGACGCTTCCGCAGCCCCGAACAGGCTTTACAAATACCGGGAACGCAATCTTTCCTTCCGCGTAATCCGAGTCAAACTCTTCCAGAGATGCGCTCGTATACAGCACCGGCAGTCCGTTTTTCTGCAGCAGGGAGAAAAAGCCGTACTTATCCCGGCAGACTGCAACGCTTTCTGCGTCCGATACAATCGCTGTGATCCCTTTTTCCTCAAACTTCTTCCGGTTCTGCGCCAGCAGATCCAGCTCATCCTCAAACAGTGGAAGCAGTGCATTGACCTGTTCCCGCATGCAGATTTCCAGAATCCTGTCTTCGTATCCGGGATCCTTCATCGGCGGTACCAGATAAAATGCATCCGCCTCGTACAGTGCAGGTGCCCACGGGCTGCAGTCCGTCACGATCACCCTTCCGCCGCCCGGCAGACTATGAAAGGCTTCTTTAAAAAAACGTACCAGCTTATTGCGCGTTCCGCAGCTCAAAATCAAGATCGTCGTCATTTTTGTTCTTCTCCATACAACATGCTGTTCTGCATATATTCCTTCGGCGTCCAGCGGTTTCTGATCTTATAAAGCTTCCCGTCCCGGCGGATATAAACGTCCGGGAAATACTGGATAAACAACGGATTCAGGCTCATCGTATAGCCGCCCACATTTTCGTAAACAATCTGGTCGCCCTCCATCAGCTCGATTCCGTCGCGGTATTCAAAAATCCGGTCCACTTCCATGCAGGAATAGCCCGATACGCACTGGTGCGCCATCGTTTTTCGCTGCTCTGCACCCGGATTTGCCTCATTCAATTCCAGATGGAACAGGTGGCTGCTCTTAATCATCGTCGGGTCGATATTGAAACGGCTTCCGTCCGTGATCAAATACCGCTCGTTTCCGATATCACGCACATCCACAACGCCTGTCACAAACGTACTTGCCTTTGACAAAAGAGAAATGCCCGGTTCAACGATTAGCATTGTTTGTTCTGGCGTAAATTCTTCTTGTAAAACCTTCGCCACAGCTGGAAAATAATCCGGATACTGCGGACGCCCTTCCAGACCGCCGCAATAACCGCCGCCCAGATCCACATAAGACAGGTTCAGGGAAAATTCCCGCTTTAATTTACATGCCATCGAAGCAATTGCTTCGAATACCGCGACACTTCTGGACTTACTGCTGGAATGCAGATGTAAGCCCGTGACCTCAACATTCGGAATGCGCCGCACGCGCTCTAAAACGGTTGCAAACGTCCCGTTTTCATAGCTGAATCCAAATCTTCCTCCGGCTTCGCCCATCGTCGTCTGGCCCGGGCACATTTTTTCCAGATCAAAATTGACCCGGATTCCGACCCGAAATGTCTGCGTCGGATGCGCTGCTGCCAGCGCTTCTATCCAGTCCAGCTCCCGTCTGCCGTCCATATTCAGGATGCCGCCTGCAAGCAGCACCCGTTCAAACGATGGGCGTTTTTTGACCGGTCCATTGTATACAATTTCAGAATCTGAAAAGCCAAGTGCGCCGGCCAGCGAATATTCATCGTCGGATACAACCTCCGCCATCACGCCGCCCGCCTTTAAAAAGGTCACCAGCCACGGCAGGGAATTCGTTTTAAAGGAATATCCGATCCGGTAATTGCCCCAGGATGTTTCCAGGGAGCTTTTCAGCATCTGAAAATCTTTCGTCAGCTGATTTTCGTCGATCACAAAATAGGGAGTCTGATATGCCATACTTCTCTCCTTATGAAGGAACCGTTCTGCCAAAACGACAAAACGGTTCGGTTTTCTGCTTTTATCGCAGCTCTTCTTTTGTTGTATCCGTCTCTTATACGCCCGTTACCAGCTCTAGACGGTTGACCGCCGAGAACATTGCGCGTACAGATGCTCTTGTGATGTTGGAGCTTACGCCGACACCATAAGTAACGCGTCCGCTCTCTGCATCCATCATATGGATATATGCTGCTGCCTGCGCGTTGGAACCGTTCTGCAGCGCATGCTCCTCGTAATCAAGCACTCTGATATTCATGCCGAAGGTAACCTGCAGTCCTCTCTTGACCGCATCGATCGGGCCGTTGCCGACTGCATCGAATGTACCGGGCTTGCCTGCCAGCGTGTAGTCCACGATAACCTTTGTATCGAATTCGCCGGATTCCACATCTCCGCTCAGATCCTCGATTCTCAGCTTCTTGAAGTGCAGAGGTTCCTTCTGATCCAGATATTCGCGTTTGAAGTTGTCCATGATCTGCTGCGGGGAAACCTCGCCCTGCTTCTCGGATATCTTCTGGATAACATTTGCAAACTCTTTGTGCATCGCCTTGGGCAGCTTGAAGCCAAAATAAGTATCCATAACGAAAGCGACACCGCCCTTGCCGGACTGGGAATTGATACGCACGATGGGCTCGTACTCCCTTCCGATATCGGCAGGATCGATCGGCAGATAAGGAACCTGCCAGATTTCGCTCTTTCTCTCCTTCATTGCCTGCACGCCCTTGTTGATCGCATCCTGATGGGAACCGGAGAATGCGGTAAATACCAGCTTGCCGGCATAAGGATGTCTCGGATGGATCGGGATCTTGCAGCATCTTTCGTAAATACCGATAATATCGTTGACATGTCCGATTTCCAGCCCAGGGTTGATGCCCTGGGAGAACATGTTGTAGGCGATATTTAAAACGTCCACGTTACCGGTACGCTCGCCGTTTCCAAACAAAGTTCCCTCGACACGCTCTGCGCCTGCAAGCAGCGCCAGCTCCGCGCTCGCAACACCGGTTCCTCTGTCGTTATGAGGATGGATACTTAAAATAATACTCTCTCTGTTTTCAAAATGACGGTTCATCCACTCAATCTGATCTGCATAAACGTTCGGCGTATTCATCTCTACAGTAGACGGCAAATTGATAATGATTGGATTTTCTTTCGTTGCGCCCCAGGTTTTCTGAACTGCGGTACAGATTTCAAGCGCAAAGTCCAACTCTGTTCCGGTAAAGCTTTCCGGGGAATATTCCAGGACGATCTTGCCCGGGAAGTCTGCGGCATATTTTTTTACCAGCTCGGTTCCCTTTACCGCAATGTCCACGATATGCGGACGATCCATGTGGAACACGACATCTCTCTGCAATGTGGACGTAGAGTTATAAATATGTACGATCGCCTGCTTACAGCCCTGAATCGATTCAAAGGTACGCGCGATCAGCTCTTCCCGGCACTGTGTCAGCACCTGAACATATACGTCATCCGGAATCATATCATGCTCAATCAGGTGGCGCAGAAAATCGAATTCAATCTGACTTGCTGCCGGGAAACCAACTTCGATTTCCTTAAAGCCCAGCTTTATCAGATACTGGAACATTTCGATCTTTTCTTCTACTACCATCGGATCTACCAGTGCCTGGTTGCCGTCGCGCAGATCTACGCTGCACCATATGGGTGCTTTCTCAATCTCTTTGCCTGGCCACTGGCGCTCCGGATAGTCAATTACCGGATTACGGCGGTATTTCTGATAATTCATCATTGCTTTTTCTCTCCCTTCGTGTCCTGTCATTCTGACTGTATTTATGAGCAATGTAGCTGTCACTTTGCTATAAGATACCGGGTTGTGAGACTACGAAACGCCCTTTTGACCCTGGTATCAAACAATAGAACATTCTATTGTCATGAATGCACGCTCTGCGAGCATTCTATTGTCATGAAAAAGAGGAACCCAGCCTGAAAATCTGCTCCAGGTCTGACCTCCTCTTCTGATCTCTTCACGAAACAGTCCTGTTTCACTCAACAAAACAATCCTGTCCAACAAAGTTCTTCTGCTGCACTTGCAGCTTACTCCCCCAGTCCGCCTTCAATTGCCTCGGTCAGGGCTGTCAGCGCTTCTTCTTCGTCCGGTCCGTCGCATATCAGTTCAATTTCATCGCCACATTTTACACATGCGCCCAGAACACTTAGAACGCTCTTCGCGTTCGCCGTGCTGTCCCGAAATGTAAACGTAATCAGCGATTTATATTTGATTGCTTCCTTGCATAGATTTCCAGCCGGTCTTAGGTGAAGTCCTGTCGGGTTTTTGATTACTACCTTCTGGCGTACCATATCTGTTCTCCCCTTTCCGCCCAATGCGGATCTTTACATGATTATCATACCATTATCGCACCCATCTGGCAAGCACCAACCCGTTCCAAAAGCCCCATCTGCAGCCGGAACACAAGTTACATCTGGATTACAGCATCAGCTGCTGAATCAGATCTGCAATTCTATGTGCTTCTTTATCAATGCGTGCTTTGTCCTTCCCCTCGATCATGACACGCACCTTCGGCTCTGTGCCCGAAGGACGGATCAATACGCGGCCTTCTCCTGCGAACTCTTTTTCCAGCTCTTCGATCGCAGCCGCGATTTCCGGATATTCCATAAAGTGCTCTTTGCGGTGATTCGGAACGGTAACATTAACCAGTGCCTGCGGCAGGACTGTCATAATCTTGGAAAGCTCAGACAGCGGTTTTCCGGTCACTACCATAACCTCTAACAGATGCAGCGCAGACAGCAGACCATCACCGGTCGTATTTTCATCCAGGAAAATAATATGACCGGACTGTTCACCGCCAAGACTCGCGCCGATTTCCCGCATACGCTCCAGCACATAACGGTCACCGACCTTGGTTTTTTCGATATGGATCTTTTCTTTCTCGCCAAACAGAAACAGACCAAGGTTACTCATGACAGTCGCCACGATCGTGTTCTGTTTCAGCTTGCCCATGTTGCGCATATGTGCACCTACAATCGCCATGATCTGATCACCATCCACGACGTTGCCCAGTTCATCCACTGCCAGCAGACGGTCTGCATCGCCGTCAAACGCCAGACCGATGTTTGCCTTTTCGTAAACAACGCGGGCCTGCAGCTCTTCCATATGGGTTGAGCCACAGTTTGCATTGATATTCGTGCCATCCGGCATATTGTGAATCGGAACAACCTGTGCGCCAAGCTGACGCAGAGCTTCTATGGAAGTATAATGAGATGCACCCTCTGCACAGTCCACAACCACCTTCAGGTTCGTCAGATCCACCGGAACTGCCCGAACTGCATGATTGATATATTCCTCTCTTGCGTCCTTGCGGTACTTGATCCGTCCAACGCTGGAGCCTGTCGGAAATTCCACACGATTCATGTTGTTCTTGATCAGGGCTTCGATCTCATCCTCCAGAGCATCCGGCAGCTTGTAGCCATTGCCGTCAAAGAATTTAATGCCATTAAACTCCATCGGGTTGTGGGATGCAGAAATCACAACACCGGCTTCTACCTTATATTTCTTGGTCAGATAAGCGATCGCCGGAGTCGGAATCACGCCCACATAAACCGCATTTGCGCCTACGCTGCAGATTCCTGCCATCAGTGCGTTTGCCAGCATATCGCCAGACATTCTTGTGTCACAGCCAACCATAATTGTAGGTTTGTGCTTGTTTTCACGGGTCAGGACATATGCACCTGCCTGCCCCAGCTGCATCGCTAAAAGCGGCGTCAGCTCTTCATTTGCAACACCTCTTACACCATCTGTTCCGAACATTCTCGACATGATCTCTTCCTCCTGTTATAAAGCTGCAAAGCCTTCCGGATTTCGGGTTTTCGTTTGCAGCCCTGATTCAACCCACAAGTTCTGCATTCCCTGCTCCGGGCGCTGTTTACATTTTCTCCTGCCCGGCTTTTACTGAGCTCCCTGTGCATCTGTATTCGAAGCAGCAAGCTGAGTCAGATGCACCTGCACCGTAACCACATTGACCTGATCCACAGAAGCGGGAAGCAAAAATTTCACCGTCACTTCCTGTTCTCCTGCCGTCACAGTGCCGTTTTCATCTATCAATGCAGACAAATCCGCGTGAGGCGTGATTGTCCCTGCATCCACATGATTCAAATTATCCTGCAGACCTCTGACTGTCAGCTGCAGATTCTGCCCGCTGACTGCTTCTGCCAGCCAACCGTCCGGAATGTTCAAAAGCTGAACGCTGTCCGCATCAAAGCTGATCGTCTTGCGTCGGATCTGCTCGATATCCGCGGATACCGTTACTGTTCCGTCAAAATCAGCATCCGCAAGCGATATGTCCGAAGGAAGATATTCTCTGATATCAATCGTATTAGTCACCGGTGCCGTCGCATCCGTCAGATCAAGTTCCTCTGCCGGGATCGTGATCTCCGAGATCTTATCCAGCACAGCCGCCCGCCCTGCAATTTTCACCGTTTCAGGAGACACCGTTACCGTTCCAGTCTGTTCATAACCATCCGCCGGTTCTCCTATAGCGGAAGCACTGATTGTGACCTCCTTTGTCTCCAGAATCGGAACGGTCACCTTTACGCTGTCCACATTTTTGCGGATTTCACTGCTGGTGATTTCGTTGCCGTCTGCATCCAGCAGGCGGATTGTCGCATCGATTTCCACATTCGCTGTCACATTATCCAGAGAAATATCCACCACTGCACGGCTTACCGCATTCACCGCTGATTCCGGGCCGCTGATGCTGAGTGTATTGGTTTCCATATCGATCCTGCCGGTCGCATATCCATCCGGAAGTGTCCCGTTTTTGGCAACCTCTATGCTTAACTGTCTTGTCTTTTTATTTTCTACCTGTAACTGTACATACTGTCTGTCTGAAGTGATCTTTTCCACATCCAGGCCGCTGCTTAACGACAACTCGATCGGTACGCGCCCGTCATCTGTAATTTCAGACAGGTCTGCCTTTGCCGTCACGCTCTGCGCATCGATTGCACTGATTGCAGACTTCGGTGCGCGCACGGAAACACGGATCGTATCGGAATTGTCCACTATACGGTAGGTTTTCCCCTGTCCAGTCAGTGCCCCCGTATTGGTCAGCTGTACCTGTACATTATTGATATATTTATTTATCACCGGATCATTGATGTCAACCGCCAGCATCCACAGCACAACGGAAATCAACACCGCCATAATCTTCAGACCCAGATTGTGCATGAGCTTACTTTTCATTGTGGAACCACCCCTTCCAGCGTTTGTGCGCTTTCTCATCGGTCGGTTTTTTCTGAATAGATCTCAGCTTTTCTTCCAGTTCCTCCGCCGTCAGTCCTCTGCTTAACGTTCCTTCATAAGCGACGCTGATCTTGCCATTTTCCTCCGACACGATCACTGTCATGGAATCCGTTACCTCGGAAATACCGACGCCTGCACGGTGTCTCGTTCCGAGATCCTTGCTCAGACGCATATTGTCCGACAACGGCAGATAGCAGGTCGCATAGGTCACGCGGTTCCCCTGTACGATCACTGCGCCGTCATGTAACGGCGTATTTTTTTCGAAAATATTGATCAGCAGCTGGCTGGTCACAATACCATCCACTGCAATGCCAGTACGTTCATATTCTGCCAGGGAGTCCAGCTGTCTGACAACGATCAGCGCGCCCGTCTTTGCCCGGGACATTTCCACACAGCCCTTTACGATCTCACGGATCGTCCGGTCGGAAAAGAGTCCCTCCTCCGGCTTGGAGGATTCAAAGGGAATGACGGAACGGATCAGATTTTTCTGTCCGAGCTGTTCCAGCGCCTTGCGCAGCTCCGGCTGCAGCACGACGATCAGCGCAATTGTTGCAAACTGAAACGCCGTCCTCGCAATCCAGAGGATCGTATCCATCTGCAGGATTTCGGCAATCACAAGAAATACCAGAATGACGAACACGCCCTTTAACAGCTGCCATGCCCTGGTATTCCGAATAAAGATCAGTAGATAATAGACCATCAGAGAAATGAGGATAATCTCCACAATATCCATTGGTCCTATAAATTGTATCTGTGTCAGATATCTGTCCGCAAACTCTTTGATCTGTTCCATTGTTCCATCTCACTATTTTCTGGTTTTGCCCTTCCCATGGCTGTGGCGGACATTCTGGTTTGCGCGCTGCGTCGTGATCCGTTTTACCCGCTTCTCCGGCACTGCCACTGCCATTTTGGGAACCGCTTTTACATAGTAATAATACTCATCATCTTCAAACTGCACTTTTTCGGTGCGCGCATAATCCAGATTGAACTGGAAAAACTGCATCACCAGTGCGATCAGCGCACATACAATACTGCCAAGAATCACGCCCGCCAGGAAAAATTCGCGTCATACATCAGATCCCCGATCAGCAAAATTACGATATCTGCCAGCGTTCCGACCAAAACAGCGATCGCTCTGGAATAGTTAATGCTCATGCGGCGGATCGCATAAACCAAAATCGCTGTGATGGCAAACGCCGTCACTACAATCAGCATTTCTTTATTTTCGATCACGCCGGTTCCCATATCGCTGAAGCGCTGCAGCATGGTATCGCTTTCCCCGCCGCCAAACGCCTGCGCATTGCCGGTAATATATGCCAGCACATAATATACCACTACGCCGCCTGCAACCGCAGCGCCCCTCCCGGTGTCCCGAACAGTCCCGCTGCCAGCGGAGCAACATAAGGGATCTTCCACACAAACAGAAGCGGTGTCAAAAGCAGCAGCAAATGCGCTTTTGGTGCAAACCGCAGATAAATCACCAACACGATAATATAGGCAAGCAGCAGAACCACAACGCATTCCGCAGACAGCGCATAGGTATGCAGCAGCAGAAACATTGCGCTCAAAAATACCATCACGCCCAGCGGAAGGAACGAGCACAGAAGCGCCGCCACCAGCACGATCGCAACGTGGTCAATTTTTGCCATATAGCCCATTCTGCCGTTGATCGTCAGAAACAAAATAAACCCCAACACAAATTTCAACAGGGGAACGATAAATTCTTCATATTTCGTGTAAAAATTTTTTATGTATTCTCTGATTACAAGCAGCTGTGTCATCTTTTATTTCCTCTCTGCGGTTTCCTCTTCTCCATCCTGATCCAGGCAGTCCAGATACTCCAGAAATAGCTGCAGCCTCTTTTTCGCTTTTGCATAACGGACCGTGTATATCACATAGGTAACTGCTACATACAAAACTGCCGCCACCAGATATAACGTCAAAATCTTCTTCGCCGTTCCCACCAGATCCATGGAATAAATATTTCCCATTACCTCTGAAAAATGAAATACAAGATATGCCCCCAGCCCGGCAAGGAAAGCTGCCGTTATCACTATCAGTGAAATAATAGTCTGTTTTCCGATATAGTCGCTGCGAAAATATCCCACCACTGCGCGATCCTTCCGTCCACCGTGCTCTTCATACGATGCCATCTTGGTCATTCTGAGAACCTTTTCCTGATTGATCATCTGACCTCCTGTCCGTTTCCGATAGACAACGCCGCAAAATAAATTCTGGAAACGCCCTGCTGCCTGCAGACCGCCGCCATCGCATCTATCGTACTTCCTGTCGTATAGATATCATCAATAATTACAATTGCATTTAATTTTACATCATTTTGCCCTGCTTTAAAAGCCTTTTTCAAATTATTTCGGCGTTCCTGCCCATTTAAAAGCTTCTGCGGAACTGTATTTTTTGTCCGAATCAGCCAGTTGTTCTCCACCCGGAGCCCTAACTGTTTTCCGATTTCCAATGCCAGAAGCTCCGCCTGATTGTAGCCTCTTTTGCGCTTCCGCGCCGGATGCAGCGGAACAGGGACCAATGCGTCTACCTTCCAGGAAAGGATCTGCCGCCCCAAATGCCATGCCATCTCTTTTCCGAAAAAAGCGGCGTATTCCTGCCTGCCCGCATATTTGAACCGGTAAACCGCCTTTTTAACACTCGCATACCGGTACAGGCTGATCCCTCTGTCATACAGATGTTTTTTATGCAGACAATCCCTGCAGTATTCCTGATTTTCATCAGAAAGCTCCTTCCGCACTTCATGCAAAGCGGCTGTCTGACATAAACAAGTTTCGGTGCACAGCTTCTGCACACCAGCGCTCCCGCCGGTTTCACCGGTCTGTCGCATACAGGACATCTTTGTGGAAATAATAGCGTTTTGAAATCGATCAAGCTTCCCCTTTCAGCTCTCTGATTCGAACGTCCAGACTGGTGTACCTGCGGTTTTCGCTTTCGTTTGCAATCATCTCCTGCACCACCTTGCGGCTTCCCAGAATCGTCACGCAGCCCCTTGCACGGGTGACACCTGTATACAGAAGGTTTCTGTTAAACAGGAGTCTCGGGCCTCCCAAAAGCGGCATAACCACAGCAGGATATTCGCTTCCCTGCGACTTGTGAATTGTAATCGCGTAAGCCAGCTCCACCTCTTCCATCTGCGGATAGGTATAGGTCACGCGGCGTTGCTCGTCGTATTCCACCAGCACCGTCTGTGCATATTCGTCAATTTCCCGGATTATCCCCATATCACCGTTAAAAATTCCAACTCCCTTGTCGATCGGGATGCCGTAACGGCTGACGACCTCCCATTCCAGCTGGTAGTTGTTTTTGATCTGCATCACCTTGTCCCCCTCGCGGAACAGGGTATCGCCCAGCTGAACCTCCTTTTTGCCCTCCGACGGAGGATTTAAACAGCTCTGCAGTACGCCGTTTAACGTCTCCACACCAAGGCTGCCTTTCCGCATCGGCGTCAGCACCTGGATATCGAACGGCGAAGCCTTTACATATTTCGGCAGCATCTCTCCAATCAGCTGCACCATATGCTTGTAGATAACAGGGACACTGTTCCTCTCCAGAAAAAAGAAATCCCTGCTTTTATTTGTCAGCGCAATCTGTTCTCCTTTGTTAATCCGATGCGCATTGACAACAATATCGCTCTCCTGCGCCTGCCGGAAAATTTTCTGCAGGCAGACGACAGGGAACACCTCGCTGGCAATCAGATCTGCCAGCACCTGTCCGGGGCCCACGCTCGGCAGCTGGTTCACGTCCCCGACCAAAATCAACCTCGTCCCCGGGCTGACCGCCTTTAACAGCGACTGAAACAGGTGGATATCAACCATCGACATCTCATCAACGATAATCACGTCTGCCTCCAGCGGATTGTCCTCATTCCGTTCAAAGCTCGCCTTTTTGCCGCTTTCCGGCATCGCCCCGGACAGTTCGAGCATCCGGTGGATCGTCCGCGCTTCGTATCCAGTCGCCTCCGTCATCCTCTTCGCCGCTCTTCCGGTCGGCGCCGCGAGGTAAAGATCCAGCCCTTCTCCTTCAAAATACCGGATAATTGTGTTGATCGTCGTCGTCTTACCTGTGCCCGGTCCACCGGTCAGAATCAGAATGCTGTTGCGGACGCTCTCCAGAACCGCCTTCCGCTGCAGCTCGTCCAGCATCAGTCCCTCCTGCTGTTGAATCTGATCCACCCGTTTTAAAATTGCCTCCTCCTGCGCCGGGAGCAGCTCACCCTCCGGCAGCATCGTCTGATTCAATTCCACCAGCATCCGCGCGCAGGCAAGCTCTGCGTAATAATACGAAAACGCATAACAGATCGTATCCTCGCCGTTTTTCTTGATGACCATTTTTTTATCCATCGAAAGGTTCGGCAGCTGATCTGCAATTGCCTCCTGCGGAAGGTCGAGAAGCGCTGCCGCGCGCCGGATCAAAACGCTGCCCGGCAGATACATGTGCCCTTCTCCGGACGCCTGCAATAATGTATACAAAATTCCGCTCCGAATCCGAAAATCCGAATCCGTGTGGATGCCGATTCTTGCGGCGAGTTCATCCGCCTTGCGGAAGCCGATTCCGTCAATATCATCCGCAAGCTGGTACGGGTTTTCTTCCAAAACCCGGTAGAGCCTGCTGCCGTAGGTTTCATAAATCCGCACCGCCAGCGTGTTGGAAATCCCGTATTTCTGCAGATAGACCATTGCTTCCCGCATTTCGTGCTTTTCTTCCATCTGGGATGCAATATCCATTGCCTTGCGCTCGCTGATCCCCTTGATCTCCGCCAGACGCTCCGGCTCTTCTTCGATAATCCGAAACGTATCCGCCCCGAACCGTTTCACAATCCGCGCCGCCAGCGAAGCGCCGACTCCTTTGATCGCCCCGGAGCCGAGATATCTCTCCATCCCCGCCGCATCCTCTGGCGATGAGAATTTGAACGAAGAAACTTTAAACTGACTCCCATACACCGCGTGCTCGGTAAAATCTCCCTCCAGCTCCAGAATTTCTCCCTCTTCCAGAGACTGAAATGTGCCCACGCAGGTGATCTCGTCGCCTGTATTCAATTCAAAAACGGTATAGCCGTTCCCGTTGTTACGATAAATAATGTGTGTTACAAATCCTTTCAGCTGTGCCACTGTTTTCTCCGCTGCTGTTATAATATAGGCTGCCCACACCAACAGGCATTTTGAACACAAAAGGTCGCCCATGAAATAGGCGACCTTGTTATGATTCTGACAATGTTCCTGTTTTCGATGCGCTTTGCATCTACGTTCTGGTTCCGATGGAATTACTCTCTGTATCCGCCCAGAAATTCTACATATTTGCCGGTTCCGATGGCTACTGCGGTCATCGGATCTTCTGCCGTCATCGTATTGATGCCGGTGTGCTCCGCAATCAGCTCTTCCAGACCGCGCAGCAGGCTTCCGCCGCCGGTCAGGACGATACCTCTGTCCGCGATATCCGCAGCCAGTTCCGGGGGAGTCTTCTCCAATACGCCGTGAATTGCTTCTACAATCTGCATTGTAGACTCTTTGAGTGCCTCTTCTGTTTCTTCCGAAGAAACCTTGATGGTCTTGGGCAGACCTGTTACCAGGTTACGTCCTCTGACTTCCATGTAATCAGGCTCCGGACGCTTATATGCGGAACCGATCTTGATCTTGATATCCTCTGCGGTGCGTTCACCGATCAGCAGGTTATGTTTCTTTCTCATGTAGCGGACAATCGCTTCGTCAAAATCATCGCCTGCGATCTTGATGGATGCGCTCACTACGGTTCCTCCCAGCGAAATTACCGCAATATCGGACGTACCGCCGCCGATATCCACGATCATGTTGCCGCAAGGTCTGGAAATATCGATACCAGCTCCGATTGCAGCCGCAATCGGTTCTTCAATAATAGAGACCTCTCTTGCGCCTGCCTGATAGGTTGCATCCTCAACAGCTTTCTTCTCTACCTCAGTTACGCCGCTGGGTACGCAGACTGCGATTCTGGGGCGGCGGAAAGTTTTTCTGCCGAGTGCTTTCTGGATGAAGTATTTCATCATCTTCTCTGTTACGGTATAGTCAGAAATAACGCCCTGACGAAGCGGACGGACTGCTACGATGTTGCCGGGCGTTCTGCCGAGCATCAGGCGCGCGTCCTCTCCAATTGCCTTGATCTTGTTGGTATCACGGTCAAATGCTACAACGGAAGGCTCCTTTAATACGACACCCTTCCCTCTGATATAAACCAGAATGCTGGCTGTTCCCAAATCAATCCCAATATCTGTATACTGCATGCTATAATCTCCTTCCGTTCTGCTGCGAACGTACTGTACGTTCCAATCATTCCCTGTTCTGCTCTATGTTAATCAGGGCAAACTTCACCCTTTTTGGAATAGTCCGCGTCCATTATAGCGTAAAACCCCGGTATTGAAAAGGGGATTCAGAAAAATTTAACTTTTCAGCATCTTCTTTACATAATATCCTGTATACGATGCAGGATTCTTCGCAACCTCCTCCGGCGTTCCCTTTGCGATGACCGTTCCACCGCGCATGCCGCCTTCTGGTCCGATATCGATCAGATAGTCCGCCGTCTTGATGACATCCAGATTGTGCTCGATTACCACAACGGTATTTCCACCCTCTGCAAGCCGATGCAGAATCTCGATCAGCTTCTGCACGTCTGCAAAATGCAGTCCGGTCGTGGGTTCGTCCAGAATATAGATCGTCCTTCCGGTGCTCCGTCTGGACAGCTCCGCTGCCAGCTTGATCCGCTGCGCTTCGCCGCCGGACAGCTCCGTAGAAGGCTGTCCCAGCTTGACATAAGAAAGCCCTACATCATAGAGCGTCTGAATCTTGCGGTGGATGGACGGCACATTTTTAAAAAAGGCCAGCGCCTCCTCCACTGTCATATCCAGCACATCATAAATGCTTTTGCCCTTGTATTTGACGTCCAGTGTCTCTCGGTTATAGCGCTTGCCACGGCAAACCTCACACGGCACATAGACATCCGGCAAAAAGTGCATTTCAATCTTCATAATGCCGTCGCCGCCACAGGCTTCACATCGTCCGCCCTTTACATTGAAGCTGAATCTTCCCTTTTTATAGCCTTTCGCTTTTGCATCCGAAGTCGATGCGAACAAATCGCGGATCATATCAAATACGCCTGTATAGGTCGCCGGATTGGAACGGGGTGTTCGCCCAATCGGAGACTGGTCGATCGCAATGACCTTATCCAGCTGCTCGATGCCGTCGATGCCCGCATGTTTTCCCGGAATACATCTCGCACGGTTTAAATCTCTTGCCAGGTGTTTATAGAGAATTTCGTTGACCAGCGACGATTTGCCGGAGCCGGAAACGCCCGTCACGCAGGTAAACACGCCCAACGGAAATTTCACATCGATCTTCTTTAAATTATTTTCTTCCGCGCTGCGCACCAGTCAGCCAGCCTGTGGGCTTTCGCCTCGTCTCAGGAACCGGGATCTTCTTCGCACCGCTCAAATACTGACCGGTAATAGACTCCGGCGTATTCATGATCTCTTCCACGGTTCCGCTCGCAACAATCTGACCGCCATGTTCCCGGCTCCCGGGCCGATATCGTCAACAATGGTCTGCTGCACGCATCGTATCCTCATCATGCTCCACAACGATCAGCGTATTGCCAAGATCCCGGAGATTCTTCAACGTTGCGAGCAGCTTGTCGTTGTCCCGCTGATGTAGACCGATACTTGGCTCGTCCAGAATATAGCAGACTCCGACCAGTCCGGAGCCGATCTGTGTTGCAAGCCGAATTCTCTGTGCTTCGCCACCAGAAAGTGTTCCTGTTGCTCGGGAAAGTGAGAGATAATCCAGACCCACATCCAGAAGGAACTGCAGGCGCGCTTTGATCTCTTTTAATATCTGTCCGCCGATCATCTGCTGCTGTCTTTGACAGTTCCAGACTGCTGATAAACCGCTGAAGCCGTTCAATCGACATTGCTGTTACGTCTGAAATATTTTTATCTCCGACCGTTACCGCAAGTGCACCTTTTTCAGTCGCTGTCCGCCACATTCTCGGCAAGGTGTGATCTGCATAAAACTCTCATATTCTGTCTTTCATAGTCTCCGATCCCGTTTCACGGTATCTTCGCTCCACATTCCGGATCAGTCCATCAAATGCAACGTCGTAGATCCCTTCCCCGCGTTGTCCTTTATAATAGACCTTGACTTCTTTTCCATTAGTCCCCGAAGTCAAAACATCCTGGATTTCTTTCGGATACTGTTCAAACGGCGTATCCAGGTCAAAATGATATTCCTTGCAGAGTGCTTCCAGAATCGCGTGAGTAAAACTGCTCTTATCGGTACAGGACTGCCATCCTGTCACCACGATTGCTCCTTCATTGATGCTGAGTGATTTATCCGGAATCATCAGGTCTTCATCAAACTCCATTTTATATCCGAGTCCGAAACATACCGGGCAGGCACCAAATGGATTGTTAAATGAAAAGCTTCTCGGCTCGATCTCATCAATACTGATTCCGCAGTCCGGGCAGGCAAAATTCTGGCTGAAATTCAGCGGTTCCCCTCCGATCACATCCACAACCAGAAGCCCCTCCGCAAGACTTAATACACTTTCTATGGAATCTGCAAGTCTTTTTTCAATCCCCGGTCTGACAACCAGACGGTCTACCACAATCTCAATATTATGTTTTATATTCTTGTCCAATGAGATTTCTTCGGAAAGCTCATACATATTTCCGTCAATCCTTACACGGACATAACCGCTTTTCTTTGCTCTGTCCAGAAGCTTGACATGGGTTCCTTTTCTCCCCCGCACAACCGGTGCCATCAGCTGGATCTTTGTTCCTTCCGGAAGTGCCATGATCTGATCGGTCATCTCATCTGCCGTCTGCTTCTTGATCTCTCTTCCACACTTCGGACAATGCGGAATCCCGATTCTTGCATACAGCAGTCGAAAATAATCGTAAATCTCCGTCACTTCCTTGTCCGCATCGAGAATTGCAACAAGTGTGATCTCCGGGATATCGAGTCCCTCACGGAGCAGGTTGATTCCGACCAGCACATCAAATACACCCATTCGAAGATCACGTACAATCTCCAATCGTTCCAATGTATCAATATCGGAATGCAAATATTTGACCTTGATATCAAGCTGCTTCATATAGTCGGTCAGATCTTCTGCCATACGCTTCGTCAGTGTCGTAACTAATATCTTATTGCCCTTTGCAACCTCTTTGTTGACTTCTGATACGAGATCATCCACCTGTCCTTCGATCGGTCGTACTTCTACTTCCGGGTCTAACAAACCGGTCGGACGGATAATCTGCTCGACGCGGTTCTCCTCGTGTTCCTTCTCATAATCGGACGGTGTCGCAGATACATATAAGATCTTATCGATCTTAGACTCAAACTCCTGAAAATTCAGCGGACGGTTATCCAGCGCTGACGGCAGACGGAATCCATAATCAACCAATGTCGTCTTTCTGGAACGGTCACCCGCATACATGCCTCGTACCTGTGGCAATGTGATATGCGACTCATCCACGATAATCAGATAATCGCCATCGAAGAAATTGAGCAGTGTGTTCGGTGTGGCACCCGGTTTCATACCCGCCAGTATCCGGGAATAATTCTCGATGCCCGAACAAAATCCTGTCTCCTGCAGCATCTCCATATCGAACTCTGTCCGCTCACGGATACG